>Ga0181349_1000997_pt1 | contig 12125 bp, 17 predicted proteins | sample Su13VDMM110SD_FD_130106 | JGI IMG/M metagenome (GOLD analysis project Ga0181349, IMG submission 130106) | Freshwater viral communities from Lake Michigan, USA - Su13.VD.MM110.S.D | ecosystem: Environmental > Aquatic > Freshwater > Lake | place: USA: Michigan | collected 2013-07-16 | reverse complement strand
GGGATCAGCCCAGCGACCTGGCCAAACACCCTTGGCAATCTGGAATCCGCCCGAGTCAGCAAGCATAATAGTATTGGGATCACGCTTGCGAACCATGTTCTCTTTGGGTACTTCCTTAGTACAATCAAGATTGGCATGACCTGCTGAATACAAACTCCATCGATAAGGAAACAATCCTTTTTGTGGATTGAGCCAATTCAGTTGTTCCATGTCAGTGATGCCTGCAGGCATCCTAGAAGCAGGCACTGAATTGGGATCACTGCGTTGCTTGCCGATATAGGTTCCATAGAAGCTAGATATAGCTGGAAGGAACACAGCATAGTTATTTTGCTTGGCTGTTAGATTGTCTTGGGTCATATAGTTAATTAGGCCAAAAATATTACAATAAATTTTTTAATTGCCCCAAACTGAGCAAAATTAGAACTAGTATGAAGTTGATATCGGTTCCACTGTAACACAGAACCTAGATGCCAATCAAAAATACAATCAAGTGGAATGTGAGTAATTTGCGATTTTGTTGACTCTTTGAAATGACCAAAATCATTCAGATCCAATCCGTTATCTTCGACAGTTAACCAACTTTTAGGTACAGGTACTCCCATCTCGGCGTATTCTTTATCAAAAACATCAAACAATATGGTTTTAAATTCTGGTCCTTCGACCATTGGAATTAATAGTGCTAGCTCGTGTGTTTGTTTGTTAGCAAACGACTGGTGGTTCTTCTGGAAAGCATAGTGATCAATATGTATTTGATACGGACTGCTACACTCTTTGTAACCACCGGTGGAAAACTCATGGTCTGGGCCAATCAACTTGTCTAACTTAGGTTTGATTATGCGATGTGGTGCGCTAACTTTAATATGATAATCTAAATTCTTATTAAGATTGAGCCCACCAGGATCGACTATGCTAACTGGTTGATCAGCTAGCCAAGTTTGTAGTTCTCGAATTTCATCTAACGAGAACACGTTTTTATAGACTTTGCCCAAACTAGGTTTTTGCATTATTTGCTTTGAGCTGGCAAGGTATAATCGTATTTGGTCAAGCCCGAGTCAACTGTGATTTGCATGGCACCATCATCGCTGATGCGCATTTTACGATCGCCTGCAAGATTCAAGATTGAAATAACTTGTGCTACTGGGAAGCTCCATGACTTTTTGAGTTTGCCAGTTACACCAGAATCAAACACAAACTCACCTGCATGTGTAGAGTGATCACCAAACGCAAATTTAAGTCCAGCGCCCTCGGCAATCACACGGAATGTGGGCATGTCCGAGTTTGCTTGTGCCTGCATCTTAAGACGTTGCACCGAAGCCACAGTGGGTTCAAATTCAATTTCCCAACGTGTGCCCAAGAACTTGGCTGTTTTTAATTTTTCAGCAACAACTTCTGCAGTCATAAAACGATAGTCGTTTTTAAAATCTCCTGCTGTGTTAGTAAAGTGCAATCCTACCGGAATATCTGCACCGTTTCGATTTTGTTTAGTAACACTGATCACAGCATTTTCTCTGTACTCTTGTAAGTTCAGCAAAATCTTGAGCTTGTCAAGATTTGGCATACCAAATAAACCTAGCAATTCTGGAACTGGTCCATGAATTTTACCTGCTACTACCACACTACGATCTTCGGCTAACCCGTCAATGGTGGTCTCTGTGTCACTTCCAGTAATCTTGACCGCATCAATGCAACCAAGATCATACGTGTGTGATACCAAATCTAATAGATAATCTCTCATTAAAACTCCTTGTAATTGTACTAGTATATAGACCGCGTTAAGATTTTGCAAATATTTTGGCCAATGACTGGCCGCCTCTCAAGCTGGTCAGCGTTCCTGGTTTTGCCAGTTCTAACCAAGTGGTTGCAGATGATAGTTCTATACTGTGTACCACTTGATATCCCATGCTGTTGGCAACATTGACAATCATTGACAATGGTGTGTAACAAGCAAAATTTCTTTCAGTTAATGCCACTCCCCCGGGCCTATCACAATCGTTAACAGTCATGGCCACAACACCACCAGGTTTGAGTTTGTTGAATATTTCACGTAAGAATTGTGTTATAACTTCCATGGGTCGAAAGTTAAAATAATTGTAAATTAAACAAAATGCAATTTGAGCATCGGGTATGGCTTCGAGTATGTTGCTGGATCTAGAATTGTCTATTACTATTTTTCGTAGTCTTGAAACATACTGTGGATTAAATCTTTTGTCTATGGGTTCTAACAATTCTTCACACTCGTCAACTACATACAAAGGATCCAGCGCCACCATGTTTTCAATCCAGGATTCACGTCCGGGTCTAATAATCATACCGGGATGATGCCAGTCTGCACGGGTAGCAATACGTGTGGTCAACTCAGAAATTTGATCAACTGACAGTCCTAGAGTTCGGTCTAACACATGCTTGGGTACATCGTGTGGTCGCATTTGCTCATCAAATAATTTAAAACTATTTGACAAGTATTCTGGTTGTGCAAGTAAAATTTGTGACTTGATGTTGTTTATTGTATGCGTTACTGTAGAATCATATTGATTAATTGTGTTTTGGATCAAATTATATTCTTGCGTTAACTGTGCAACTAAATTTTCTGGAGTCACACCGGCATTTTCTATTGTGTGTTTGACCCACTCTAGGCCTTGAGCAGTGTTGGTTCGTGCTGTGTAAGCATCAAACTTTTGAATCTCACTCAATACGGACAACAGGTAACTAAGTCTCATGAAAAATTAAATAGATTTTGAAACGTATTTTGTGTGTTTGTAGCGGACCCAAGATCCCAATCCAACACACCCAGCAAATTATCGACTTTGCCATCAATTACTGTGACTTCCATTTCAGCGTCGTCAAATGGCAATTCTTTAAACCATACGGGCAAATGCGACTCGTCAGTGGGATAAGCAATGCTGGTCCAGCCCATGGGATTTGCTTTAAGTTTGCACACAATAACTTTCATGCCATCGACAATTTGCAAACTGTAGTTGTCGCCGTTCATTCGTCGCATGGTATTCCAGTTCATACCAGCACGAACGTGCCCGGGCATGTTGGCTTTACCTTGTTGTTGTTCTTTTTTACCATACATGGTCAAGTTGTTCACACGTTTGGGACTACCTTTCTCCCAACCTGGTCGCTCGGTAAACTTGTATTTGAACTCTCGAATTCTCTCAACAATGCTGTCTCTGCCAACACCAGTTAGTACATCGTCGAGGATATCACTCAAAAACTCTTGGATTACTTTTGGTGTATCACTGCGTTTTAAATCCAAGCCCATGGCCTTGACTTTGCCAGGCTTGCCGTTGACATCAGTGCGCTTGCCTTCTTTGTCAATGATCATCACAGCATAACGCTTTTTAGTAATGAACAAACCTTTTGATGCAACGATTTCTCGACCACCTTTGATAACAGATCCCATCTCTCTTGGTATATGAAATGCCTGTTCCATAAACGCTGGGAAACCTTGATTAACTTGATCAGCAATTGAGTCATATAAGGCAATGGCAATTTCCTTTGACCACTCCATGCGACCTTCATCTACTTCTTTTTTAACTGCTGGCCAGGCTGAAAAGTAACAACTGTCTGTGTCGCCATAGATAATGGCTTCACCTGTGTGATCATACTTGCCAAAGATGCATTCGTTAACATGTGCATCCATGTGTCGAGCAATAGCACGACCTGTTAAGGTAGTTGACTGTCCAATACGTTTGTCAAAGAAACGGCACCCTGGATTAAGAATAGCACCATATAATGAGTTCAAGTTAATCTTCTTGACCAATTGGCGTTTGTCCCAATACTCTTCGTCTGCTTTGTTAGTACACTCTTTAAGTTTGGCCTGCATTTCTTTACGCTCTGCATACCAGCGTTTTAACAAGCCGGGAATCACAGCTTCGGTTTCGTATGTAAAAATTGTGCCATTGGCACTGAGAATCCAAGGTTGATTACTGTCAAATATCATGCGCCAAATCTCAGGTGCGCTATGTACAGTTTCTGAATCATCCTTCCAGTCAATAGTGATCTCTGTGCCACGTTGCTGTTCCATTACAGCAGTATATTCCAGGCTGCCAAACAATCCCTCCCAGGATGCCGCAAAGCTATTACCGCCAGCTATTTTGTCGGCAATGTATCTGTCGGTCATTACAGGACGTAGTTGTCCAATGATCGTTTCTGGTCCCATGTTAAGAGCACGGATCGCTGACGGGTAGAGCGAGTTAATGTCAATGGAACCAATATATTCGTGGATGCCTTTTTTGGGATAAGCAACATAGGCACCTGCGGCTTGCGTGTCTTCATCTGTAAGTCTTTCTTTACGGTTAGGAACTACCATTCCACGTTCGTGGGCTTCATTAATAATTGCTTGCTCTGTTACTGCAACAGCACCCATGGTGGTCTGTAACAGCACTGTGTTCTCATGTGCTAGTGTATTGGCCAAATCCAAGAAGCGCAACTTCTTGTCAATAGCAGCCAAGCCGTTGACGTCTTGTCGATTGTATTCGATAAACGTCTTGAAATCATTGTTGTACAATTGATCCAAGGTGCCTTCGTATGCTGTCTTTGATCCCAGGTCCTCATACTCAAGGATGGCATCTAGGCTATAGCTATGACGCTCTTCATATGTGTACTTGCGATACAACTGCATGTAGTCAAGGTGCACACGACCAATCAAGTCAAATGTTTGATTCTCTGAGCCAAATCGTTCAAACATTCGTTGTTTGGGCAATTGATTCCACAAACAAAATCTACGGGTGTCATCTTTGCTGAGTACTCGTGTGATACGATTAACAGTATAAGGGATATCGTAGCCCTCTGAGTTCCAACCGGTCAAGATGTCCGCATCTTCGATGAGATTTAAAAACGTATCTAGTAGATCAGCTTCTTTAGAAAATACAAATGTGTTGGGAAATTCTCCTGCAATTTCACGTGCAGTCTCGGGACTCATGTGACGTGGTGGCACTACCAATGTGACCAATTGATCTAGCCAGTCCATGTACACCGAAATTGCAGTGATAGCATTAAATGGATCATCAGGTCGACTGTAACCACGTTCAGGGTCAAAGTCGACTTCGATGTCAAAAAATGCTGTGTTCAGTCTTGGTCCGTCTTGTCCTTTGTAGTTTTCTGCCAGGCATCTAAAAACAGGATTGATGTCTGCTTCGTATAGTTTCTTGTGAGATTGTGCTCGCGTTTCTTTTCGAAACTCTTTGTTGTTCCTACTGGAAAATCTGCTGACAGGATTACCAAAAATGCTCTGGAACTTGCCCCTAGGGTCATCGTAATAAAAAATATAATTAGCAGGGTACTCTTGATAGTAACGTTCGCCATCCCGGCGACCCACAATATGAATGCGATCGTGTTCACGATCAAAAAGTGCGTCTACGTAACTCATTTAACTCCGTTTATGGCCGGTAAGCCGTGATTTATGCTCGTGACGTGAGCAGTTCGCTGTTGAGACAGATATTTATAAAGTTTTACCAACAGTTTCTAGAATGACTTCTAGAATTTCGTGATCTTGTTTTTCTCGACCAAATTCGGCCTTGTGTGCTAGTTTAACGGCTTTTTTAAGAATAGCTGGTTTGATTTCAAGTTCTTCGGCCACTGCTTTAATGGTATCATTGAGTCCACCTTGCAGTGTTTCAATTTCGTGCATGACTTGCATGCCTTCGTTGATGATTTGTGTGAGTTTGATCTTTTGCTCACCGTTAAAAGTTTTGTCCGACATAAAATCTCCTTGTGTTATAGTTTAACATATTTGTCACACATAATCAACTAGTTCTGGAAACACACTTATCATAGACTGGCCGCGATGATCATCATGAAGTTTTATCCAAGATAAAAATTTTTGAAACTCTTCATGATCATACTCGGTAGAACTACAGATCTTGATACAGGCATCAATACAATGTTCAGTTCGATCCCAGACCTTTCCAGACAATGATGTTTTCAAGTCTTGATAAATTTTTAGCAAGTTTGCTTTGATTGGACTAGGCAACAATTCTGGCCTTAACAACCTAGGATCATAAACTGTAGTTATAAACAAGTTTGTTTTGTTGTCTGCGGCCCAGCGTATTACGTCATGATAACGTAACAAAGCTAGATTACTCAATGCTGTGGTGACCACATGGCTGATGTTAGAATACTGAACAAGCTTTTGTAAATTTTGTTCAATCTCTTTCCAGTGACTGGGATAACGCAGATAATCATTAACTGGACCAATTCCATCTATGCTGGCTTTGATTATGATATGTTTGAAGTTACTAGAAAGAAACTCCAGCTGTTGATCTGTTACTGCGGTCATGTTGGTGTTCAAGTCAACAGAAATTTCTTTGGATCTACCATGGGTTGCTAGCTTTTTTAAAAAATCAAAAGTAATCATATCATAGAATGGTTCTCCGCCCAACAAGGTCACGTGTTTGAACTCTAGTTCTAAATATGCATCTAAATTGTTAGCCCTTGCTACCCTTAATGGATAATCAGACAACCCTAATTTTTTTAATTCTATATGCCTGACATAACTGGAAGAGTGACAAGGCAAGCATTTTAAATTACATATATTACTGGTACCAAGTGTGAGCTTTTGTAAATCAAAATAGTCAGGGTCATTGCGTTGTTTAATTTCTTTGGACAATTCAGGATAAAACATTTCGGCCATGAGCCTAAGACTAGTTCCATCCATTGCTTCGGCCTTAACACAGTGTTGGCACTGTTTTGGTGCCTGCCCCTGCAACAATTGTTGTTTGACCATGCGCATTTGCGGATCAGTTTTGTAATTGCTGGGATGTATCCTGGTAGTGGGACTAAAAACACAACAAGGCCTAGAAGTGGGATTGTCAATGGTTGAACCTATGTGAAGTTCAGTAAATGGTAAATTGCAAAAAAATGTCATGTTATTAGTGCTCACTTTGTACTTCAAGGTAGCGAATCTCTAGCACAGGCAGCAGCCGCCTACACCACGGTAACAAGTACCGGTCCTAAGGTGTGTTCTTTAGTGTATGGTAAATTTCAATTTGGTCAAGCATTTCTTTTAATACAGGATCAGTTTGTGCGGTACGATGAATATTGCCCCACAATTTGCCGTGTTGCATTTCTTGCTGTAGATTTTTGTGTGCATCACTAGACCAATGCAATTCTCGGTCAATTTTTCCCGACTCTCTTTGATAAACAGTTTCTCCGCCATCGGGCGATTCGTAAATGTATGCTGTCATGCAGTTACTTACCTGCGACTCTCAAGGCAGCGCCTTTATTAAAGCTAGGCGACCACGAAGCGGCTTGCACATTGCCTTTTCTTTTTGACCAGTCGTATCCAGCTCTATGACCAGAGCAGTCTTTGGTACATTGGCTGCCCAAAAAACTTAGCTCATCCAGTTGTTCAGATCCTTTGACACCAATTACCATGCTACGAGTGTACTCAGTTTCAGGATCTTCAAGATCCATGGTGCCACGGTACATCACATTTTCCAAAGGATACAAGTCTAACAAATCATCAGGTGATGCAACACCTTTGTTTTTAACTTGGTCACGACCTTGCAATACTACCAAAGTGTCCAGAGGAATATTATTAAACCACTGATGGCCACGAATGTCATTAGTGCCAGTATTGATTACTATGCCAGGACCTTGCAACTGTCTATAGTCTATATTATTGGCATCAGCAGCCATGTATTCAACATCATCAATGCCCATGGCTTGTTGTATTTTTTGACCTGTTGCCAACCAGTCTTTGTTTTGTTCCACATCTACAATGTGTTGAATTGGTGTAGAAGTTTTGCGCAAAATTGTACTCAAGTTACTGTACCATGAACCTAGTACATAGGCCACAGGTACCGAATCAATATTCTGTTTGTTTAAAATGTTGTTGAGTTCCTGAGCCAGCCAAAGTTTAGAAAACACCAGGTCGGGTGTGTAACTGCCCGATAATGTATAGCCACTGCTTTCTTTAACTAGCTCTCGAGCTCTCATGTGATAGGGCCGCCCTCGACCCAGGCATCGCAGGTGCGTTTAGAAGCACATTTGAATTTGAGAAACTTGCAGTAGCCCAACTCGCCTGCATCTATAGTAGCACTTGAATCGCTTCCAGGTTCGCTGCCGATACCACGAGCAATACAGTCCTGCATGTTGTCTGTCATATCAAATGCCGCACAATTGCCGCATCGACTGGACTTGACTGACTCAATGTCACTAGTGTTCCATTTGTCGGCTAGTTCTGCCCAGTATTCTTCATTGGGTTCGTTGGGATTCAACGGACCGTAATGGTATTCATCAATGGCTTTCTGACGATTTTTAAGATTGAGTTCAATGCTTTGTGTAGCAGGAGGACAACCTTTTTCCATTGCCTCCATGATGTTGATAAGATCACGCATGATTAATTGCTTTCAATTGCTTCGGAGAGCATAGTTCTGGCTTGACGAAAATTGGCTGCTTGAAATATAAATTCTTTCCACACACCGCTTTTGCAAAGAGCATTAAATTTGTAAGTGTTCATTTATTGACCTTTTGTGATTGTTGAGCAACAGGTACATTCTTGTACACACGTTTTACAGGATCCCAAACTGTTTTCATGGGACCAGAGGCTGCTAGCTTTTTCAAACGATCTACCATGGCATCAAACTCTTCTGGGTCGTGGCGGCCACCAATTTTTTCACCTTGCTCATTGGTTTTATTTTTAGCACAACTACCCGGTTCGCCTTCTTTGGTACCGGCGACTCTATGATGGCCAGGCCAGCATTTTAATTCATCCAGTTGGTCTGATGCTTTTACTTGTTTACCTTGCACAGCAGTTGTTTTGTTGGGCTCGGCTGCAAGACTTATCTTTGCGCCGGGCATAAACTTGTTTATTGATTTCAGCGTGAGTGGTCCTAATATTCCGTCAACATCAAGATTTGCTCCGAACTTGGTATTCAGCATCTTTTGTATTCTACGTGTTGCTTCTTTTTTATCAGAGCCTTCCGCTACAACTTGAAATTCATGTGATCTCATGTTCGTTCTTCTACATAGTCTGCTGACTGACTGGCCAATTGTTGTCTGCGACTGCGAAACATTTCACATGCCATGTTGGCTTCGTCAAGACTCTTGAATGTTGATTTCATGGGACGGTTACGCACGGTTATGCGAAAACCATCATCTTCGTTGCCGTGTATTTTGATTTCATGACCATCATCGGTTGTGATAGTTTTGACTGCAGGGCCAACCACGTCGTGACCTTGTGCTACTTTGTCAATCAAGTCAGGATCTTTTTTCACAGCATTGGCTATGCTTTGAAAGTAGTCACCTAGACTTTTGCGATCTTTAGTTACAACATCTTCTGTAGCATGCTCTTGACTTTCGCCACCTACAAAATAACCTTTAAAGGGGTTGGCAGGATCTTTTTTGCTGCCCAGTACTGGTGAGATGTTCTTGGGTTTAAACAGCGCAGGCAATTGAGGCACAGACTTTTGATTGGCATCTTGCCCCTCGGCAATGCTATCAAATCGTTTTAGGATTGAATAAATGTCGTTGCTCATGCTCGGTCGTCTTTCAAGAAACTTCTCAACATCCAACCATGCTTGGCCTGTGCATCTAGGCGTTCAGCAATGAAGTTGGCAATACCTTGTTTGTTTTCTTGTTCAGCACTGGCAAATGTTTGATTCAACAAATTAATCACAGCACTATTGTCAGCAAGTAATTCTTCAAACATCAATCGAGCACGTGGAACTTTCATTTGCCCCTGTATGATAGACAGTTCTTGAAAACGTTCAAAACTGCCTGGGCTGTATTCTTGTAAAGTGCGAATGTATTCTGCAATCTTATCAACTGCACTATACACTTCTTCATAAAAATTGGCAAAGTAGTCGTGATATTGGGCAAAGTCAGGACCTTCCACATTCCAGTGAAAATACTGTGCTTTGATACTCAAAGCATATTGTGTGGCTAGTAATACTTTTAAATCATCTGCGAGCATGAGGTTTCTTTCGTTGGGCTACAGGAGCACTATTAGCATATTTAGCCGGTTTTGTATTTTGTGGTCTAGTAATTACTTCACCCATGGGCTGAGCAAAAACTGCTACATTACCTGCACAGCTGGCACCTGCCGACGCATCTTCTCGTATGAATTCGCTTGCTCTCATGGTTGTACCATAATTCTATATCTTTTTTTCCACCATGCTGGCCCGTGGTTTATTCTATTGTTACTCACAGTAAATTGTGCCACGTGAGGATCCACAGGCTCAACTGTTACAGTATATTTGCCTGGAGGAACTTGCATTTGTAGGATTTCCTCAAGATAAAAATGTTTTTCCCAACGCCATTGGCGTTCGGCAAACATTTCATCATTTACGTAGATGCGATAAACAGGTGGGGAGCCTTGCCACTCACAAGATAAATCAAATACCGCATAAACAAAATAGGTTTCCACCTAATATTTAGTGTGCTTTGATTTCGCGTGGTTGTCCCACGATTACGTTACGATTGTTGTATTGAGCACGTACGATACTACGTGCTTGGTTGGCTGTGCGAGCTTGTACTGTAGTGTCGAACTGTTGGGTGTACCCTTGCTGTTTTAATTGCAAACGTACACCAAAGGTTTTTAGTCCTGTATCAGCTGAAATAAAGTCTTGTGCTCGCATCCAGTATTTAGTAGCGATACGTTTCGGACTTGAATGGGCCTGCAACAGTGACACCAATATACTGAGCTTGATTTTTGGTCAAGATTGTAAGTTGCGCTCCAAGTTGCCCAAGATGTAATTGTGCAACTTTTTCATCTAGATGCTTGGGCAACAGATACAACTGTCCTGCTTGATACTTGTCTGTGTTGTTGAACATTTCAATTTGAGCCAACACTTGATTGGTAAAGCTGTTGGACATAACAAAGCTAGGATGGCCTGTACCGCAACCCAAGTTCACTAGTCTACCTTTGGCCAGCACAATGATCTTACGACCGTTGATCAAGGTCACATGATCCACCAAGGGCTTGATTTCGTTCCACTTGGCATCCTGAATTCCAGCAATATCAATTTCGCTGTCAAAATGTCCAATGTTACAAACAATGGCATTTTCTTTCATGCACAACATATGCTCACGTGTGATAACACCAATGTTGCCTGTGGCAGTGACAAAAATGTCAGCTTTGTCCTTGGCATAGTCCATGGTGACCACACGATAACCTTCCATGGCAGCTTGTAGGGCACAGATGGGATCTACTTCTGTTACCCACACTTGTGCACTAAGTGCTCGCAGGGCCTGTGCTGATCCTTTGCCCACGTCTCCGTAGCCGGCTACTACAGCAACCTTGCCGGCAATCATAACGTCAGTAGCACGTTTGATAGCATCAACTAAGCTTTCTCTGCAGCCATACAAGTTGTCAAATTTGGTTTTGGTTACTGAATCGTTGACATTGATAGCAGGCATCCGTAGCGTACCGGCTTGGATGCGTTCCAATAACTTGTGAATGCCTGTTGTGGTTTCTTCTGTAACACCTTTGATACCAGGAATAAGATCAGGATGACGATCGTGAATATAGCCTGTTAGGTCGTGTCCATCATCTAGGATCATGTTGGGTGTCCACCCATCTGGGCCACGTACTGTTTGTTCAATGCACCACCAGTATTCTGCTTCTGTTTCGCCCTTCCAGGCAAACACAGGAATGCCTAGGTCAGCAACGGCAGCAGCTGCTTGATCTTGTGTGGAGAAAATATTGCACGAGCTCCAGCGTACACTTGCACCTAGTGCAACCAACACCTTGATCAACACAGCAGTTTGGATTGTCATGTGCAAACTGCCCACAATACGTGCACCTTTGAGCGGTTGTGTGTTCTGGTACTCCTTTAACACAGCTCGCAAGCCTGGCATTTCATGTTCGGCAATCTCAATTTCTTTGTGACCCCAAGCGGCCAAGGCAATGTCTGCAATTTTATAATCCATGGATATCCTTAAAAAGTAGTGTAGTAATTAGTGATTATACTAGCCGCAGTTATTTTTTGCGACCAGCTTTCATGTTGGCACACCAGTGTGCCATGCGTTGTCTTTCGCCAGAACTGTTGGCAGCAATACTACGTAGTTTGGTCACGCTTTGTTTACAGTTCACACCTGAGCGTTTGGCTAGGCCTTTGCGTCCGGGCTTTTTGCCATCTGCAAAGTTTTCGCCGACAAACTCTTGTGCTCTCATG
>Ga0181349_1000996_pt1 | contig 12129 bp, 17 predicted proteins | sample Su13VDMM110SD_FD_130106 | JGI IMG/M metagenome (GOLD analysis project Ga0181349, IMG submission 130106) | Freshwater viral communities from Lake Michigan, USA - Su13.VD.MM110.S.D | ecosystem: Environmental > Aquatic > Freshwater > Lake | place: USA: Michigan | collected 2013-07-16 | reverse complement strand
TTTTAAAATTAAAGATGCGAGTAAAGGAACTAGCACAAAGTGATGATGAACTAGAACGAATCTTAAGCAACTTTCCAGCTGAGGCTGATGTTGATGGAGATACCAATATAAATGGGTTGGCAGCTTGGAATGCAATTTACTTCACCTATGTTGAAGAAGTAGTTTTAGAAATTTCTAATAAAACGAAAGGTCCATTAGGTCCATATGGCTATGCAGCAATTAAATTCTTGGAAGCTCTGCGTGGAAAGGGTCAAGGCAAAGATGATTTTATGGATGTTTCTTTTTTAATTACTGAAATGACAGGTAAAGTAATTAAATCATTTCGTTAAATCAATTTAATAAAATTTGAAGGAAAATTATGGAAGCTACTACACTCACCAGTTTTTTACCACTTTTAGTAACAACACTCATACTGTTTTTTATTTGTAGGTGGATTGGTATAGCTTTCAAAGTGTGGACAACACCACTAATGATTTTATCTTTGATTCCAATAGTAAATTATATATCGCCTCTTATTTTAATAGTAAAAGGAGTTCAGAGTTTGATGACTCGTATTGAACAACTTGAAAAAGATAAAAATATTACCTAGTTTAAAAATCAACTCAACAGCAGCTTTCATCACTGTGGGGTTGAGCTCAATGTAGCGTTGTGTGGTGGTGCATGAAGAACTGCAGTAATAACCATTCAATCAACTTTTAACTGGGTGACCGCGATGAGCAAACTTGAACAACTGCTGAAACAACAAGAAGAATTTGAAACTATATTCAAATTACTTGTTGCTAAACTCATAGTAAAGGCATCAGATTTATTTAAGCAAATGAATCAAAAGCCAATGATGAGTGACAATTTTTTGATGTCAGTAGTATTTATTGATTTTGAAAGAGCTAAGCCTAAAAAAAAGCTAAACACAAATATTTTCATACAAATTATGCTTTTGTACGCAGTGGGATGGTTGCAAGAAACTTTGGATGAAATTAAAGATGAAAATGAGAAAAATCAAAATATATTCTACTTAATTTGTCTGTTTTACTTATATCTAGTTGGCTCAAAAGTTCATATAAACAATGACGCTCATTTTGAACTATTGCTAACGGATGTAATTAATTTAATCTCTGATGATTCCATAGATGAGAAAAAGAGACAACTGTTAAAACAAATGGGTAGATTGAGTGCTGAGTGCGACAAAGGTGAAAATGGGATTGAGACGAGTTTGGCATTGATTCTTAACGAGTGGATGCAATTTAAAGGCTTGAAATAAGTCGAACATATACTAAAATGAAAATCATTCTTAGATCGCACACAAATACAGATGAAGAAATAAAGTCAGGACAAAAGGTAGGTTTTTCTTCAATACATGGTATCGGTGCTATTAGTGTTACAGCAAATTTAAATGGAGTTACACCACTGTCAGCTGTACTTCAGTATTTAAAAATTGATAAAAAAATTGTTAGAAAACTTGTTGAAGCATCGAACATTAATGGTCATGTCAAGCTTGTTCAAACCTGGCCAAATTTAATTTTAATGCCGCCAACAAGGGCTGAAACGGGAAGAAATCAAGATATTGAATTTTATACGATTCAATTGATAAAAATTTGTAATGCTGAAAATTTTAAAAATCTTCACTTTACACATTATGGATTTATAAATGGTGTTTTTCAAAGATGGGAAATCCGTAAAATACTTTCAATTTTTCTAAATCCATTAATTTACACTACACTTGAAAATATTTATTGGGAAATTGATTCACGCTTTGTTGATGAAATGAAAAATTTGTATCGCGATGTTAATATCAATTGCAACAATTCCAGTGCTTATCCAGAAGAATACTCGTCTTCAGAAAGTGAAAAGCAAAATCACGAAATAAGAAAATATCTAAAAATTATTCGCGAGTTAGAAAAGAAAGCTTACGACCTTAATCGTATTTAAAAAATTCAATTTTGGTCAACTTATTAATTCAAATCAACTCCACAGCAGCTTTCATCACTGTGGGGTTGAGTTCGATGTAGCGTTGTGTGGTGGCAATGCTTTTGTGTCCAGCCAGTGCCATCAACACACGCACACCAACTCCCTTGTCTGCCAGCTTGGTGATGAAAGTGCGTCTTCCACTGTGTGATGTGGCACCAGTCATGTGTGCCGCCTTGTAGATCGTGTGAAACAGCTGGCAAAGCGTGTTGGCAGTGAAACCACGCTTGGGGTTTTTCTGTGTGGGGAACAAGGCTCGCTGTGTGTCTGTGCGTGTGACAGCCAACAAGTCCGCAAGTCCATAGCGTTGTTGCAAGTAAGCAGTTAGCTCGTCACGCAGCTTGCGAGGCACAAGTACTGTGCGAGCGTGATTGCCTTTGGTCTGTGCTGCTGTGAGTGAGATTTCCTCCATCACAGTGCCATCAGCAGCAAGCACATCGCAGATGCGTAGTGCTGAGACTTCTCCAACTCGCATGCCAGCTTGGTGTGTGCACAGCAGCATGGCGCGATTGCGTGCAGCGTGGGGTTGAGTGCTGCAATAGCTCAAAACCTTGCGCAGTTCTCGTTCTGTTAGTACACGAGCTTTACTCATAGCTTTTGCTCCAAATGTTGAGTTTTCATTTGTAAAAGTATGCGTTCTTTGTTTTGTTTGGGCGACCTCTTTTTGCTTTGAGCAAAAGATGTTCGAATTCAATGACTTACGCTGGAACCAAAGCATTTATGTATTTCCTTTGTTTTTGCTGGGGCTGTTTTGTTAGGATGAGCAAAACAAGCCCTACAAGCTGTTTTTGTTGCTCGCTGCTGGGTGCAGCTAGCTTGTGTGTATTTAGCAGCTTGTAGGGCTTGCTAGCTTGCTTTTGGCTGTAGGTGTACATAGAATAGAAACTAATTAAGGAGGCTATGATGATTTCAATACCACAACCATCTGAAATTAGAGAAACCAAGCGTTGTTTTAATGAAATTTACGGATCATTAACTAGTTGCGAAAAAGCAAACTTTCATCAAATTTTAAATTCATTCAAAATAAATGTTACCAAAATAAATTGGGCAAATTGGCACAAGAAAAAAAGTAAAGCCAATTTAGATAAGGAATATGCGAATCTTAGGTTTTACGTCAAAGTCATATTGTTGTTCACTCTCGCAGCTTTGCCAGCGATGTCTTTTACTATCGTCGGAGATCAAATTGCAACGATCGCAATTTTTATCTTCATTTACTTATTTTTATTTACGGAGGTTGTTTCTGCACAAAACTCAATTACATTGCTTGAACTTGAATTAGATAGAATTGATGTAAAGATAGTAGCAACAGAGCAAGTGATCAAAAACACGTCAATGCATACTGAGATTAGTGCCTTATTTGATAAATTTTTTAAGTGCGTTGATAGTGATGGGAGATTTAAAGCAAAAGAAATATATATGCCAAGTATTGCTCTTGCAATAGCTTCAAATATTAAATCATCAGCATATCAATTGGATAGTGATGTTTTCTACTAATGTTTTTGACAAAGCAATAGTATTGAAGTGCTTCAAACCTCAATGCCACCCAACTAAATTTTCCAGTTCACTCAGCTGGCAAAAGACCTCAAGTGCAGATGCGTTGCTGAATGAATGGGGGGAGAGTACACATGGGATTCTTTGACACTTACGGCAAGCCAGCAGACCTCAAAAAGGTTACTTTCCAAGTTCTTAACTAAAGGAGTTGATATGGGTTTTTTAAGTAATTTATTCGGAAATTCAAATAATCCGCCTGTAAGCAATGTGAACACTGGTAATTTACAAATACTAATGAAGCAAATTAAAAAGAACTCAAATTGGTTTGAGTTACTTAAAACTTCGAGTTCCACTCTTTATGTAGATAAGGCTAGTTGTTACGCTGACGAGGACGGTAGTCTATTTTTTGTATGGCGTGATGTATATACACAAAAGGGCGATGTTTATTACTTTTCGTTAGTAAATTTTAATAAAAATAATACGCAAGACTTTTATGTTCTAAAGCAGATAACACAAATTAACAAAGGAAGCGAGCAATACAGTTTTAAGGAAGAGAAATATAGCATTGGTGCTGAAGATGCTACTGTACAAAAAATAATTGCTTGCGCTAATGGCTTTGCTAATGAGAATAACTTTAGAGAAATTCCTGAATACATAGACGGCTTAGGTTAAATCAATCAACTTAATTAAGAGGTTTACTATGGGACTATTTTCATTTTTTAGTACTGTTAAGGAACATAATGCTTTAATTGACTCAGGAAAAATTGAGCCTAATATTAAACAAGTATTTGATACAGAGAAGGAAGCTAAAGATTTTGTTTTGAGAATGATGACTGCGGCAACTTTTATAGCGGGCGGTTACAAAAATTATCCTCGTGTGTATAAAAATAATGACGGCAAATGGATAGGAGCTATTTTCCAAATTCTTAAGTAAGTAGTGTTAAAGTGAAAATTATTTATGTTGTTCACTTTGTTAAAATATTCATTTCTTACATTTGCCTTATTTACACTAAGCGGTTGTGGGCAAGAGTGCTATACAACACCACTACAAGTCAAAGCAAAATATGAAATGTGTGCTGATTTAGGAACTAGTTATAGCGGAAGAATTGGCAAACCAGTTTGGACCTTTGCTTGTACTACTTCTGGTAATGATGTTTATGCTGATTTCATTGTTAAAGATGGCAAGTACTGTCGTACTTATCAACACGAATTTTAATTATGTTAAAAAATAAACTTTTCATTCCCTTACTCATTTCAATTATTTTTTGTATTTGGCTTTCGTTTTCGTTAGTCAAAGTTGAAAATGAAAGATACGCTTTATTTGTTGGAATGTGTAACAAGAAAGACTCTCCGCCTGAGTTGCGTTTAATTGATTTTCAATGCTTATCTAAAGTTGAAACAAGAACTCATTGGGTTTGGCATTTATTTTATGCTTTGACTAATTGATTAGATTCCACATGTTGATTGAGTGAACTGCGTTCACTCAGTGCTTTCGCAAAGCTCATTCGCTGTCGCTCAGTCGCATTTGCTCAGCACTTTTTTGAGCGATAAGTTATGAATTATTTTTTTGCATAACTTGTAGAGATATCCATTGTTAAGAGCCAAGTTCACCCTACACAAAAATGAGAGTGAACTTGTTGGATACATTGTCCGTCGCCACGAGACTGTTCAGTTGGGATTTGCATAGCATGTGCACTCATACATTGAGCAATGCAAATTTTGTTTTATGCTAGTTCTAGTTTTCAATGGGCTCTGTTCCTTACCCAACCAACAACGATTTTTAAAGCATCTTTAAGGTGTCGTGATGCTATTTGAAAACTTACGGAATAGACTAGTCTTGCTTCTTGTTACCAAGCCGTTTACTTCTACGATGTGGAAAATGTTGTGCTGTGCCAGCACTCATTTAAAGCGTCCTTGCGAGGATAGTTCCACAAAGCGTGTGCAGAACTTCACACTGTCTACCGTCACTACATGGATTGAGAACGGACTTTAGGCATGCTTTTAAGTGATGCTAACTTGTAGTTCTGTTGTGCATTTATTTATGCAGAACCAAAGCTAATCACATAAAACCAAAGCCGTTTAGGCTGTTTTTGCTGTTGTTTAGGTCGCTTGTTTTGCTAGCTGAAACTACAGTTAATGCACTCGTTCATCAACAAGGAGAAGTAAATGAGTGCTTTTAATGGTTTGAAATTGGTCACAGCCAAGCGTCCACAGCTAGCCAGTCCCATAGTTCAAAGACGCAACAAGCTCAGCAGCCAGTTGTGGGAGCAGATTGAATTTGCTCGCGCAAGTGCAGAAGGCAAGACCTACGCTCCACTGCGCATGCGCACTGTGACTGACAAGCAGACTGGCGAGCGAAAAACTGTTGAAGCTGCCAAGCGTGTGAAGCAGTGGTGGTTTGTGGCTGACAGTGGCAAGGTGTGTTTGCAAGTACGCTATGGCACACGAGTGCTGGATCTGGCAAAAGGCAAAAACAGCATTGAAGTTGGCACTGGTGCTGAACTGATCACTGTGCTGCAAACAGTCAAGTCAGCAGTTGAGGCTGGTGAACTTGATGCACAGATTGAAGCTGCCAGTGCTGCTGTGCGTGAACGCTTCGCACATTAACTTCTAGGCACTCTTATTAGGAGTGCTTATTCTTTTTTTCTTTTTGCTTCTTCAATTATTTCATTTGCAATGAGCGGAAATATTTTTGTAATATTTTCAACTTGCGAACATTTGGCAATCCACAGTTGTTCCATTGTTTTTGAAGAAATTGTGGAAGTTAATAGTGTGTTCTCATTCCAATTGTGATGTGAAATGTAACCATCTAAATAAGAGGTATATATACTTTTATAAGTTTGGTTTTTTTGAATGTTTGCCAATGCATCCCCACAAGTGTTAGTTCCCCAACTTCTCAAAAAAACACCTTGAGCGTTCGCCAAACTTGTAACTACAGTAAATATAAATATTGCAATTTTTTTCATTCCATCATCCTACATAAATACGCATGGGAGTGCAACTATGCGTATAAACGAAATTGCAAGTGCAGAAGAGCAGATGGGTTTGTGGAAGCTGGTGAGCGACAACATGTGGCAAGCCATCAGTACTCAAGCGGAACAAGAGAAGCTTGAGAAAGCAAAAAAGACAGCTGCCGCAAAAGCCAAGCCAGCCAAGCGTGGAGGTGGTCGCAAGAGTGCTGCCAAATCTACCATCTCAGTTGCAACGCCATCACCAATCACAGTCAAGCCAGCGCCAGCCAAAACAAGTGATGCACAAGCTGCTGACGCAGCATCCACGCAGTCAAGCAAACAAGCACAGCAAGTGCAAGCCCTACAAGCACAAGGACCACTGCCACGCATGGCTAGTGTGCAAGCTGTCAAGCCAGTGTCAACGCAGTCAGCTTCGTCAGCCCAATTGCCACCAAGCGTTGCTTTGCCAAACGCACTAGACTCAGCAGTGCGACCAGCTCAAAAATCGCTTCCAAAGCTGAGTGCTAGGCATGGTGGCGTGGTGGCTGATGACACTGCCAAATAATTGGTTTTTAGCCCTATTTTTGCGTACTACTTTGCCGTACTACTCTTGCATATACGGGCTGCAAGCCGCATAAATGCTAGGTTTTTTTAAAAGTCAGGAGTCTTCACACTGCAGGGGTCACAAGTTCGAAACTTGTATCTCCCACCAAAAATAACCATATAAATCAAGCACTTGGAGCAATTCAAGTGCTTTTTTTACGCCCAAAAAGTAGTACGAAAACGCCGTACTACTTTTTTTATGCGTGGCACGCGAAATCCTTTGTTATTGGTAGGAATTTCATGTGCAGCCTCGTATTATTTGGCTATGGGGAAAGCCATAGCAACTGCATCCAAGCCTACGAAGGAAAAAACCTCTGCTTCAGCGCAGATGTTTGCGCAGAGAACACGAGCCACTGAAAAGCACTACATCCCCAACTACCCAACCAAGCTGTTCATCTACAAGCAAGCAGCCAGCAAGTACTGGTGGGTTAGGTACTTTGTGAATGGCAACGCTGTGCGCAAGACCACCAAGTTTGAAGGCATGCGTGAAGCCATTGCCTTTGCCAAGACCTTTTACGACACAGTGACCTACAACCAGCGACATGGGATCGCTGCAACACAGAGTGCCACAAGCTTTGCTGCTTGCTTGAAGGAACTGCTCAAGGCTGAGAAAGCCAAGTTGGATCGAGGCGAAATTTCCAAGATCACCTTTGACAACAGTAACTATCGCTATGAAAAATCCATCGTGCCATTTTTTGGCAGGATGGAAATCAAAGACATTGACTACATGTGTGTTGATCGTTATTTGAATCAGCTCAGCACACAGTCGCTCAGCGCATCCACCATCACAGCCTACTTGGGTTTGACACGCAAGGTCTTAGCCTACGCAGCACGAAGACGATTGATCACTTCAGTGCCAGAGTTTCCCAGTGTGAAGCTCAATGACAAGCCGCGTGGTTGGTTTACATGGAGCGAATACAGCAAGCTCTGGCGTAATGCTGGACGATTGGTTGGGAAAAAAATACAAGTTCGCAAGTACTTTGATGACTTGGGCGAAAAGCAAACGCAGTATGTGGATGCCAGCTCAGACCAGTTCAAGCTGGGTGAGTTGATGCGAAACATAGACATGACTGAAGACCTTCGCAGACTGATCGTGTTCATGGTCAACAGCTACATCAGACCCACTGACATCAAGTTCATGCAGCACAAGCATGTGGATGTGGTGCGCAATAGAAATGTGTTTTTGAGATTGCGACTGCCACCAACAAAGGGACACAGCGACCCAATCACAACCATGCCCAAAGCAGTGGACACCTACCACACGCTGCTGCAGTACCACCTAGCGCAAGGCTTGATTGGTGCAGATCACAGCGAAGACTATGTGTTCTTGCCCCAGTACAAAAACAACAGAGACTACGCCCTAAAGCAGTTGCAGCGACAGTGGGAAGTGTTGATGCATGAAACTGGATTGGCAACCAGTCCAGCTGGTGAAGAGCGAACCTTGTACAGCTTGCGGCACACATGCATCATGTGGCGACTCATGCTGGGTGAGGGAGTGAACACATTGGCATTGGCTCGCAACGCAAGAACTGGCGTGGACATGATTGATAGGTTCTATGCCAAGCCCTTGAGTGGCGAGATGAATATTGAAATGCTGCAATCTCGCAGACGCAAGCGTACTATTTACGATGGTGATGTGGATATTTTTAAAGTGGACAGCAGCGTTACTTAAGTAACGCTGCTGTTGCTGTCAAGCTGCTTTGAGCAGCACAGCTGGTGGTGGTTCAGCAGCAGAGTTGGCTGCGGGTTTGAGACTCAGTGCAATTGCTCTGGCAGCTGCTTCGTCCTTAATGCCATTGGCTTGCATCCAACGCAGCAAGAGGTCCACGTTCAAGCCATGCAGTTTGCAGCGATCATAAAAAGAGCCGTGTTCACTGTTGCATGCCACATCCAGCATGGTCAAGTACTCGTTCATTGCTTGAGTCTCAAGCGCACTACTGGGGTACATGTAGCCCACGACTTCATGTGCATGGGTCACAGGGTTGACGCGACACAGCAAGTGTTCAAACTCCACATCACAAGCGCTGGGCAATGTGCTTTTGATTGCTGACAAGTCCACAGTGCCAATAGCTGACTTTTGCGCCAGTTGATTTCGAAGCTGATGCTGGTAGTGCTTGATCAAGGTCTTGTGCTGACTGATAGCTTCAGCACTGTTCACAGCCATGCGCACCTTGTCAATGCCACCTTTGAGCTTGATGAACTCCACCAAGCCGTCAGACTTGACGCCAGCAGCAATTGCCACTTCCAGCACACGGCTGTACACATGTGAGGTTTTGCGATTTGCTCTGGTCACCAGTTTGACCACCAGTGTTGCAGTCTTGGTGTTGGTTTGGGTCTTGATGTTGTGACTTGACTTCAAGCGTTGGCGTATTTTCTTCACCAGCTTGTCGCGCTGTTTACTGCTTTCCACTTGCTCGTAGAGCTTGTGTATTTCTGCCAATATTTCATACAGCTCAGTGTTGGCACGAGTCACAAACTCACTGACATAACTGGCATGGCGTTCAGCCAGTGTGTCAGCATAAGTGATGATTGCTTGGTTGATATCTATTTTAATTGTCTTGGTTTTCATTTGTTTCTCCATAAAAAAAGTCAGCATGTCGCCATGCTGACTTACTCTATTAAGCAGTTAATATTTCATTTATATTTGTCTTTGCAGCCCAGACACCTATTTCCTTCTCAATAAGTTCGCCAATCTCTTGTGCCAAAAACCTATCATAATCTTCACCAAACTGGTATCTGATTTCATCAATCCATAATTCTTCATTTAAGCTGCTAACTATTACTCGAATATCCTCGTCAACCATATTCCTATCTCCCCAAACTGCATGTAGCAGATGCTTATAAAGCGAGTCCTTAAATGCAGCTGGGATTGGCGTAATTGGGTAAGTAACAAAAATAATTGTTTCGACGTTGTTGAAATTTGACATTGGAAAGACCTTTTTAAAGTTAAAAAATATGAAAAGCACTTATTTGCTTTTCATGCTTGTATTTTAGTATTTTTGGATTTATTTGTAACACCAATTAGTTAACAATCAAGTGTTTGTAGATCAAGAACTTGATTACTCTGTGTTTGGGGTGTACAAGCAGCTAAAGGAGTCTCAAAGCAATGGCGCGAGCAACTGGCAAAGAAGCAATTAGGCTGTGGTTTGAATTCCTAAAGCGTGCCACTGCAGCTGAAGGCGTTGTGGTCAATGCCAAGCACTACCAAGCTTGGGGAGATGTCACACACACCAAGTTTGAGAATTGGTGGAAGCAGCATGCTGAACAGCTGTTTCCCTATCGCAAGGTTGAAGTGGTGCAGCGTTACTTAAGTGACGCTGGCCTGGTGCATTTGGCTGTGCCAATGGCTTTGACAGCCACTGACGCAGCAAGCCAAGTCAGGCAAGCACTGATTGAACACTACAAGTCAATAGGGCATGTGCCCAAACCTCAGCGTGTGTATGAGCTGACGCAAGGAGCAGAGGTCAAAGTCAGTGCACTGCGTGCCTACTTGATCACCTACGATGCCAACCAACAGTTGCTGGCATCACTGCCACAGTCGCGTGTGCCAGCCAAGCTGCTGTTGGCTGAGGTGAGGCGTGTTTACATGGCAAGAAGCCACAAGTGGCAGAACAGCAAGCGCAAGGTAGAGGCATTGCCAATGGCTTTGGCTGGTGAGCTTGACTATGATGCGATAACAGACAGTGTGAGCTCGAAGAGTGATGATGTCAGCGCAGAGCGAGCTGTTCGACGCTATTTGGCTATTGCCAACAAGCTGGTTAGTGCTGCTGCTAGAGGCGACTTTCCCAGTAGAGACTACTTCAAACTTTAAACAGCAACTTCAAAGATCTAATAAGATTTTATGCAATTGAACACTACTACGGCACTTGCGACTGCACTTATCTCTGCAGTGATTGGATTTGGATTGGCTTTCTATATAGAAAGAAAGCTTAGTGGAGGCTTGCAAAATAAATCACAGAAAATATTGACATCAATCGCAATGATTTCATTTGGGTATGGATTGATGGCAACTCTTAATGAAGTGATAGGTTTCCCGTTGCAGGGTCTCCAAATTAGATATGACAAATTAGTGGGCTATGTAATTTTTAATATGCTATTAATCCCAATTGTTTTGCTCGTTATGGCAAAGTTGATGGGGTTGAAGGTTAAAGCTGGTGAACCAACGATCTCAAACTATGAGCAACCAACCAAGACAAGAACTAGTTCAGTAAAACTAAAATCAAATGGAAATTTGACTAACGATACAACAAAGCAGAATTTTAAAAATAACATCAAAAGTGATGATATTTTATGGGAAGAAGCTTTAGAAGAATTTGAATCAAGGCACAGAATCAAAGGTCTCTATGCAAAGCTTTACACGCAGCACGATGGAAATGAACAACGAATTAAGTCGCAATACTTAAAAGAAAGATTCGAACAATTAAAAAAACAACAGAAAGAAACACAATTTGAAGAAGAAGAATCCAAGGTCCAGCTTGCACAACAAAAACAAAAATTAGCATTAGAAAATAATTATAAAAATAAAAAAATTAAATCAATAAAATTAATTGGAAAAACAGAATTTTACACATTCGAAGATGGAAATGTAGCTGTTAAAATAAACGATACTGAATATGGACTATATGCCAATTTTAAATCAGCAGAAAACGCATTAAATTACTCTAACTTGTATGGTTCACTTGGGTTTATAGACTTGATTAAAATAAACAAAGATAAGGTAATTATTCCTTGTCCTCAATGTAAAATAAACATGCGAGTCCCGTCAAATAAAGTATTAGAAATTATATGCCCGTCATGCAAATTTGAATGGCGAGAAAAAACATGAGTTGAATTTCGACTTATTGAAGACCAAATTCAAAGTAATATAAAAATAATTTACTGATATTTTTATAAATTTTATCGGAGTGTGATTGTGAGAAAATGGACTATTAGGCTTTCTTTAATTGGATTGGTGGCTGGGTTGATTTTTGCTACACTCAATTTCGGATATATATATAAATCATTCGATGATGTAATGGCTTTGCTGCAAATATGCCTGCCTTTTTTATTAATAGGATTATTATTGGGCATGTTTGTGGATTTTATTTCAGTATCAAGCGAGGATAAAAAAATATTAAAAAAT
>Ga0181349_1000994_pt1 | contig 12142 bp, 4 predicted proteins | sample Su13VDMM110SD_FD_130106 | JGI IMG/M metagenome (GOLD analysis project Ga0181349, IMG submission 130106) | Freshwater viral communities from Lake Michigan, USA - Su13.VD.MM110.S.D | ecosystem: Environmental > Aquatic > Freshwater > Lake | place: USA: Michigan | collected 2013-07-16 | reverse complement strand
TTCTAAAGCTGGGGCATCTAATGTCCCAACAAAACAAAACATCATCCTTGTTTCGGATTCATCACGGTTTGTCATTGCTTTCGGCGCAAACGAACTTGGTAGCGCATCTCAAGACGCAATGTTAATTCGCTGGTCGGATCAAGAAAGTGCTGTTAATTGGACACCCGCCGCCACCAATCAAGCGGGTGGAATTCGGTTGTCCCACGGATCAGAAATTGTTGCGGCCATGCAGGTTCGACAGGAAATTTTGGTGTTTACGGACACCGCTCTGTACTCCATGCAGTATCTTGGGGCTCCGATTGTGTGGGGCACTCAACTGCTTGCGGACAACATTTCTATTGTTAGTGACCGAGCCACCACTGTTGCGGCTGGTGTGACGTACTGGATGGGGGCCGACAAGTTCTACATGTACGATGGCCGTGTGCAGACCATCATTTGCGATCTGCGACAAACTGTGTTTCAAGACTTTAACAACGATCAAACAGGGCAGGTGTTTGCTACTACCGTTGAGAAGTTCAATGAGATTTGGTGGTTTTATTGCTCACGCAACAGCACTGTGATTGACAAGTATGTTGTCTACAACTACACCGAAAAGGCGTGGTACAACGGCAACATGACTCGGACGGCATGGGTAGACAACAGCATCATTAGCCACAACCCAATTGCCGTTTACCCAGTCGAGGGCGGCGGGAAGTTGGTGTATCACGAAGTTGGAGTTGACGATAACTCTTCTGGAACCCCAGCGCCTATATTTTCGTACATCACATCGGCTGAGTTTGACATTGATGACGGGCACAACTTTGGTTTTATCTGGCGCGTTCTTCCAGACATTACGTTCCGGGGTTCAGTTGCTGAAAACCCACGGGCTATGCTTACGCTCTTGCCGTTACAAAATTCCGGCTCTGGCTACACGGAACCCGCATCTGTTGCTGGATCGGACACTGGGGCGATTACGCGCTCGGCCACTGTTCCCGTTGAGCAGTTTACTGGGCAGGTAAACATTCGAGTGCGCGGTAGGCAGATGTCACTTAAAATTTCATCCGAAGACCTTGGGGTGACATGGCAGCTTGGCTCCCCACGTATTGACATTAAGTCGGATGGCAGACGATGAGTTATACCTCCATTATTAAACGGTTTGTCGCCCCCGCCCTGCCTGATGCTCCGTCAGCATATGAAGCCGGGTATCTAGATAAACTAAACAACATCCTACGGCTGTACTTCAATCAGCTAGATCAACTTCTGGAGCAAGTGGTGGCAAATACGACCAACAACGAAAGCACCACCTCTGCGGACTTCATGACCCAAGTTGCCCGTGGCAAAGTTGTGGGCGCGTCACAAGTTAACATCTTTGCGTATTCTGAAAACGTAAAAACCACGTACTTCACCCTGTGGGAAGAGACTGGCACAACACAATATGCCTTTCCCGCATCCGCAGTTGTAATGACGCTGGCTAGTACATCCGCATCAGACAACACACAGGCAACTGTTTTGATCGCGGGTCTGGACACCAATTGGGACATCCAAACGGAAACCGTTACGCTAAACGGAACAACTAACGTAAACACTACCAAGAGTTTCCGGCGTATCAACAGTATGATTTTGACCAGTCCCGGCACTAGTCAGACAACAAACATTGGCGTTATTACCGCTAAGAATGGTGGCGTAACGTATGCACAAATAAATGCTGGCATTGGTAGAAATCAAGCCGCAATTTATTCCGTTCCCAACGGATACACCCTGTATCTGTACTCCATCAATGCGTTTAATGGTGATGCATCTTCTGGTAACTTTCTGAATTATCGAGTTAAAAGCACCAATAATGCTCTTACTAATCCAGTTACGTTAACGGTACTACAGACAAGTTGGGATACCCAGTACCAAGTTATTCGTCAGAATCCGTTCCCTTACACGCAAAAAACAGATGTGCAATGGCAGTTTGCTACTCACTCTGGAGAACATCATTGCGGCCTAATCCTGCAAGGCATACTAATCAGCAACACTGCTGACTAAGGGAAACTAGTATGGCTATAACCAGAAGATCATCTTCCAAGCCGGATACGGAGGGGATAACGACTCTCACTCAAAACACTAGCGGCGGTATTTCTGCTGTAAATACAGTTAGTGATTACATTAAAGAACGCGAAGCCCTAGCAAAACTAACCCCACAAGAACTCAGAAAATTAGAAGAGGCAAAAGTTGCAGAGCGTAATAAAGTATTACGCGCCCAACAAGAACTTGAAAGAGAGGAGCGTTATCAAACATCTGCCAGAAAAGCCGCCCTTGAAGCAAGAGAGGCGCTAGAAAGACAGATAAAAGAAAACTTTATTAACTCTCCCGCCGGGAAAGCATATGCATCCCGTGGGGATTGGGATGGCTATAGTAAGATTAAATGGCTTGATACGGGTAAAGAAAAAAATGATTGGCTAAATTCCAAAGACGGGCTAGCCGTTCAAAATCATTTGACAGATCAATTACTCGCCCAATCAAAAGCGTATGGGTTTGATTGGAAAACCACCGCAGACGCACGGCACAACGCCGGATCAATCGCCAATACGTTGGCATTACAGGGTGTTGTAGACCTTCGGGACTTGACTTACGACAAAAACGGGAATTTACAAAATAACGAGTATATTCCAGTAGAAAAACTAATCAGGGCATCGTTAGACGGCAAACCAATTACTCCGAGCAAACCCGCACCTATTAACTGGTACAAGGGTGATAAGGGGCAAATAGGTTGGACGGCTGCGGGTAAAGGCCGAACCAACTACATGGTTAAGCCGGATGCCAACGGAAACCCTGTATTTTACCCTGACTGGAAGAGCAACGCCCCCGGGGGAATTGGCGGGTTTCTTTTAAAAGCTGCTCCCGCAATTGTTGGTGTTGCTACAGGTAACCCTTGGCTTGCCGCAGCAACTAGTGCTGGTATTGGTGTTGCTAGCGGGGCAAACTTTGACGATATTATCAAAAATGCAGCCATTACTTATGGCTCATCTTATCTAGGCGGAAAGGCCAATGTTGCAACACAGGGGGCGCTGGCTGGGCTTGACGCTGACCTCGTTAAGGCGATTGGCGCGGCGGCCCAAGGCGCTACTCAAACGGGAGCATCTGGAATTGCCACGGGTAATTTTGACATAGATGAAGTTTTAAAATCCGCGCTGACGACTGGTACGGCATCGGGTATTACGAGTTTGTTGACTGATAAGTTGCCAGCAGGGCAACAAGGTCCGGTACAGCCAAAGGCTATTACTGGCATCGCTGCGGTTGATAAAATTCTCCCCGGCGCAGCGGGTAATCTTGCTGGGCAAGTTGTTGCGGGTAAAGATTTGGGTGATGCCCTGACAAACACTGCAATCGGCGCGGTAAGTAATTTGGCGGCGGGGCAAGTTGGTGGAGCCTTGAGTGGGATAACGGGCAACCCCGAACTAGACAGGTTTTTGGCTTCCGCTGGTGCGGGTTTGACCGGAACAGGATTGGCTGCGTTTCTTAGAGAGCAAGCTGCCTCACCGACAACCCCTAGCAGACCCGCAACCACTACAGCCTCCGCACCTCCAGCCGCCCCCCCTACGGCTACCACAACTGCTGCGGCCCCCAATGCCGTTAAGCCGACAACCACAACTGCTGCATCAACTCCAGCAGCCACAACAGCAATCGCACAACCTGTAACTACGGCTCCAACTACAACTACCGCATCCCCAACAATCAATGCTGCGGTTAATACACCTACCACAACTGCACCAACAACCGCAACTACTGCTGTTAATGGGAATAACAATTTGCTAAACTACTTAGCATTGGCAGGTATGTTAGGTGGTGGGCAGTCGGGCGGAACCACATCCGCGCCAGTATTGGCAAATGTAAAACCAATGGACTTAAGTTGGTTGACGCCAACAGTCAATAGACTTTACCCAAAGAAGGTGGCTTAAATGGCAGATGACTACTACGGCATTGGTGGAGATTTCGCACCGTCTAATTGGTGGGAAAACGAAGTTTCCTTTGCAAATATGTTTCCCGCCACTGATTATTACGGCCTTGGCAATGATTTTGCCACTCCTGCCGATCTAATTAACAGCGGCTATTTGGGTTCTATCTTTTCTGGCACCCCAGATTCTTCGCTGAACTTTAACTTCAGCCCGGACAGTTACACATATGCCACCCCAGAAGAGTTGTTGGAGAGTGGGTATAACGCTCCAAATTCGGGCATCGCCTATGCAACCCCAAAAGAGTTGGCTGATAGTGGGTACACAGGGATTTTTTCTGGGCTTGGGCCAACAGGCTCTTACGCTCCGGGGTCTACCGACCCAAAACCAACAGGCGGCGGATCAAGTGGCGGCGGATCAAGTGGCGGTTCAACCGTAAACAAGGTTGTTGACGCAGTTAAACAACTGGTTGGCGGCGCAACAAAAGCGGTGAGTGATAAGGCTGTATCCGCCGGAGGGATTGCCGATCTTGCAACGCTGATTGCAAAGATTTATGCCACGGCTAATCCAAGTTTTGCTGATCCAAAATCTGTTTCTGGGTATCAGGGCGGTGTTCCAAAATACACTGCAAGTCGGCAACAATTGGCGCGAGCCCCTTACAAAGCATATTCTGGTTCGTCCGAGCCAGTGATGGGAAGGCAGAGTTTTACACCTATGAAGTATGCGGCTGAAGGCGGAATCATGGAACTTGCCCGTGGCGGCAGAGCCAAGCAACCTCGATATCTCGATGGGGCCACGGATGGCATGGCGGACAAGATCGACACCGACATTGACGGTAAACAACGCGCCAAACTGAGTCATGGTGAGTTTGTGATCCCTGCGGACGTTGTGTCTCACCTTGGTAACGGCAACTCCAAGGCCGGAGCGGATGCGCTCTACAAGATGATGTCCCGAGTACGGAAGGCTCGTACAGGTAACCCAAAACAGGGTAAACAGATCAACCCAGATAAGTTTACGCCCGGTGGTATTGCCGGATATGCGGGTGGCGGTGCAGTGGCATTTGCTGGTCCGACTGGTTCGGTGGTTCCACCTGCCAGTTCCACGATGGACGCGCCAGAAGGAACATCGACCTCCAGTTCGCTATCAAACTGGGCTGGTCCGACTGTTACCAACATGATTGGTAGGGCAGAGGCATTGTCCAACACTCCCTATGAGGCTTACACCGGGCCTATAAGTGCTGGAACTTCTCCAGTGCAAAGTCAAGCGTTTACGGCTGCGGCAGGGTTGCCCGGAGCACTCGGCCCAGTTGGTTCGGTTCAAAGTTACATGAACCCGTATATGCAAGGTGTGGTGGATGTTCAGAACACGGAAGCCCGTAGGCAAGCAGACATCTCCCGGGTGGCAGATGCTGGCAGGTTAACTCAGGCAGGTGCATTTGGTGGAAGCCGACAGGCAATTATGGAGTCCGAAGGGAACCGTAACCTTGCCACGTTGCAGAACGCCAATCAGTTGACTGGCCTCAATACCGCTTACAACAATGCGGTTAACCAGCAAAAGAACGTCGCTGATTATGGCCTCCAAGCAGCTACTACGGCAGCTAACATTGGTGGGCAACAACGCGCGATTGAGCAGCAGGGTATTGATGCGAGCCGAGGGCAGTTTGAAGAAGAACGCGCTGACCCTTACAAGAAACTTCAGTTCCTGCAAACGATGTTCTCTGGTATGCCCGTGGCAACTAATACTACGACTGCTAACGCATCGTCGGCTGGTAATCTTCAAGATTTGCTTGGTCTTGTTAAGGCTTTGTTCCCGTGATTGGAAATCCTATGCAAACGCAACCACAGTCGGTTCTACCCCCTGCTACCAAGTTGTTTTTGGATTTGCTCAAGGCGGGAGCCAAGTTACAAGCCCCTAACGGCCAGCCAACTGTTGCGGCGCAAGCGGCTCAGAGCGCGGGGATCATTCCTCCCCAACAACCACAACAACCACAACAAGGTGGAGTCCCTCCGGTTACCCCAGAAGCAGGGCAAGAGGGGTTGGCTGGTATTCTTGACCAGCTTAAACAAGCCCAGCAAACTGGGCCGAGTGTGGCTCAGAACCAGCAGCAAGCCCAGCAGCAACAACTTGCTCAACAGGCTGCCCAAATAGTGCAAAAACAAGATCAACAACCCACGCAGAACATGGCTGAAGGTGGGCTTGCCGGATTGCCTGTAGACATTGGTGAGTTTGCCGAGGGTGGCGTAATTGGTTATGCCGAGGGTGGTCGCACGTTGGGAGAGACAATCTATAGCGGGTTGTCATCGATGATCCCAGAAATTCCGGATTTGTCATCAATGATTCCGGAAGAGATAAATATCTTTTCCCCAACCCGCAGGATTCCATCGCATCCGCGAGAGGAAGCGTTTTTGGCCGCTCAAGAAAAACTAGCGCAGCAGAAAAAAGCCGGGGTAAAACCAGCAACCCAAACGTCGGAACTCAATCCAAATTTAAACAAATTGATTGGTGCCTTGCGTTCTGGAATGGATGGGGCATCCAATTACACAGACAAAGACTCATTGCGTTCCGCCCTTGAGGGGCTCCAAGCCCTTGTTCCCTCAAAAACATCTAAGTCTGGCGCCACTCAAGCAGTTCGTAATGTTATGGCTCCATCCAACAGCGAAGCCCCTAGCGCAGGGCCGGGGTTGGCGAGCATCATGACTGAAATGAAAAACGCAGGGTTTACCCCACCCGATCTTTCGGAAGCAAATAGGCTGTACGCTGCCAAAAGAAAAATGCTTGAGGGGCGCCCAGATTTTGGCGCTCAAGATATTGCCACAGCCACCAAAATCCAAGAGATGGCTCAAGCCCAAGATGATCGGCAGCGCCAATTGGCGCAAATGGCTGCTCGTCCGTTGATTCGCGGCGGGGGTGCGCGTGTTGCCAGTGTTACTGCGAACCATGAGAAGGCTGTTGCAGCCCGTGACGCAGCGTATTTAAGGTTGGTTGACGCAGCTAAACAGGCAGAATATGCTCGTCAAGTTGGCGATGTGGATGCGCTACAAAAGGCTAATGCAGAAATTGTTGCAGCCCAACAAGATTACCAAAAGCTTGCGGCAAACCTTGCGGCCAATATGTACTCTAGTCAAGCTGGGATTGCAACCGCCAACATAAACGCAAATTCCCGGGAAGAAATTGCCGCAGAACGCATGAAAGGCTTGATTCGTGAATTGGAGCTGAGACAATCGGCCAATCCGCCAGAGTCCAAGTTGTGGAATGAACTGCGCGATGATGTTGATAGGCAGGTCAAAGGATTTTTAGAGGGTAACTTCACCGCAAAACGGGATATTGGAAATGACCCCGCTAAATATATTGAACTTACCAAAACGTTTATGAAAAATGCCGTCGCGCAAGCAAAGGCAAGCGGTCGTCCCGTCCCGCCCGAAGCTTTGGCATTCCTGCAATCTAACGCCCCAAACGCTTCGGGTAAGAGTTACACGTTTGATAGCATCAAATAAAGAGCAAACATGGCCTACTCAATTACTTTGCCCGATGGAGCAGTCGTTACTGACATCCCTGATGATGTAAAGCCAGAGGATGCAAAAGCAAAGATAATTAAGAAGTTTCCTCAGTATGCCGACAAATCCGACAAATCGCGGACAACTGGAGAGGCTTTTGCAGACGTTGGTGCCAGCGTCCTTGGGGGCATTGGTAGCGTTCTGCAAGTTCCGGGTCAACTGACCCAACTGGTTCCGGGGCTGTATGGTGTGGGCTCGGCTCTTGCCAAGCCCGGAGGGGCTATTGCTGATTTTGCCAAAGGACTGAAGTCTCAAGGCTTGCTAGTACGCGAAGCCCTGCGAGACAAGGCAGTGTCTGCGGCTGATAAAGAAGGCTTGTTGTCTGGATTTGCTACCGCAATCACAGAAACAATTAAAGACCCTGCCCTTCTTTCTACATTTTTTGCTGAACAACTTCCACAACTGATTGGCCCTGCTGCCGCAGTTAAAGTTGCCCGTTTAGCCACGGCATCAAAAGTTGCTGCTGCTGGAGAAGGCATTGCTGGTCTGGCCGCGCAGAAGGCAGCCAACGTCACCGCAAACCGTGCCGCTATGGGCACTGGCGCAGCCATGCAAGGTGCGGACGTAAGTTCCGACACATTTGACGAAGCAATGGCATATCTGGCGGAGAACCGTCCAGAACTTTCAGAAGAGCAGCGCAGGGATATTGCGCTTAACGCTGCACGAAAAGCGGGTGCTATTGGCCTTGCTGCGTCTGGCCTGTCAATGGCTCTGCCCGGGGCTCAAGCAATTGAAAGGCGTCTAGCAGGAATGCCCGGGGTGGGGCGCATTAAGAGTGCTTTGGGCGAGTCTGGTCAGGAAATTATTGAAGAAGGCGGCGGTCAGTTCGGTAAGAACGTCGCCTTGCAACCTATTGATCCAACCCGCGAACTCTTGCAGGGCGTTGGTTCGGCGGCTGGTCTTGGCGCTCTTGGCGGTGGCGCCTTGGGTGGAGTCTTTGGTGGTGCAGCCGTTCCTCCTGAGTTGATGGAAGGGCAGATGGCTGGTGAAACTGCCCGCCAATCCGCAGAGCGTTTACAGCAGGAAATCAATGACCTGCAAGGGCTGAAAGCTATTCAAGCCCAGCAAGATGCAGAAGCCCTGCAAACTGGGCTCGGCGCGGCGATGACAGCCAAGATGCCGCTGCCGGGAGAAACCCCGCTTAGGCCGCCTCCCCGTCGATCTGCTGAAGAAGTAGCGTTTAACAACTTGCTGGCAACCACTCCCGAAGAACAGGCTGGCCCCGCTGGTATTGCCAACATTATGGCGGCGGCTGCAAATCAAGGGTTTTCCCCATCATCAACACAAGGTCGTGCTGCTGTTGATTCATTGATGGTTCCAACTGATAGGGCAGCCCCTACACCTGCGCCAATTGGCATACAAACATTGTTGGGTGGGACTGAGCCTACGGGATTCTCCCGGCCAGCAGTTGAAGGCGCCCCAGAGTTTAATGAATTGCTGGCCCAGAGCGCCAATCCGTACTCAGCGCCTGTTGGGTTAAGCGCCGCTTTGGGCGGCATTGAATCTACCTTGCCTTCTCGCCCGGTCCCTACTGGAGAACCTGCGTTTAATCGTTTGATGTCGCAAGACCCGGCGTTAGAAACTGGAATTGCTGCCGCCATCAAGGCCGCCGCAGGTCAACCATCTACATCTAGTGAGCAAGGCCCAGCCACTCCATTGCTGCCAGAAGTTGCCCCGTCTTTTGAGGCTGGCTTGAATGCAATTATGAAGAGCGCGGAAGGGAAACCTTCCAAGGCATCTGGCGAACAAGGTCCCGCAACCCCCTTGCTGCCTAAGGCCCCGCCTAAAGCACAAGAGGCAGGATTGCTTGCTGCTATTCAAGCGGCAGCAGGTATTCCAACTACCAGCACAGAACAAGGGTTTGCCACTCCACTATTGCCCCCGGTGCAACAAGCAGGTTTGGCTGCGGCAACCCAAGCAGCAGCAGGAAAACCATCTGCAACAACGGCACAAGGCCCCGCCACCCCGTTGCTTCCTAAATCCACAACGGGGCTTTCATCCGCCATCAGGGGTGGCGCAGGGACTCCAACCAAGACCCGAAGCCCAAGTAACGTAAACAATCTTAACGTCCCGGAGGCTACGGATGCGGCAATTCAGCAGGAACAAGCGGCCAAAGCAAATGCAAATGTCGGTACAGCAGGTGGAGCAAGCGTTCCTGTGGTTGGTGGACAAGGAGTTCAACCCACCACCGCAGGGGCTGGAGCGCCTGAAGGTGGAGGAGTGGGAGTACCTAAGCCAGATGCTGGCGGTGCTGCTGGCAGAAAGGCAAAGCAACCCCCTGCACTGAAGAAGTCACTTGCTGCGACGACTACAGAGCCAGAGCCCGAGGTTGAAGATGAGGCAGTAGATAAACAGATTGCCCTGAAGAAGAAGCAACTGCAAGCCATCATGCTCAGAATTATGAGCGGCATGGGGCTGCGTGATGTTGGTCTGAAGTTAATTGACAACATGGAAGCGGAAGGCGAGTACGCCAACCAACTGATCACGCTTGCGTTAAACGTTGATAGCCCGGTTCGTGTTCTGCGGCATGAGTCCATCCACGCCATGAAGGCTATGGGACTCTTCAGTCCCCAGCAGTGGGAGACTCTGAGGAAAGAAGCAAGTACCAAGTGGATTAAACAGTTCCTTGGTGAGGGTAAGGGCAGCCGCTTTGAGCAGTACCAGAAACTGTTTAAAGATCAAGGCTTGTCTGATGCCGATGCCAATGAGGCGATGATTGAAGAAGCCATCGCGGATGCCTTTGGTGAATTTGATCTGCGCGGCGCTCCTGCTGGCCTAATGTCTGCCATCCTTAAACGGATGCAGAACATGTTTGCAGCCATCAAGTCCGCATTCGGCGGCACTGAGACTGCGGAGCAAATTCTTCAGCGGGCTGAGAAGGGCAAGTTGCAAGGCAGGGGTGTAGAACGTAACGCACCTAAAGAAGTCGAACAACCCGAAGAACCGGAAGAACCTAAAGCAAGTCTGCGCCGCGCAGCCGTTCCAGACGAAACTGAGATTTCCACTCAGAACCCACAGGCGGTTAACCGCAGATACGACCCAATTGAGCAGATGTTGTCTATCGACCAGAAGGCGGTCGAAGAGGCGATGGAACTCAACCCAGAGTTGTACGACTCAATTACAGATGCAATCTTGCGTTATGGCTTTATCCCGCCAGATACCAAGCGCGAAGACGCCATTTCGGTGTTCAAGAAGAACATCGTAAACAATCTGCTTTTCTTGCATGACGCCGTTCCTAAAGACATCGCTAATCGCAGCAAACTTTGGTACGACGGGGCGCACATCATTGCCAAAGAGATGGCAAAGCAGTACGACATGAAGATGGAGCAGGTGGCTGGCATTTTTGCTGCCATGTCTCCACAGAAAGATTGGTTCCAGAACGTGTCAATGGGCGAACGCGCTATTGACATCTTGACCAACCAAGGGGATGCCACTTGGGACGACAATATGTTGAAGTATGCGGAGAGTTACATCCGCGAACCCAAGGATCGCAAAGAGCGGGAAAAGCGTCAAATCTTCTTTGATAAAAACATTCGCCAAACCAGTGAAGATCAGACCGCTCTCAAGGACATGGACATTGAAAACGCTGCTGCGTTTATCCGCGCCTTTGACGAAGCATATAACTCGCGTCAATATCGCATAGTCACGCCTGAAGGTGGATTTGCTGGTCTGGTCAACAAGAAGGATGGTGACCCAGCCATCATGACATGGTCAACGTATGGCCCTATTGAAAAAGCAGTCAGCATTTTCAGAGACCCCAGTCGTAAAAACATTAGCGAACAGTTGGGTGAAGAGCACAAGATTCGTTCCTTCTACAACAACATCGCCGCCCCCAATGCCGACATTGACCATGTAACGATTGACACCCATGCGGTGGCCGCTGGCCTGTTTGAGGCTTTGGCTGGTAGCGACAAGCCTGTGGCTGAAAACTTTGGCTCTACAGGGGGGACAAACCTCTTGGGAGTTGGCGGCACTTACGGCATCATTGCAGATGCATATCGTGAGGCAGCCAAAGCGCGAGGTGTACAAGCCCGTGAGATGCAATCGATTACTTGGGAAGCCATTCGCGGCTTGTTTACGGAAGAACTCAAAAGCGGCATCAAATCTGATGTCCGTGCTGAGTGGGAAAAGTACAAGGCTGGTGAACAATCGTTTAACGAAGCGCGTGATGCTATTGTTGAAATTGCCAGCAAGAATCGGGATGAAGACTGGCGAAACCCAGACTGGATTGACTCAGGCCCCGGACAAACCGTGGCCGATGGAGGCGCAAGTTACGACAAGGACTTTGTCCCAGCGGGTGGCGTTCGATTGCGTAACGAAAGTGTGCTGCGCGAGAAGTTGACGTTTAACTTGTCTGCTGTTACCAACTCAATTCCCGGCCTTAAAGATTTGTACCAAAAAGCCATGTCTGGAGATCAGGCGGCGTATAGTACCTTGCAGAAGGCAGCAGAAAGTTCGCTTAGATATCTGCTTAGTGGAACGTCGGCACGAATCACTGTTGACTACGCCAAAGGCGTATATCTGTCTGACCGTGAGCCTTCTATTGCGGCAAAAGTTGCCTTTAGTGAAGAGGATCGCCCAGCAGTTCTGGCGGCTCTTGAACGCTTTGCCAGCAACTATAACCAGTATGCCGTTCACGTTAGACAGGGCACAGCGTACCCATTGGGTACT
>Ga0181349_1000993_pt1 | contig 12151 bp, 8 predicted proteins | sample Su13VDMM110SD_FD_130106 | JGI IMG/M metagenome (GOLD analysis project Ga0181349, IMG submission 130106) | Freshwater viral communities from Lake Michigan, USA - Su13.VD.MM110.S.D | ecosystem: Environmental > Aquatic > Freshwater > Lake | place: USA: Michigan | collected 2013-07-16 | reverse complement strand
TCCTTCATTGAGGAGGAGTCACTCTGGTTGACGTCCTCTAGCGACATCTCCGCAATCTCGTCCATGACCTCAATCCGAGATTGGGAGGTGTCAATCTTAATGGGAAACACGAACCCGTCTCGGCCAGCACGATTCTTTGCGACATGAAGACGCGCGCCGCCAAGCAGCTTCTCTGACGGCTTGCGGGAGATCGCACAGATGAAGTCTGCGACCATCGCCTTGCCGTAAGCCTCAGACATGTTCTCAAGACCCACCACATCGGCGTTGGCTGCCTCTCTGTTCGCCTGTGAGGCAGTCCAGATAGGGACCTGGCAGTCGACTGCCATCGCACGGAGCTCCTCGTAGATGAGTTTAAGCTCGTGCCGCATCGAGTCGTACTTGCGAGACGACCTCATGATGTCCGCGTAGTCGATCACGATGACGTCGGGCTTGATGCCCTTCAACAGGAGCTTCTCAACGTGGTTGCGAAGGGTCATGACGGAGGCAGATCCGGTCGGGTACTCCTTGATGATCAGGCGGCCCAGGTCCTTCATTTGCGCGTACTCCGCTATCACGACCTCACGAAGGTCAGGAATGTCAGTTGCAGAGATCCTGCACAGGTGTGAGTCGTACCTCGTCCCCAAGACAGTCTCAGACAGCTCAAAAGTGTAGTGAACGACGTTGTAGCCCATCTTGAGCGCAGCAGCGCCGACGGAGACGAGAAAGTGACTTTTTCCAACTCCGGTCGGGGCGACCACCACACCGAGCTCACCCTTCCCAAGCCCACCGTTCAGGACTTCCTTGCGATCAATCTGCCTGATGCCGGTGCTGATTGTCATCCTCCGCTGGCGGATGAACCGTGCTTCGATGTCATTGAAGAAGTCGTGTCCGATCGAGGAGGGAAGGCCAGCGCCCACTGCCTCCTTCATGATGTTCACGACGCCCTCGAACTGCTCTGTCTCGATCAGCTCCACTGCCTTGGTCAGCGCGCTCTTGAAGGCCTGACGCTTGCAGAAGTCGAGAGCATTGTCCTTGACGTACTGGAGGTCAGAGACGTCAGGATTGGTCTTCATCCGGTGGAGGAACTCCACGATCTGGTCGCGGAGGATGACGTCGGTGCCTTGTGAAAGGCCCTCCTTCACTATGGTGATCAGGAGGTTGAGTGTGGGGAAGTCCTTGTACTTGATGAAGTACTGGAAGTAGCGGTCGGTGAGGAACCGAAGGTACTTCAGATCGAAGAACTCCGGTGTCATCACCTCGGTCATCTGTGATGCCCAGGTCTTGTCTGTGAGAAGACCCTGGAAGATCTTCTCCTGGAAGATCTTGCCGTATTTGCCGAAAGAGCTGAAGGAGTCAGCTTGATTCATGCGGAGCCGCTCGCGAAGTTGAGAGAGAGGAAGAGGGAGTCGACTCCCAGAGTTGGAAGACCCTCACTGACGAGTATACGCTTGGCCCCTAGCTTGTTCCGGACCGGGGCGTAGCTGTCCAATATTGAGTTGATCTTCTCGATCTGGGTGCCTGCGAGGTTTGCAGTGTCCAAGTAACAGAGTCGCCAGTTCCGCCTGATCAGCGTCTCGGACTTGGCGACTTCATCGATGGACTTGATCTTGCCGTCGAAGGACCGACAGTCAGACAGCAGATCATCTATGGAGTAGTCATCAGAACCTGCAAACTTTGGAAGCCTCTTCGCGAGCGTCTTGAAGCCGACTCCCGCCACACCCGGAATGTTGTCGCTGTCATCGCCGACAACACATTTAGCCAGGCAGAAGTTCTGCGATGTGATCGCCATGTCGGCCAGCAGGGTCTGGTGCGTGACCGTCCTCTTCGAGCCGATGGAGTAGATCTGCACACGCTCCGAGAGAAGCTGGTAGAAGTCCCTGTCCGAGGACGCGATCGTGAGCCTGTTGCTTCCTACGCGATAGCGACTGACATAGCCGATCACGTCGTCCGCCTCGCAGTCCGGAACATACAGCTGGCAGATCGGGAGGTGTCGAAGGATCTGTGTCAGCGTGACAAGCTGCCAGTTCCTGTTCTCTACCGTGTCAGGAATGTCGTCCTCGTAGAAGCGGTTCAGCTTCTCCGGACGCCTGTTGAGCTTGTAGTCCGGGAAGATCTGTCTCTTCCTGGAAGATCCTCCGCTCTCCCATACGACGATCACTTGTGTGGGGATGACCTCACGCATGATCTTCTCTAGAGAGGAGATGAATCCGACGATCCCACCCGCCTGTTGGCCATTTGACGTCATGGCTGGGAAGGCGATGTACGAACGCATGAAAAGATTAAGGCCGTCGACAAGAAGTGTCGACGGCCCAAGAGCTGCAGATGCTGGGGGCATGTTGCCCTCCTTAGCGTTACTCTTCGGTCACGATGTCCATCAGCGCAGACCGAACTTCCTCGTAGGAGTCAGTGTCGATGTCGGACACGTGATCCTGTCCGATCATCTTCTTGACCATCACTTCCTCGATCAGGTCATCCAGGAACGGCTTGTAGACCGGGCTCTGGAGGAGATCACGGAAGTCTGACTTGTAGAACTTCTTCTCGTGCAGAATATCGCCAGTGACCGTGTTCTTCACGATGAAGATCTTCCACGCACCATCGCCTGTCACAATGATCGTGTTCTCGCCCACCACCCGGGACCCTGCGTCCCTGAGAGTGTCGAACAGGTGCTCGTGCTCCACGATTCCCCTGCCGAAGTGGATCTCGAAGTTCACGTTCCTGAAGGGCGCGGCGACCTTGTTCTTGATGGTCTTGGCGATCACATTGATGCCGATGACCTCATCGGCCTTGTTCTTGATCGTCATGCCCGAGCTCAGCTTGATCCGCACTGACGCGTGGAACGGGATCGCCATTCCGCCCGGTGTGGTGGTCGGATCACCGTGCAGGACACCGATCTTGGTGCGAATCTGGTTCAGGATCACGAAGAGCACACTCTGATCGCCGATGATGCCGGTGATCTTTCGCATGCCCTTTGAGATCGCGCGGGCCTGAAGGCCGATGGTGTCCTTGTCATAGTCACCCAGCAGCTCCGCCTTGGGAGAAGAGGCTGCCACGGAGTCCCAGATGATCGTGATCGGGATCTCTTTCGCCATCCCCTTGGCCTTCATGATCGTCTTCTCGGCGACATCAAAGACCTCTTCCGTGCAGTGTGTGTCCACGTACACAAACCCCTTGTTGACATTCACGCCGAGAAGCTTGAGGTTCTCGACCGACGTGCCGTTCTCGGTGTCGATGTAGACTACGATGCCGCCCATTCGCTGGGTCGACTTGCAGATCTGCAGGGCGATGTGGGACTTCCCGATGGACGGAGGGCCGAAGATCTCTACGATTCGGCCCTCCGGCAGGCCGCCGCTCCTGCGGTTCGAGACGATGTAGTCCAGAAGAGTGGAGCCTGTGGAGATCCAGCGCTTCACATGTGTCGGAGACTCATCTGACGCCAGATTGTAGGCAATCCTGCTGCCGTGCTCCTTGTTGAGGGACTTGATGAGATCGGTGGTGAAGTCATCCGACTCAATGACAGCAGGCGCTTCTCCTGCCACGGGCTTCCTTCTCATGTCTAGTCCTCGTTCTCGATCTGGGCGAACACGTCATCCAGCGACTTACCGCTCGGCTTCTTGTGAGCTCCGGCTGCGGGAGGCGTGATCGGCGGACGGGTGGTCATCTTCTCCTCGCCGCCTCCTTCTGCGCTCTCACCAGGAGGATTGAGCCAGTCGTTGAGGACCTTCTCGAGCTCCTCGTACGTCTTCAGGGGGTTCAGTGCGTCCACGTTGGGAATGCTGGACGTCCACTTGATCACGTCCTCCGGCTTGGAGGACAGGGCGGTGGGCTTGGGACGGGCCATGATGGCGGTGTCCCAGTACTGCTTCCCAGGCGCCTGAGAGATGGTCACCTTGATGTCGTGGCCCCGCTCCACGTCCGTGATGTCACCGTAGTCCGGGTCCATCATGAGCGTGAGGATCGACGAGTACACACTCTTGCTGAAGCCCCAGATCTGGGGGCCCTTATCCTCCTCACCGCGGACGATTACCGCGGCGTAGTGCTTGGGCTTGGGGTACAGCTTCTTGGCGAGCTCGCGGGACTCGGGCGACCCATCCTCACGGAGCTTGTTGATCAACTCCTGGAAGGGATCGGGCTTGCCGAACTGGTAGGGCGCGATGATCGGGAACTTGCTGATGTCATAGTAGAACATCCGCGTCGCGCAGGGCTCGCCGTCGTTGTTCGGCAGGGCGATGATGCGAACGTAGTGCTCGCTGGGGGGCTTAGGCTTCCACTGCGAGCCGAAATTCTTCCCGGAGAGCTGAGCCATGCGACGCTTGATTGCTTCGAGATCGAATGCCATAGGGACTGTTTCCTTGGTTTTGTCTTGTTGAACGCGCCGAAGCGCTCAACAAATCTATACCGCGGAGGACCCTGTGTTCAATCCAACGTCATTTATTTTATCTTTAACGAGAGTATGGAAACTTGCCGTCCAAGAACTCGTAACCGGGAACAAGGCTGTCCAGACGCTTGCGGCTCGGCCCTGTCGGCTTCATGCCGAAGGGGATGACGTAGCCTCCGGCGCCCGACTTGCCGGGAGGCCCGAGGGATCCGGCCACAGTGCTCGTCTCATCCACACCAGAGTCGTCACCAGCAAGTGCCTTGGTCAAGCTGAGCGTCTTAACCCTTGGACGCTTCTGCTTCTTCGTCGCCTCTCTGAGATAGGTCGATCCCGTAGAAATTCCCAACTGGCGCACAATGTCGCGCTGCTGATCATCCGGGATCCCGTCCCTGTTCACGTCGACGAATGCGGGCAGCCAATTCGGCTCCTGTCCTCGCAGGAGCGCGCTGTATCGCGGAGGCGGCGTGTTGTCATCGTAAGCGGACTGCGGAAGAGAGTCGTCAACCTCCGGGGTTTCGTCCTGCTCATCAGCCAGATTCTCAGCTGCGTGGCTGCCCACTTCTGCTTTTGAGACTGTCTTCTGTACAGCTTGACGTGTCCCGAAGGTCTCGATCATGAACTGCTTCAGATCGGGGATGCCCTTTGATCGAATTTTCTTCAGCAGCTCAAGGACGTCGAGGGGCATCTTCGTGAAAGCCCACGCGACTGCCTTGGAGGTGGCACTACCCGCTTCGGCGCTCGCCTGGATGCCTTCCAAGAATTCGATTGTCCTGTCAAGCACCCTCCTGAGGAACCCACTCAGCCTCGCTGCCATCTTCTCAGCTGTCACGAACATCTGCTTGAGACCCAGGATGATCTTGCTGGTCTTGGGTCCGACGCTCTGATCTCCCAGGGCCTTATCGATGATCTTGACGGCAATCTCCGCCTGCTCTGCCACTGTTTTGCCTGCCTTCAGGATCTCCATGTCTTCCACAAGACCGAGGGACTTGATCAGCCGCTTGGCGTAGAAGATCTTTCCCAGGTCGCCTGCGAACGGCACGACAGCGACTAGATCCAGCATCGCGTAGAAGTAGTTGCCGCAGATCAGGTTGATGCAGGCGTTCAGCATGTCAGCAGCTATGCCGACCGGCATGTTGAAGAAAATCGTAAGGTCACCCACCACGCCCGTGATGGCGAGGAATGTCTGCAGGATCTCCAGTGAGGAGGAGTTGCAGGAGAGGATGCCGGACTCCAAGTTCTCCTGACGCGCAGCCGCCTCGACATCCTGCTTCGTGATCGGATCCCCAGACAGATCCGGGTCGCTGTCCCTGAGGATCTTGACGAGCGCAGCATCACCGTCGGCGGAGGAGGTGTACTCACGGAGCTGCAGCCTCCTTTGGGTAGCTGCCTCCAGGAGGGCCAGACGTGTCACTGTCCTGATCTCACGACGAGTTCGCAGCACACGACTGTTCATCTCTGCGATGAGACGCCGCTCTTCGTCGCTGCGCGGGCTGTGCTCATTCAGGACGCGGTACATCTCCACCACAAGGCGTGGAGTGAGTCCCATCGCGTTGAGACGCTCAGCGTTCTGTCTCAGCCAGGAGACATCAGGGATGTCCTCGAGTGACTTCTGGGCCTCGTAGCCCTTGTTGACCCGCTGGATGGTGTTCCGCGAGTACCCAGAGTCTGCCGAGGTGCTGGGCTGCCCGCTGGCACCCTGCAGGCGGAAGTCGACAGGGAGCGCACCCAGCTTGCGGTCAACAGAGCCGCCGCCGACTGCGCGATGTCCGATTCCTCCACCTGCGGGCTGATCGGAAAGCTTGCGACGTGTGCTGTTGATGCTTGGCATGTCCTAACTATTACGTCTACGCCAGCAGAGATCTCCGAACTGCAGTCTGTGTCAGGAGGGCGAGCGGACTGTCGTCGCCGATGTAGAACCTGTTCTCTTCAAGGCTGTAGCCGTGTGCGGTCTGGATCGCAATCCACTCACTCATCGTGAGGACGATCCCGTAGTGGCTCAGGACGTACAGCGAGCGGGAGCTGTGCGTCATCTTCCTGATTCGGTCGTTGTAGCGGAAGTTCTTTCCGAGCTTCTCCCTCTTCCAGCCGTCAGCCTCGGGAACGTAGTAGGGCTCTCTCGTCTTGGGATCACCCACGCGGCCGATGTCGTGGAAGAGCGCGACCTTGATGATCGACTGCGAGGTCTCCTCTGGTGCCAGGATCGGTGCCAGCTTTCGAGCGTGCCCAAGTGTGCTCATCATGTACAGGAGAAGGCCTCCCGGCATCGAGTACCCGCTGTCTGCTCGCTCGGAAGCGGGCGACATGTACAGCTGCTCTGACAGGTCCTCCATCATCGCAGCGATGCGAGTGACATCCTCCTCCTCGAAGGTGGCAGCGACGATCCTGTTGATCCCGTCCAGGGACCGCTTAATCTCCTCGGGCGTCACTCAGTAACCTCCTTAACCTTTGTCCAATACTTTCCAGGAAATCCAGGCACCTGGACGGGAACGGAGAGGAGAGACCGAAGCCTGGCCTCATCCCTCTCGGGAATCTCAAGAATCATAGCATCGTGGATGTAGAAGAACACGAACGGCTCGATCAGCGAGGCAGCACACATCCCGAGGATCTCACGAAAGTCCTCCATGGCGACGTCGTGCGCTGTGCTCTGGATGTGCGAGTTGACCAGCACACCGGGTGAGCCACTGCTGGGCCGATTCCGCCTCCCGAATGCTGAGAGGATGTGACCGGACGCCGCGTAGGAGGCGGTCATCTCCTTCTCGAGCCTGTCCAGCCCGAAGGCGACACGCACAGCCTCGTTGATCACTCTCGCCTCGACGTGAGTGCACTCGAGACGCTCAGCGAGTGAGGAGGGCGACATGCCGTACAGGGTGGAGATGATCGCACCCTTGGCCGCGTCCCGCGTCGAGCTCGGCATCCACTCCTCCTGAAACCATCCGTAGATGTCCAGCGGTGCCTCCCTTCCAGCTAGAGAAAGGGTGACACGGGGCTCGTGTGAGACGAAGTCGACCATCAGCAGCCGCCTTCCCTTCCTGGTGGGCCGAAGAACACTTCTCATGTCGCGGCGAAGGGTGAGGATCTGCGGTCCTGAGTGGACCGTCAGACGTCCGGTCACCGATCCCATCTGGTCGTACACGGTCGGATCCGCGAGGCCGTCGCCGTTGGGCTCAAAGGAGGCAAGTGCGGGACCGCCGACCTCCTCCATGGCCGCGGCCCAGGCGCTCGGATCGACGCGAGCCGCGCGGAGGTCACCCAGTTGACGCCGAGTCTCGGTGAACTTGCCAGTGATGTAATGGTCATTGGCAAGCTCTTCAAGTGATCCTGCCTTCGCTAGCACCTCGCAGATGTGGGCTAGCAGGATCTCGCGAGGCACAGTCTGGATGAACCTGCTCACGTCGACTCCGGCCTCCTCGTCGGCCCGTCGGAACCGAGCGGGAATCTCCCAGTCGATCTCATCGCCGCTGTATTGCCCGAGGACACGCAGGTCGCGAGGATGGTTGCTGACGGACGCGCCGAGCGCCCACGCCTCATCCGGAACGCCCCTGGACCAAGTTCCCCTCTCCGGGCTCTGCGTGTCAAGGACAAGGTGGCGGTCGGATCCCAGGTAGGATCGCAGGATGCAGACTCTCATGCATGGAGTCTAATCTAGTCAATTTACCATGTACAATTTTATGTGGCGGGCGTGCCCGCTGTCTTCTTGTCGATGTTCGCCAGCAGAGTTCGAATCTTGGAGTCGATGGCGGAGGCAGCGCTCGTCGTCCTTGTCAGTTTGAGCTCCAAGTCTGTCTTGAAGCTCCCCTGCGTCAGCTTGTGGCTGATTCCGTTGACGACGTAGATGTTGTCCAGCGAGGTCCCCGTGCTCATGTCAATAAAGAACTCCTGCGCGTAGTCAATCAGCGGGCACCCGAAGATCGAGGCGGAGAAGTTCATGGGATAGATCTGCATGTCGTTCTGGGGCGAGTTCAGCTGCTGCTGTCCCGGGACCCTCGTCCCGTTCGTCGCCTGGATCAACAGCACCGTCTCGAAGTCCTGCATGTCAATAGACTGGACGCTGAAGCCGCTCATGACAGAGGTGGGCGTCCCGTAGGTGATGCTGGGCACAGTCCGCTTGATGTAGTCCTTGAGCGTCTTGCTGTTGGAGTTCAGCGTGTAGGACTCCTTGCCGTTGACGGTGTTGACATTGACGATCTCCGCCTTTGCCGCCGCCTGGAGGACGCTGGTGTCACCCTCTGTTCCCTGCTTCAGCGCGCCGACAAGCGCGAGGAGCTCCTTGGGACCACTGGACAGGCTCACATCGAGCAGGTGGATAGCCTCATCGTTAGGGGTACTGTTCTTGTCGAAGAAGTGGATCCTCAGGAGGGGCTTTCCATCCACTGCGATCGAGTCCATCATGTACGTCACTGTCGGGCGGCGGAAGCTTGTAGACCTGCATCCGAACTTCTGCATGCTCGCCGTGTTGGTGGCACTCCTCTTGTCGATGTCAGCCTGCTTCTCTGTCGTGCCCTCGGCCAGCTTGGGAGGCTGGTCCATTCCATAGGCCGGAGCGCTCCCGTCGTTGACCAATGACAGGATGACCCTCATCATCTTCTTGAGCGGCATCTTCGGGTCTAACTTGATGGCCTCTGCGAACGCGCTCCGAATTGTCGCTGACAGGATCGGAAACTCGGCGATGTTCCGCCTGTTGACAGCGCCCGCATCTGTGTTAAAAGTGTAGAAGAAGAGCTGGACCTCTGCGTAGTTGCCCTTTGTCAGGGGAGAGCCGAGCATGCAAGTGAGGAGCTTCCCAAGAGTGACGTACTTTCGAGTCTGCCCGGATGCGGTGTTGGGAATGGAGGTGTCGCTGAGGTCTGCGTTGCTGGCCAGCGGCAGCTTTCCAAACTCCTGCAGCTCAGCTGACGTCAGTATGCTGTTCAGCTTCTCACTGAACACGCTGGTCGCGTCGTCGTTCAGCTTCTTGAACTCTCCGCCGGTCCCATCCTCGCCGAAGATGTTGACAAGCTCAGTGCGGAGGGCCTGAAGATCACCGTCAGCGGAACTCTTCAGACGCCCCAAGAAGCTCTTGATCTGGTCCAACTCATCAGCTGAGACGGCGAATCGTCCACTGGCACCGGACTTTGAGACAGACCTGACGATGTCGACGAACTTTAGGTCCTCAGCTGCCTTGGCGTCATCCTTGTCAGCCAGGATATCTGCGATGGTCTTGTTCACCTTCTCGAACATCGCGGAGGCATTTGTGACGTCCACCCACTGGTCGCTGATCCCAGTCATGTTGAGGAGGTCCCGCACACCCTTGAGTGAGCACTTGATCGTGACGCTCACCGAGCCGTCGTCTCCCATTCCTATGTTGGATGAGACGACTGTGTAGAGCTCCTTCTGCCTGAAAGCGTTGAGGAAGGCAGCATAGGGGTTATTGGCCCCCTTGTCCTCAGGGTGCGCCCACCCGTACTCGAGCTCAATGAAGTTGTACCCGAACATGTCCGGGCGCAGGATCTGCGCCACGTCCTGCATCCTGCTCCTGTCGTGCACCTTCAGGCTGATCGTTGCGTCCTTGTAGGCAAAGGCTGCGTGGCCCGCTGGGACTATCTGCACGTCCAGGCTGGTCAAGGACATCAGGGGCCTGAACCTGTCGAGGATGGGCACACCGCGAGATCCCACGATCATGTCCGCATTGACCAATGTCTGGGGCATGGTGAACATCTCCATGCCGAACACGGACTGGTTCCCAGGGATGCTTCCCGATGGAACGAGGATCCCGCCCGGAAGCTTCACGCTCCTGGCGGACTCCGCGATGTCCCGCTCGACGGATCCCACTTTCAGATCAGCGTCCTGCCCCATGAGGAAGGACCCAATCGACAGGGTGTTCGCCTTCTCGTTCACCACACCGTTCACCGGTGAGACCACACGCACGTTCACGAACGGAATGCACCGGCTCATCTCGATCGTGGGAATGCTGTTGCAGAAGAGGCTGACTGGCAGGACATTGCGTGTCGGCAGGGACAAGAACGGGCTGTTGATCTGGATCAGTCCGAGGCTGGGCTCCTCCGTCCGAGGATCCTTCACGTTCTTGTTCACGTTGTTGTTCTTCTGGGCGATCGTGCCCATGATGTCGCCGATCGTGACGCTGGAAACGTACCCACCCTGGATGGTCTCGCCCTGAACGACCAGACGACAGCTGCTGTCCGACTGCCCGTTGTGGTAGACGATGATGGCGCCCTTCGGCTCTGCTGGATTGTCCTGGCTCGCTGTGGCTGAGGAGGCGATCGACTGGGGCAGGACCTCAGTCACGTACCTGTTGAGGAAGACAGCGTCATCCGCGTTGGATGTCAGTGAGTTAGAGAGCTCTCTGGCGCGGGAGACAGTCCCACCGCTCTGCGCAACAGCACCGACGTCCGTGATGGTGTTCCTGGAGTAGAGCACAAAGATCTCCTCCAGCTGGCGCATAGCCTCTTCTAGTGCCACTCTATTGCTCATGTTGACAGGACCTGCGCGACTGTTGAGAGGCTGACAGGAATCCTGAGCACAGTTCCGGGCGGCACCTGGGGCGCCCAGCCGATGTCTGACATGGCGGCGATGATCCACCACAGCGTGGCATCCTTCAGCTCCCGTCCCGCCACAGTGTCGAGTCGCTGTCCCTGCGCGATCACCAGCGTCCTGTAGGGAATCCTGCCGAGAGCGACTCCCTGTCGGATCTTGACGATCGTGTCGCTAGTGCCGTATCTCGCACCGAGCGCGAGCTTGGTGGTCCTGCTGTAGCGCCTGATTGCCATTTGAACTCCTGCTGTGGGCCGTGCGGCCACCGATCACTTGGGTGCTGGGTCTTGCGCCGCTGTGGTCACGTCTGCGTTGTCCGCCACAGGCACCCCGTACGACTCTGTGGGCGGGGTGTAGGGCGTGCCGAAGAACCTTCGGTTGATGTTGCCGACCGGATAGGTCGGAGCGATCATGAATCCGTCGTGAGACATGCCGAGTGGGAGGTCGTGGACGACGTCCAGCCCGATCGACACCTTGCACCACATGGGGGCGCGTGAGCCGCGGGTGACCTCCCAGGTGTTGTTCGCGTCCAGCCAGGTGAACTTGAGGCTCGTGATCATCCCGGCGAGGCCCTTGCCCCGTGTGGTCTCGAACGCGCGGACCACAGCGTTCGTGCTGGGGTCGAAGAAGCTAGACTTGGGATCGGGAGCTGCGCCGTTAGTCACCTTCGAAGCGATCAAGGGCCCACTGTCTGTGTCAAACATGAAGTCGGATCTGAGCGCGAGCACAGTCTTTCCGGACAGCTCAGTGTGAGGATCATCTGCTACAGTCAAATCAATGTAGTGAAGAGGCGCAGAGTCCTGCGAGAGACCTCGAAGTCCGCGTATTCCATCCGCAGCAATGTAGCCTGCAGCGAGTAGAGTGTTGTCGACATAACACTTGATTGGGAAGTACGTCTTGATCGGTCTACTTGTGAGGCCGTCGACCAGTGTGTAGCTCTTTCCCATGCTCGGCTTCAGGATGACCGACACAGTAGTAGCCTTCACCTCGATGTTGTTCATGGATCGAGTCCACGGTGACCCGGGGGGGTAGTATCGGGTGTCGTCTGCGCTACCCGACCCTTCTTTCTCATCAAACTTAGTTTTTCTCATGGTCTTACCACGAGGCTGAGTGCTATATCTGTTGTCACTCAGCACTGTCTCATTGTCTGTGGCACCGAAGAAGCGTGACAGTCCGAACCTGCTGTAGTTGGATGCAATCACGTCCCCGATCCGCACCCTGATCAGGGGCGATGAGCTCACCACCTGCGAGAACGGGACCTTGTACTTG
>Ga0181349_1000990_pt1 | contig 12181 bp, 12 predicted proteins | sample Su13VDMM110SD_FD_130106 | JGI IMG/M metagenome (GOLD analysis project Ga0181349, IMG submission 130106) | Freshwater viral communities from Lake Michigan, USA - Su13.VD.MM110.S.D | ecosystem: Environmental > Aquatic > Freshwater > Lake | place: USA: Michigan | collected 2013-07-16 | reverse complement strand
GTTTTCATTAGCTTTTTTTTAAGTTAGACGCAAAGTTTAGTTTGTTCGAGTATAATTGTATTCGATGGACGTTAGATCTCAAGAAGATTTGACGATCCAGTTTAAGTTTGGTTAGAGCGTGCAAAGTTGTCCCCAATATTGGCGGATGAGATTGCACCGTTGTTCAACTCTAACAAGGAAACTAAATGTCTCTCAAAATCTATCCAGCCGTGTCTGGATCACTAACAAAAATGCGCGCAGAGCAGGTTAAGTCCGAGGACGGTCTTGAAACCCTATCTGGCGATCTTGCAGCCCTCCGCGGTCAGGTTGCTGACATCATCGGCGCTGAAAACTACAAGGAAAACGTCTCAGCAACCAAGGTGCAGATCCTCGATCTCGCCGGTCACCTCGATGCAGCAACCTCAGCTTCCGAGCTTGAAGTCCTGCATGACATGAAGGTCGACGGCGCTGCCCGCGTCGTGGGCGCTTTCACTGCTGACTCTACTGCTCTCGTGAAGGGCGCAGCCGAGATCGTTGGCGCTGTCAAGATGAACAGCACCCTCGCCCTCACAGGCTCAGCTGAGCTGAAGAGCACCCTTGCTGTTGCGGGTCTTGCAGACTTCAACGGTGGAATCACCGCCAACGATATCAAGATTGACGGCGATGTCGCTGGTCGTCTCTACATCGTTGGCGCCTCCAACGAGATCCAGGACTCCTCACTTCTGACCTTCAACGGAACCACGCTCGCCGTCACCGGCAAGATCGACGTTTCTGGCGAGATGAAGGCAGGAACCGTTGCAATGACTGGTTTCACAGTCGACGCTTCTGGTAACATGGCTGCTGCAACCGTCAAGGACGCATCACTCACATCCGGTCGTGTTGTATTTGCCGGCGCAGCTGGTGACCTCTCCGACGACGGCGACTTCACCTTTTCAGCCGACATTCTCAGCATCAAGGGCAGCGATTTCGGTCTGAACGCTTCTGTTGCTGGAACCATCGCGGTTGCCGGTGCAGCTGACCTTAACGGCGCCCTCGATGTGGCCGGACAGGTTGATCTTGCAGCAGCTGGTGTCGCCACGAACGTTCGTGGCGCTCTAAACGTTGCTCAGGACCTCACCGTCACCGGCAACATGATCGTCAACGGTACAACCACAACCGTGAACTCCACCACGCTGACTGTCGACGACAAGAACATCGAGCTCGGCTCGGTTGCTTCCCCCACCGACACGACAGCTTCCGGCGGCGGTATCACCCTCAAGGGTGCAACCGACAAGACGATCCTGTGGACTGCAGCAAAGGGCTGGGAGTTCAGCGAGAAGATCGAGGCTCCTTCTGCAATTCTTAACGGAAATCTTGCAGCGGTCTCCGGTACCTTCTCGGGTGACCTTGCAGCTGTCAAGGGCACCTTCTCAGGCGATGTTGCAGCTCCTCGCGTTGCTGCAAACAACCTTCGTCAGAACTACATCGTTCTCTCGGACGCTGGTCACAACCTGATGGACAACGCAAGCCTGACCTTCGATGGCGCGCTTCTCGCGGTCACCGGAACAATGGGTCTTGCTGGATCAGGTTCAGTGTCAGGTGACTGGAGAATCAAGGGCGCAGGTCGCGTCGATGGTCTGTTCCAGGCACAGGGCGGCTCGACCCTCTCCAGCGTTGTGAACCTCCCGGCTCGCAACGGCATGAAGATCCTCGTCACCGATGGCTCTAAGAACGTTGCAGATGTAAGCTTCAGCTACGCAGATCTCGGTTCCAACCAGCTCGATGTGATGGTGGGTTCCGGTTCAAGTCAGCTGCACATCGACTCAGGTGCGAAGAAGCTGTGGTCAGCCTCTGACCTCATTCTCTCCGCTTCTGCCGGCGTCCTTACCCTCGCCGACCAGACTGCAGGACTCAAGCTTGCAAATGATGCTTCCAACTGGACAGCATTCCGCGCAGCTGATACAGGTTACAACACCGCAACAAGCTTCCTCGATTGTTTCATCGCAATTGATACACGCTTTGACGCAATTGCAACCGCTGCTGCCAAGAAGTCGATCACCTCAGCTGCAGCTGCTGTCGCAGCTGAAGCAGCTTTCACAGTGAGCGGCCCCGGTGCCTTCTCAGCAGCACAGCTCACCGTCGACAACTCGATGGTGTACTTCAACGGCCAGCTCCTCCGCTCCGGCTCGGTTGCTAACCTTGCTGCACCCGCAGCTGCTGATTACTCACTTGACGGTGGATACTCTTCGATGAAGTTCTCCTTCGCCGTTGAGATTGGCGATGCGATCGTGATCCAGAAGATCTAATCTTCTAGATCCTTTCGGATCTATCCTGGGGCGATCCTGAAAGGGATCGCCCCTTTTCTTTTATATCGTTTAGCTCGTGATATAATTGATCATGACACAAGAAGAATTCGATAAGAACAAGTTCGCGTCGCAGCGCGTAATCACCGTTGCTGATGAGCTCATCAAAAATCTGGACGCTAATGATAAGACAATAGCTGAGAGACGCGTCGTTGTAGCTGCAACTTCTAATCTCTCGAAAGAGTTTGTCTCAGTCCTCAATCAGATTCTAGGAGAGATGAAATCAACGAGCTTTGAGGATCCTCGAGCTCACCTTGAGAATCTCTCGGGTATCGTCTCATCGGTTATGGGTCAACTCGAGGATACCATTCGCACCTCAAACGATGAGGTCACGCGTCTCGAGGCAACACAGGACGGAATGAGACGTGCACTTCACGCTGTCCGAGATTCCGGTCTTCTCCAGGAGAAAGAACTGGAGAAGGTTTCCGCTCTCTCTGAGACTGAAAATCCTGAGGCTCGCCGCCAGCTTGGAGAGCATCCTGAAACGCTCTCGGCGAAGAGAAACGCTGCAACTCTGAAGAAGAGTCGAAAGTCGTAGAATACTTAGCAAGTGAAGGACACTCCAACATGCTAGTTGTTACTGTAACCGCCCTCTCGCTCTATGTCGTGGGCACCGCTCTTAACGTCGCTTATCGTCTGATGAGAGTCTCTGAGCTGAAGGTTGATCATGACACGACTCGAAGCAAGGACGTCAAGAACGAGTGCATATCTTTGACGCGTCACCATATGGACGGCCTTCGTTCAGCGTGGAAATGGCCCACTGTTATCGTAATGGGCGTGAAGTCAGCGTTGAAATGGGGAAAGTCGCTGGATATTAAGTGACAGTTCCCGTTGAGCGTCGACTGAAGAAGGCAGCTCTGAAGATGAGCTACCTTCGTGAGGAGCTCTACGATCTGGAGGAGGAGTTTGACCGCCGAGGGTGGGAACTCCAACGCGCGGTCATAGAGCTTCTCGCGCGGTCAGGAGAGCTGCTCGCTCGCGCTGAGCAAGCCCAGTCAACTCAGTCACCCGACGGGGGAAGCAAGAAGGAGGAGCAGGAGTCCCCTGCGCCACCCTGGCAGAAGAAGCTCTTCAGGAAGATAACATCGAAGACTCACCCGGACGCTCTGCTTCATGAGGAGCTCAGCGAGCGTGAACGTCGCGAGCGTGCTAAGATGTTCATGGATTCGAGAGCAGCTCTGGAGAAGCAGGACGGTGGTCGCCTCCTCGAGATTGCTGCCGAACTTGATATCGATGTTGACGACGCACCTGTCGAGGAGCACCTTGCATCGGTGGATCATTTAGTCGCTGAGCTAGAGACGAGAATGAATCAGATAAAGAGCACTGCAGCTTGGGTCTGGGGCGAGGGCAAGCAGCGCGAGATTCTCAATCACGTCGCTCGAGTCTCAGGATGGTCAGGTGAAAACCCCGGACTCGTAGACGAGATCGTTGACTGGGTGAACTCAGGATTCGCAGGGGGCGTCGCAACGTACTCCCCTCCACTGCCCCAGTCAAGAAGCACCCGTCCAAGTCGTAAAGTTGGTGAGAGACCGCAGAAGATGATGAGACACTGATAGTTATCGATCGAGGCAATGAACAAAATGCGAATCAGCGAGTCAGTTCTTCGAAAGATAGTGAGAGAGGAAATCGAAGCAATCGATCGAGACAAGAAGAAGCTCATCGTGCAGGCCGACGATCTCGAGGAGACCGACCCCGTCGGCGGATACAGCTCAGAGTTTGGAGACGCCCCGGGAACAACGAACGAAGATGATTTCCAGAAGATTCGACTCGCACGTATGAAAGCTTCCGGCGTCGGCGACAATGAAGCTGAGAGGATGTCACGCTCCAAGCTGAAGCATCGCGGGCGGCGCGCAGGTCAAGGTTAGCTCGATAAAATAGATCCTTCGTTCTTAAATTTCGATAGGAGCGCACATGTCACTATCGAAAGAAAGCATTGAGATTGTCAGGGCGGCAGCGAAGGACGCAGGTGATCACCTCGACGGAAAGCTGCCACCATGTCCTTTCTTGAAGAAGAGGAATCCATACGCTCATGTCTGGGAACGTCTGAAGTCCCGGCTCGGTCGAAGCTACAAGGACTGCGATGATGACGAGCTTCCACGCATCCTTGAGATGATAGAGTGGTACAAGAATAACCCGTGCTGACTTGTGCAAACCTCCTGTGTTCCATGGTATGATTAGGACACACTGGAGACAACATGGCAGACGGCAGTGAATTCAAGCGTCCAGAGAAGTTCTTTGGACTTCACTCTCACTCGGGTTTCTCGACGTTTGATGGACTTGGTTACCCACAGGAGCACATCGACTTCTGCCTCGAGAACGGCCTTGACGGCTGGAGCCTGACCGATCACGGTCAGATGAACGGTTTTGGTCATGCCTGGGGGCACGCTGACAAGCTGAGGAAGGCTGGGAAGAACATCAAGTTTATCCCTGGCTGCGAGATGTACATCCATCCGGATCTCAACGCTTGGCAGTCTGAGTATCATGAGTGGCAGCAGCTCAAGCGCGATCGTAAGAGCCATGCGAAGGCGAAGGAGCGGCCCGAGAGCATCGTGACTCCGATCATCGCTCTCACCGATGAGAACGACGAGACGATCGGTATCGACACTGACGCTTCCGCCCTCACGATCGAGAACGAGGACGAGACAAAGTCTACGAAGCACTTCAACCCTATCAACCGTCGTCACCACCTTGTTGTCCTGCCTCGTCACAGTAAGGGACTTGAGAAGCTCTTCGGTCTTGTGAGCCGTAGCTACTCTGAGGGCTTCTACAAGTTTCCCCGCGTTGATCTCGCGATGCTCAAGGAAGCGCAGGAGGATGACAACTTCATTGTCTCGACGGCTTGCGTCGGTGGTCCTCTCGCGTTTGAGGTCTTTCGAGAGCTGCAGGAGCACAGCTTCGATAACTTGAACAGCCACCTTCTCGACGATTCGTCCATCATGGAGCGCGTCATCAATCGAGTCGGTAATTCTTTCGACGGTCTAGCTTGGGCTGTTGGTCGAAAGAACGTCATGCTTGAGCTGCAGTTCAACCGTCTCCCGGCTCAGCATATTGTCAATCGTGCCATTATGGAATTTGCGAAGCGTCAGGGAATGACTGACCAGCTCGTGGTCACCTGCGATTCTCACTACGCCCGTCCTGAGCACTGGAAGGAGCGTGAGATCTACAAGAAGCTCGGGTGGCTCAACTACACCGATCTTGACCCCAACTCGATCCCAAATAGCAAGGATCAGCTGAAGTGCGAGCTCTATCCGAAGAACGCATCCCAGGTCTGGGACGAGTTCCTGATCTCCCGAGGGACAGACGATTTCTATCGAGGTGAGGAGGATCTTATCCGCAATGCTGTCGAACGCACCTGGCATCTCGCCCATGAGGAGATCGGAGACATCCAGCCTGATCGGTCGGTGAAGCTACCGAGCTACGTCATTCCGAAGGGCAAGACTGCGAATGAAGCGCTCGAGGAGTCTGTCGATCTTGGTCTCAGGTCCAAGAGCTTCCATACAAACCCAGAGTACGTTGAGCGCGCAAAGTACGAGCTCGATGTTATCAAGCAGAAGGATTTCGCGTCCTACTTCCTCACGATGAAGGAGATCATCTCAGCGGCGAAGGAGCAAATGTTTGTCGGCGTCGGCCGTGGCTCCGGCGCTGGGTCTCTCGTCTGCTACGTTCTCGGTATCACAGACGTTGATCCAATCAAGTATGGCCTTCTTTTCGAAAGATTCCTGTCTCCCGATCGTGAGGGTCTTCCTGACATCGATACTGACGTTGAGAGTCGTGATCTGCTTCTCTCAATCCTGCGTGAGAAATTCGGGGGGGAGAACATCATTCCAATCTCGAACTACAACACCTTCAAGCTCAAGACGCTCATCCGCGACGTATCCCGACTTTACGACATCCCACTTGAGGAGGTCAATGAAGCTCTAAAGACGGTCGAACGTGAGGTCATGAACGCAACGAAGAAGACTGGGGACGATAAGAATCTCTTTGTCCTGACTTTCGAGGACTCTTACGAACACTGTGAGGTCTTCCGAAACTTCATCGACCGGCATCCACGGGTATCAGAATCTATCAAGGTCCTGTTCAAGCAGAACAAGGCGTTAGGTCGGCACGCTGGTGGTGTCATCATCTCAGAGCGTATTGCTGAGCGGATGCCGCTCATCATGGCCAAGGGGGAGCAGCAGACTCCGTGGGTCGAAGGTATGAACTACAAGCACCTCGAGATGCTCGGGTGGGTGAAGTTCGATCTGCTGGGGCTTGAAACGCTACGAACGATCCGTCGAACGATCGAGCTTGTCCTCCAACGGCATCATGGAATCAAGAACCCAACCTTCCCGGAGGTCAAGAAGTGGTTTGACGAGCATATGGCCACAGGCACGATTAATTTTGATGACCAGAAGGTGTACGAGAATGTCTACCATGAGGCAACATCCCGAACTCCAGGTGTGTTCCAGCTCACCAGCAAGGGTGCCCAACGTCTCTTCCAGAACGCAAAGCCACGATCGATCATTGACATTGCAACACTGACATCGATCTTCCGTCCCGGTCCGCTTGCTGCAAAGGTCGATAAGCTCTACCTCGAGGCGAAAGCGAATCCTCGAAGCATCGATTACAAGCATCCACTCATCAAGCAGGTTCTCGAGCCGACGTTCGGATGCATCATTTTTCAGGAGCAATTGATGCAGCTCTGCAACGTGGTGGCAGGGTTCCCGAAGTCAGAGTGTGATAAGGTTCGAAAGAACATCCTGAAGCGTCAGGGCGGTAACCCTGAGGAGTCGATGAAGAAGGCAAACGCGATGAAGGAAAGCTTCGTGACCGGCGCCGTGGGCAATGGAATCAGGGAGTCCGTCGCTTCGAAGCTCTGGGACGACATTCTCTTCTTTGCAGGATACGGGTTCAATCTCTCCCATGCGCTGGCATACGCTATCGATTCGTTCTACTGCGCCTGGCTTCTCACCTACTACGAGTCCGAGTGGCTCTGCGCATACATGGAGTCAATGATCGGTAACCCGGACAATCGCTCTCAGGCAATCTCCGATGTGAAGAAGATGGGATACGAGATCGGCAACGTTGATATCAACCTTTCCACGAACCAGTGGTCTGTCGATTCAGAGCGCAAGCTGCTCATCCCATCGTTCAACACGATCAAGGGCGTGGGCGAGACTGCGATCGATGAGATTGTCGCGTGCCGTCCCTACGGTAGCATCGAGGAGATGCTCTGGAAGGCGGATGGGCAGTGGCGCACCTCGAAATTCAATCGTCGTGCCCTAGAGTCGCTCGTCAAGGCTGGAGCTTTTGAATCGATGAAGGTCGTCGGCGCTGGCAAGCAGTTCTCTTCCTGGAAGCAGATGCACCATGTCATCATCGAAAACGCGGATGAGATCAAGAAGTGGGCGAAGAAGGATCCACAGCGCGGCGTCAAGAAGTTTCGTGAGCTTGTCATTGAGACCGAGGGCATGCCCGAGTGGACTCGCCGCGAGATGGCGCTCATGCAGATCGAACTCTCTGGTAAGATGGATCCGCTCTCACTCGTGTCCCCGGAGCTTCGCCAGAAGTTTAGTGATAAGGAAGTCAGTTCCATCGATAGCTGGGAGCGCCTTGATGTCTACTGGTTTGTCATTGTCGGTGCAACCGAGAAGAAGACGAAGAACGGAAAGCCGTACCTGATGCTTCAGGTGATGGGTGAGGCTGGAAACATGGAAAAGATGTTCATGTGGGACTGGGACGGTAAGATTAGTTTCGAGCCATACACTCTTTGCGTAGCCGAGGTGGATCGCTCCGACTTCGGGTTGGCGACAAAGGGTAAGAAAATCAAGGTTATGTGAGGAAAATCATGAGAATTCTATATTCGTTCTGGGGGTTTGTGACCCCATTCGAGAAGCAGACTGTTTCGAACACCCCCGATCACTATCGAGGCGGTCGAGTCGATCTGGTCGATGAGATGCAGGGTCGTGGCCACACAGTTGTGCAGGTCCAGAAGCGTCGAGATGATGAACCCTATCCCGGGATCGATTACAACGACTCCGGATTCCCAGAGGGTGATGTTCTCTTTGTCGAGTGGCGGTGGCCCACCTGGAAGAATGATGTAAGCGTCGGAGGGGATCGAGCGACAGAATCGGATTATCGACGTCAATGTGCGCTCCTTGATCACTATCATGCGAAGGGAACACCCATCATCATTCATGATGGTGACCTCAAGATGACCCCCGAGGAGGAGCTTCGTTGGCCGCACGCGCTCCTTGCAGACGCTTGCGTTAAGCCACACGAGCAGACCCGACCCAGGATCTCGATGCCGTGGGCCTCCTCGGCGCGTCGGCTCTTCAAGCCTGTTGAGTATTCCTACAACTACACCTACGTGGGCAACAACTACGACCGGGACCCACAATTTCGGAAGTACTACTCCGCCCCGAGCCACTCACTCAGGATCCGGGGCATTCAGACAAAGGTGTGGGGTAACTGGCTCGATCGAAGCCCGGAGCGAAAGGACCCGAAGTTCCTGCTGCAGGAGAATCCGCATGTTTCTTTCGGAACTCGCCTTGCTTACAAGGAGATCTTCGGTGTCATCAACAACTCTATCGCCGTGACCCACATCACCCGCGATGATTACACGCCTTACGGCAACATCACGATGAGATTCACCGAGGCAATCCAGGCGGGTGTCGTGTCACTCATCCCGAACGAGTACGTTCACGCCAGGCCCATTGGCTTGGGAGAATTTCTTGTCAATGATCCCGGTGACGTTGTTCGCGCCGTGTCACGACTCGCCCAGACAACCGTCGCTGAGCGAATTGATATCATCAACCTTCAGGAAGAAGCGCTACGAAAAGTTGTGGATTTTAGTCCAGCGCATAAGATTGATATGATCGAACAACACGCAAAGCGAGGTTAAGATGCTAATCGCCCTTGAGGGGCCCGATATGGGAGGAAAGACCCAGATTGCCGCTGAGCTTTCCCGACAGCTCGGGGTTCCTGTTTTCAAGAATTCAGGTGAGTGGTTCACCGACCTTCGTGATCCGAGTTACTTCAAGAATCTGCTGACGTATGGCGCAACTTTCCTGGCTGATTTTCTCTGCCAGACAAGGGCCAGCGCAATCATGGATAGGAACTACGCATCAGAGTGGGTCTATGCAAGGCACTTCGGCCGTGAGACAAACGATGAGGTTCTTCGCAAAGTTGACGAGAAGTTTGCTGAGGCCGGTGGTAAGATTGTCATTTGCCGCCGGAAGAGCTATAATGGGATACGTGACGACCTCCACAGTTACATTGACTCTCACGAGCTCAAGGGGCTTGACAGCCTCTATCAGGAATTCGAGAAGTGGACACGGTGCGAGGTCCTTACGATCTGGGTTGATGACGAGAATCTTGAGCGTGAGACGCTCGAAATCAGGGAGTGGTTAAGGGCATGAACAGCTACGGTAATTTCACCCACGCTTATGTTGATCTTTGCCGACAGATTCGTGATGAGTCCGAGTTCATCTCGGCCCCGCGTGGCATGAAGATCAAGGAAAAGTTGGGAGTGCAGTTTAGGATCAAGAATCCTCGTGATCGCCTTCCATACATCGAAGCACGTAACTTCTCTCTTTCGTACTTCGTGGCGGAGACGCTGTGGTACATGAGCGGTGAAGACTCCACTGAGTGGATCTCCCATTACGCTCCCTTCTGGAAGGAAATTAGCGATGACGGTAAGACCGCAAACTCGGCTTACGGTGCTCGGATCTTTCGTCGTCATGATCGGATAGGAAACAACCAGATCGTTCAATGGGATTACGTGAAGGAGGAGCTCCGAAAGGATCCCGACAGTCGGCGCGCCGTTATCCACATCAGGACTCCTGATGATTCCGTCCACGCTTCGAAGGATGTTCCATGCACCCTTGCTCTGCAATTTTTCATTCGAGAGAGCAAGCTTCACCTTCACGTCAACATGCGATCGAGTGACATCATCCTGGGAATCGCTTACGATATCCCCGCTTTCACAACTATGCAGGAGGTTCTTGCCAATGAGCTCGGTGTCGAACTCGGAGAGTACGTTCACACGTCAAATTCTCTCCACTGTTATGAGCGTGACTTCCAGATGCTGGACGCGATTGCGAATTCAAGCGACAATCTTGGTCGTCAGATGCCAGCCTATCCTCAATCTTTTCCAATAGACAACTTGATGAGAGTCGAGAGTCAGGTACGTACGTTGACCGAGGGGGAATTGAGGGACGGGCTTCCGTTTCTTTCCCATGAGCCCAGCGATCAGAACGATGATCTTGAGTCTTGCAAGCTCATCCTCGATTGGAAGGAGATCCTGATGTCTTTCCGAGCAAGAAAGCTAAAGGATCATCAGCTTACCCGACGCCATATCCTTAGCACAAAGTTTCAAGGTTACCATTTTTTCACGAGGTAGAATATGAATAACAAACGCGCCCTTGTCACGGGCGGATGCGGTTTTATTGGTTCTCACGTTGTTCGTGAGCTTGTCGCTCACGATTACATCATCGACATCGTCGACGACATGTCCAACGGAACTCTTGACTCTCTTGAGGGCATCGAGTTTCGCGCGGTCCCAGCTGATCTTGTCACCTCCTTTGAGGTCAGGCACCCTGAGACCGAGAGGGCTTCGGGATCTGTTCTCGTTATCGAGGGAGATTTTGCCCATCGCAATATTCTTGCGCGGGCGGCGGTGGGCTTGTACGACGTTGTCTTCCACCTCGCTGCGATGCCACGTGTCGAGTACTCGGTCCAGCATCCAGTTGAGTCGAACGACCTCAACGTCACTCGAACTCTCGCCCTTCTCGATTCTATTCGCGGCGGGGACACCAAGTTTATCTTCTCCTCATCCTCCGCGATCTACGGTGAGATCGATCAGCTACCAACAAACGAGTTCTCCCCATCAAACCCGCAGTCCCCATACGGTCTGCAGAAGCGGATGATCGAGGACTACCTAACCCTCTTCGGCCGCCTCTATCAGCAGCGAAGCGTGTGCCTTCGGTACTTCAACGTCTACGGTCCCGGACAGGACGGAAAGTCTCCATACTCCACAGCGATCGCAGCTTGGTGCTCCGCCCTGAAGGATGGACGCTCTCTTAGGTCTGACGGTGACGGCTACCAGACACGTGACCTTGTTTTCGTGAAGGACGTCGCCCGCGCGAATCGTATGGCAGCTGAATCCCAACATGACTTCCGGGGTCATTCTCTCAACATTGGCTCCGGCAATTCACTTTCCAACAATGAGGTGCTTGATCTTCTGAATCTTAAGTTCCCAAATATCGACGTGATCACCGCAGGGGCTCGCCCTGGTGACGTTCGCGATACTCTAGCCGATGTGAGCAACGCAAAGAGCGTTATTGGGTGGGAGCCTCAGGTGCAGTTCAATGATGGACTTCGTGCCACTCTGGACTGGTGGGGGCTGAATGGGTCAAGCACCTAAGCAATCTTGGGTCACAAAATCTACCTATGAGGTAACTCCATGGGGAGAATGCAAATCCTGGAACACGCTGCACGGCATTAGCGGGAAGATGATAAAGATTCATGAGGGAAAACGAACCAGCTTGAAGTTTCACAGGATAAGAAGTGAGGTCTTTTTTATCCTATCAGGGGTTGTCTCTGTCGATTTTGGCAGCTCCAGGACGATCTCCACGCCTGAGAAGTATCCCATGCAGAACAAGGTCCTTAGGACAGGAGACGTGCTGAACATTCAATCTGAGTGTCCGTATCGCTTAACTGCCCTGGAGGATTGCACCATCATCGTGGTTGGAGATAAGGACGAATGCGATCCCGTTAGAATAGAAGACGACTATGGGAGGTCCAATGTCAATAAACCCTGAGTTCATTATCTACACTGGCCCGATGTGGGGGTCGAAAACAACTCGTCTCATAGCCGC
>Ga0181349_1000988_pt1 | contig 12203 bp, 9 predicted proteins | sample Su13VDMM110SD_FD_130106 | JGI IMG/M metagenome (GOLD analysis project Ga0181349, IMG submission 130106) | Freshwater viral communities from Lake Michigan, USA - Su13.VD.MM110.S.D | ecosystem: Environmental > Aquatic > Freshwater > Lake | place: USA: Michigan | collected 2013-07-16 | reverse complement strand
GCGTCACGAAGCGCGTACTTCATGAACACATCGGGGGCGAGCTCATCGCCCTTGAAGTACTCCTTGCATGCCTCGAGAACCTGCTCACGCGTGTACATCAGACTGTCTCCTTGCTTTCCTGGACTTCCTTCCACTTCTTTCTGAGGAGGTCCTTCATTGATGAAGAGTCTCCCTGGTTGACATCTTCCAGGGACATTTCTGCGATCTCGTCCATGACCTCAATCCTGGACTGCGATGTGTCGAGCTTGATCGGAAAGACGAATCCGTCTCGACCTGCTCGGTTCTTTGCGACGTGCAGACGGGCGCCGCCCATCAGCTTCTCGCTGGGCTTGCGGGAGATGGAGCAGATGAAGTCCGCGACCATCGCCTTTCCGTACGCCTCAGACATGTTATCGAGGCCGACGACCTCAGAGTTGGCCGCCTCCCTGTTCGCCTGCGAGGCGGTCCAGATGGGCACCTGGAACTCCACAGCGAGAGCTCGCAGCTCCTCGTAGATCAGCTTCAGCTCGTGGCGCATGGAGTCATACTTGCGGGACGACCGCATAATGTCTGCGTAGTCGATGATCAGAATGTCAGGCTTAATGCCCTTGAGGGTAAGCTTCTCGATGTGGTTCCGCAGGGTCATGATCGACGCGGATCCAGTCGGGTACTCCTTGATGATGAGGCGCCCGAGGTCCTTCATCTGAGAGTACTCCTCGACGACGAGGTCGCGGGAGTCGGGGACGTCTGTGGCAGAGATGTGGCACAAGTGGGAGTCGTATCTAGTGCCGACGACAGTCTCTGACAGCTCAAATGTGTAGTGAACGACGTTGAATCCCTGCTTGAGGGCAGCGGCGCCCATGGACACCAGGTAGTGGCTTTTTCCGACACCAGTCGGCGCCACGACGACGCCCATCTCACCCTTGCCGAGGCCGCCGTTCAGCACGTCCTTGCGGTCGAGCTGATTGATGCCTGTGGTGACCGTGAATCGGCGCTGACGAGTGAAGCGGGCCTCAATGTCGTTGAAGAAGTCGTGCCCGATTGAGGCAGGAAGGCCAGCTGCGACGGCCTCCTTCATGAGGTTGACCACACCGTCAAACTGCTCGGTCTCGATGAGCTCGACCGCCTTGGTCAGGGCGCCCTTAAACGCCTGACGCTTGCAGAAGTCAAGCGCCTTGTCCTTGACGTAGTGCAGATCTGAGACGTCCGGATTCGTCTTCATGCGGTGCAGGAACTCGACGATCTGGTCCCGCAGGATTACGTCATTGCCCTGTGACAGGTCCTCCTTCACAATTGCGATGAGGAGGTTTAGGGTGGGAAAGTCCTTGTACTTCAGGAAGTACTGGAAGTACCGATCAGTCAGGAACCGCAAGTACTTGAGCTCGAAGAACTCGGGCGTCATCACCTCTGTCATCTGCATCGACCAGGTCCTGTCAGTCAGGAGTCCCTGAAAGATCTTCTCCTGGAAGCTCTTGCCGTACTTGCCGAAAGATCCGAAGGAGTTGACTTGGCTCATTTGACGCTCGCGAAATTAAGTGAAAAGAATAGCGAATCAATCCCAACAGTTGGGAGTCTCTCTGCGACGAGTATACGCTTGGCGCTCAGCTTGTTCCTGACTGGCTCGTAACTGTCCAATATTCCATTGACCCGCTGGATCTGGGTCCCTGAAATGTTGGCCACATCAAGATAGCAGAGCCTCCAATTTCTTCTGATCAGGTCACCCGAGGAGGATACATCCTGCAGCGCCTTGACCTTGCCGCCCGCGCGACAATCGACGAGCAGATCATCTATGGCGTAGTCATCAGATCCTGCGAACTTGGGAAGACGCTTTGCCAAGGTCTTGAAACCAACGCCTTTTACTCCTGGAATGTTGTCGCTGTCATCGCCTACAACGCTTTTTGCCAGACAGAAGTTATGTGCAGAGATCTGCATCTCTGAGAGAAGTGTCTGGTGGGTCACAACTCTCTTGGACCCAATCGAGAAGATCTGAACCCTCTCGCCAAGCAGCTGATAGAAGTCTCTGTCGGAGGACGCGATTGTTATCCTGTTCTCACCGACGCGATACCTGCTGATGTAGCCGATGACATCGTCGGCCTCACAGTCTGGAACATAGACCTGACAGATTGGCAGAAACTTAAGGATCTGTGTGAGAGTGACAAGCTGCCAGTTCCTGTTTTCCACGGTGTCTGGAATGTCGTCCTCATAGAAGCGGTTGAGCTTCGCTGGTCGACGATTCAGCTTGTAGTCTGAGAAGATCGCTCTCTTGCGTGAAGACCCACCGCTCTCCCAGACGACGATCACCTGCGTGGGCAGGGTCTCTCGCATGATCTTCTCAAGCGAGGATATGAATCCCACAATGCCTCCCGCCTGCTGACCGTTCGCGGTCATAGCGGGAAACGCTGCAAAGGATCTCATGAAAAGGTTGAGGCCGTCAACCAAGAGAGTTGACGGCCCCAGTGCTGCCGAGTGTGGGGGCATGTGCCCTCCTTAGCTCAGGTCCTCTGCCGCGATGTCCATGAGTGCGGATCGAACTTCCTCATAGGACTCAGTGTCGATCTCGGCCTCGTGGACCTCACCCATCTTTCTGACCATGACGGCCTCGATCAGGTCCTGCAGGTGTGGAGCGTACTCGGGATTCGCAAGAATCTCGCCGAACTCCGACTTGTAGAACTTCTTCTCGATGACGACTTCACCCTTCTTTTTGTCGGTGACAGTGAACACCTTCCACGCGCCGACGCCAGAGACGCAGATGATGCGATCATCCAGGGTCCTCTCGCCCGCGTCACGAAGAACGTCGAAGAGGTGCTCGTGCTCAACAATGCCCTTGCCGAAGTGGATCTCGAAGTTCGCAGTTCGAAAGGGAGCTGCGACCTTGTTCTTGATCGTCTTGGCGATGACGTTGATGCCGACCGTCTCGTCCTGCTTGTTCTTGATGGGCATGCCCGAGCTGAGCTTGATTCGCGTCGTCGCGTGGAACGGGATCGCCATGCCGCCAGGTGTGGTGGTTGGGTCGCCGTGGGTGACGCCGATCTTGGTGCGAATCTGGTTCAGGATCACGAAGAGAATGCTCTGATCGCCGATGATGCCGGTGATCTTTCGCATGCCCTTTGAGATCGCGCGCGCCTGCAGGCCGATGGTCTCCTTGTCGTAATCGCCCAGCAGCTCTGCCTTCGGAGAGGACGCGGCGACGGAGTCCCAGATGATTGTGATCGGGACCTCCTTCGCCATGCCCTTTGCCTTCAGGATCGTCTTTTCAGCGACGTCGAAGACCTCCTCAGTGCAGTGCGTGTCGACGTACACAAACCCCTTGTTGACATTCACGCCGAGAAGATGGAGGTTCTCGACTGAGGTGCCGTTCTCGGTGTCGATGTACACGACGATGCCGCCAAGCTTCTGCGTTGACTTGCAGATCTGCAGGGCGATGTGCGACTTGCCGATGGACGGCGGTCCGAAGATCTCAACGATGCGACCCTCGGGAAGTCCGCCGCCGCGGCGGTTCGAGACGATGTAGTCCAGAAGGGTTGAGCCCGTCGAGATCCAGCGCTTCACGTGAGTCGGAGACTCATCAGAGGCGAGATTGTACGCGATCCTGCTTCCGTGCTCCTTGTTGAGGGACTTGATCAGGTCAGTGGTGAAGTCATCAGCGAGTGCTGCTGGCTCACCTGTTGCGGGCTTCTTGCTCATGGACTAGTCCTCTCCCTCAATCTGCGCGAACACGTCGTCGAGGGACTTGCCGCTCGGCTTCTTGCCTGCAGCCTGGAAAGGAGGACGTGTGGTCGTCTTCTCCTCGACTGCCTCACCGTCGGTCGGCGATGCAAGCCAGTCGTTGAGGACCTTGGAGAGCTCCTCGTAGGACTTGAGCGGATTCAGGGCGTTGACGTCCGGGATGGTCGTCGTCCACTTCTTCACGTCATCCGGATTGGAGGAGAGCGCGGTGGGCTTCGGACGTGCCATGATCGAGGTGTCCCAGTACTGCTTGCCGGGCTGCTGGGTGAGGGTGACCTTGATGTCGTGCCCACGCTCAACGTCCGTGATGTCGCCGTAGTCCGGGTCCATCATGATCGTGAGGATGTTCTGATACACGCCCTTGCTGAATCCCCAGAGCTGGGTGCCCTTGTCCTCCTCGCCTCGGACGATGACCGCCGCGTAGTGCTTGGGCTTGGGGTACAGCTTCTTGGCGAGCTCCTTGGACTCAGGACTGCTGTCCTCACGGAGCTTCGTGATGAGCTCCTGGACGGGATCCTGCTTCCCAAACTGGGACGGCGCCAGGATGGGGAACTTGCCGATGTTGTAGTAGAACATGCGGGTGGCGCAGGGCTCACCGTCGTTGTTCGGCAGCGAGATGATGCGGATGTAGTGCTCGCTCGGCGCCTTGGGCTTCCACTGTGCGCCGAACTTCTGCCCGGAGAGCTGAGCCATGCGACGCTTGATTGCTTCGAGATCGAATGCCATTTGGCTGGGTCCTTTTGTTGCTTGGTTAACGCGCCGAAGCGCATCACCAATTTAACCAGCCTCAACGTGTTGTTCACTACAACATCGTTTATTTTCTAGCTAATGCTTGTAGTAAATTGAGTTGCCCTTTGCGAAGCTGTATCCAGGCACAAGGTCCTCAAGCGTCTTTGCTCCGCGCGCAGGAGCGCGAAGCGGTGTGATGTAGCCTCCGCTGCCGGGAGCGCCTGGAACGCCCAGTGATGTGGCAACCGTGCTCATCTCATCAACAACAGCGTCGGGATCGTCTATCAGCGCACGGGTGAGGCTGATCTTGGTCTTGCCCTTCGTCTTCCGCTTCTTGCCCTCAAAAAAATAGGAACCCGGCCTTGCTCCAGCTGGAAATGGGCCAGGTATTCCGTCGCGATCTGGGTCGATAGCGTCGTCCTCAGCCTGGGCAAACCCGGGCCTGTACTCCTGGTCTCCTGCATCTCCCGCGGCTGTCGACTCTAGACCCTCACCTGTGGCCTCTATTGAAGATCTAACCTGGGCGGCGGATGCTGTCTTTTGCGCGCCCTTCCTGCCAAAGAGATCGACTATGAATTCCTTGAGAGCGGGAATGCCGTCCTTCTGTATGTTCTTGAGGATTGCGAGGATGTCCATTGGCAGCTTGGAGAGAATCCACACCGCGCCACGCCTGGTGATGCTGTCAGAAGAGGCTCCGCTCCTCATGTCCTCAATGTAGCTAATCATTCTCGTGACTGTCTTGTTGAGCAGCTTCGTAAGGCGCTCTGCCATCTGACCAGCTGTGCCGAACAGCTTCTTGAGCTTGAGAATGATGCTGCTCATCTTGGGGCCAATAAGCCTGTCCGTGAGCGCAGCGTCTATGACCTTGGAAGCCTCTTCTGCCTGCTTGGCAACGGATCCGACGCCCTTCACAAAGTCAACGCTGTCTCCCGTGTAGCCCAGCGCCCTTGCGTATCTCTTGGCGTACATGATCTTGACGAGGTCGCCCGCAAACGGGAGAACTGCGATCATGTCAAGCATCGCGTGGAAATAGTGGCCGCACACGAGATTAATGCAGGCGTTGACAAGATCCGCAACCATGCCGACAGGAGCGCCGAGGAATGTGCCTATGTCTCCAAAGACGCCTGTCACAGCGAGGCCAGTCTGCAGTATCTCTAGAGACGTGGAGTTGCACGCAAGGACGTCAGTCGTAGCGTCGTCCTCCTGCATCATCCGCTCGACGTCTCCGCGAGACACAGATCCGCCCGACAAGTCCTTCGACCTGCTCGTAGCGCTGCTGATCTGCTCCTCCTCACTGGGCTCTTGGTCTTCCGTGTCTCTGGGAAGCGTGTCTCTGGGAAGATCGAGATACTCAGCGGCTGCGCTCTTGAGAACGTCCATCACACCCTCGTTGAGGGGAACTCTTCTCACATTCTCAAGCAGCGCTAGACGGGTCACAGCTCGCGCCTTGCGCCTGGTGGAAAGAACCTTGCCGTGCATCTCGGATATGAGGTGACGCTCAGACTCGTTGCGAGGCTTGTGCTTGAGAAGCACGTGGTACATCTCAACGACAACACGCGGTGTGAGGCCCATTGAGTCGAGCTGATCAGCGTGAACTTTGAGCCAAGAGATCTCTGGAACGTTCTCAATCTCCTTGAGATTGTCGTAGCCCTTGTTCACGCGCTGAATTGTGTTCCTGCTGTAGCCCGAGTCAGCTGATGTGCTGGGCTGTCCGCTCGCGCCCTGCAGCTTAAAGCTTGTCGGGAGCGCGCCCAGCTTCCTGTCAACAGCGTGGACTCCGGCAGCGCCCAATCCTGCGCCCCTGCCAGAGGGATGGTCAATTCCTGGAAGACGTGTCTGCTTTATCTTGGACATGCTGCTAACTATTACAGCTAAGTCAGCATAGCCCTTCGAATAGCAGTCTGAAGGAGCAGCGTGAGCTGCCTGTCGTCCCCGATGTAGAAGCGGTTCTCCTCAAGCCCGTAGCCGTAGGCAGTCTGGACTGCGATCCACTCATGCATCCGGAGGGTGATCCCGTAGTTGCTGAGGACGTAGAGCGACCTCGCGCTGTGCGTCATCTTTGGCAGCGCCTCATTGTACTTGAAGTTCTTGCCCAGCTTCTCCCTTCTCCATGCGTCCTCCTCGGGCAGGTAGTAGGGGATCCTTCGATTGGGACTGGGATCACCGACGCGTCCGATGTCGTGAAAGAGGGCGACCTTGACAATGGACGCGAGATCCTCGTCAGGCGCGAGGATGGGCGCCAGCTTTCGAGCGTGGCTTGCCACAGACACCATGTGTGCCAGCAGGCCTCCTGGCACGTCAAATCCTCGATTGTCCCTGTCGGATGCGGGACACATGAAGAGCATGTCGCCTAGGTCGTCGATCATGAACTTGACGCTCTGGCACTCGTCCTCATCGAAAGACACCTGGCAGATCTTGACAACATTGTCGTACAGACGCTTGACTTCCTCTGGCCTCACTCTGTCACCTCCTTGACCTTCGCCCAGTACTGCCCTGGGCAGCCGCGAATATTGATGGGAACGCCAAGAAGCGTGCGGAGTCGATCCTCATCCCGCTCTGAGATCTCTAGGATCATAGCGTCGTGAATGTAAAAGAACACGTGCGTCTCAATCAGCGCGGCGGCACACATTGAGAGAATCCTGCGAAATCCTGCCATTGCAATGTCATACGACGTGCCCTGAATGTAGGAGTTCACAAGCACACCGGGAGAGGAGCTGCTGGGCTTGATTCTCCGTCCAAAGGCAGACGAGATCTCGCCGCGCTGGCTGTGCGCCTTAATCAGGTCCTTCTCAAGCTTGTCGAGCCCAAATGTCACTCGGACAATCTCATTGAGGATCTTCGCCTCGGTGAGCGTCACACCAAGCTTGTCAGAAAGCGTGCCGGGCGTCATGCCGTAGAGCGTGGAGATGATTGCGCCCTTCGCATCATCGCGTGACGCGGTGGGAAGGTGCGCCTCCCTGAACCACCCGTAGATGTCAATGGGCGGTGTCTCGCCCTTGAGGCACAGCGCGACTCGAGGCTCGTGGGACACAAAGTCTATCATGAGCAGGCGACGACCGCGTCTTGTGGGTCGCAGCACGCGTCGCAGGTCTCTTCGCAGGGTTAGAATGTGTGGCCCACTCGACACAGTCAGGCGGCCTGTGATTGTTCCCAATTGGTCATAGACAGTCTGGCCCGCAAGCCCGTCTGAGTCTGGCTCTAAGGACTGTAGCGCGGAGCTGTCAGCATCGTGGGTAGCCTCATTCCACGCGGTGGGATCGACCCTGGCCCGCTGGAGATCAGCCAGCTGACGCCGTGCCTGGGCGAACATGCCCGTGATGTATTGATCAGCAGCTGCATCAGCAAGTGATTCTGCTCTCGACAGCAGCTGACAGACATGAGCTAGCAGGGCGTCTCGAGGAACTGTGTGTATGAACCTGCTGACGTCGACATTGGCCTCCTCGTCCGCGAGCGAGTACTTGCTTGGAATCTCCCAGTCGATGATCTGGCCCGCGTACTCGCCTAGGACGCGAAGATCGTGATGGTGATTGGTGACAGAGGCGCCAAGAGCCCAAGCGTCGTCTGGGACAGACCTTGTCCACACGCCTGACTCTGGGTCTGCCGTGTCGAGCAGAAGGTGACGCTCTGAGCCGAGATACGATCGAAGGATGCATACTCTCATGATGAGAGATTAATCCATGATTCTTTAAATTTACAAATTTATTGAGGAGCTGCGTCGCCCTTGGTCTTCGCGTCGATGTTCTTGAGGATGGAGCGTATCTTGGAGTCAATTGCTGAGGCGGCGCCGGTCGTGCGCGTGAGCTTGAGCTCAAGATCCGTCTTGAAGGAGCCGGGCGATATGGAGTGAGAGACGCCGTTGACGACGTAGATGTTGTCGAGTGAGGTCCCCGTGTCCATGTCTATGAAGAACTCCTGCGCGTAGTCGATCAGTGGGCATCCCAGTATGGAGGCGCTGAAGTTCATGGGAAAGATCTGCATGTCGTTCTGGGGAGAGTCGAGCTGCGGCTGACCCGGTATCCGCTTGCCGTTGGAGGCCTGAATGAGCAGAGCCGTCTCGAAGTCCTGCATGTCGATCGACTGAACGCTAAAGCTCGTCATGACTGAGTTGGCTGAGCCGTAGGTCAGAGAGGGAACTGTCCGCTTGATGAAGGACTTGAGGCTCCTGCTGTTTGTGTTCAGCGTGTAGGAGCTCTTGCCCGCCGCGTTCGCGACATTCACTATCCCCGCATCGACCGCATCGTTTAGCACGCTAGTGCCGTCTCCAAGGTTTCCGTTCTGCAGCGAGCTAACCAGGCTTACAAGCTCCTGCGGCCCGCTTGTCAGGCCCACATCAAGCAGAAAGAGGGCCTCGTCGTTGGGTGAGCTTCGCTTGTCAAAGAAGTGGATCCTGAGGGTGGGCCTGCTGTCTATCAGCACAGAGTCCAACATGTACTCGACAATTGGCTTCTTGAAGTTTGCCGTCTTGCACTGGAAGCTCTCCATGCTCTTTGAGTTCGTTGCACTGCGCTTGTCAATGTCCGCCTGCTTCTCAGACGCGCCGTCAGCAAGCTTTGGAGGCTGCTGCATTCCATATGCGGGTGCTGAGGCGTCGTTGACAAGAGAAAGCATGATCCTCATCATCTTCTTGAGCGGCATCTTGGGATCGTTCTTGATGCCGTCATTGAACGCTGTCTGGATGGACTGAACGGGTATTGGAAACTCGGCTATGTTCCTTCCATTCATGGCGCCTGCGTCAGAGTTGAAGGTGTAGAAATACAGCTGAATTTCCGCAAAGCTTGACTTTGTCATCGGAGAGCCGAGCATTCCCAGCACAAGCTTGCCAAGTGTGATGTACTTGCGGGTCGTCACAGTGTCGCTTGGAGGCACCGCCTTGTCTGTGACGACCTTGTCGTCCACCTGCCGCTTTCCAAACTCGTAAAGCTCAGCCGACTTGGTAAGGCTGGTGAGCTTGTTGCTGAAGGTCGCGGATGCGTCTCCGACTATTTTCTGGTACTCGCCGCCCGTTCCATCATTGCCAAAGGCGCTCACAAGATCGTCCTTGAGCTTCGTTAGATCACCTGTCGCGGACGAGTTCAGACGCGCAAGAAACTGCTTGATTGTGTCCATTTCCTCGGGACTCATGCCAAAGCGGCCGCTCGCTCCCGATCGCGACACAGAGCGCACAACCTCAAAGTATCGAATGTCCTCGGCCTGGTAGTCCTCCTTGTCGCCGAGTATGTCTGAGACTGTCTTGTTGATGCGATCAAATGCCGCCTCTGCCTGCGTTGTGTCAGCCCAATTGTCGCTGATTGGCGTCAGGTTCAGCAGATCTCTCGCTCCCTTGAGAGAGCACCTAATAGCGACTGACACGCTTCCCGCGTCCGTCATTCCAATGTTGGAGGAGACGACAGTGTAGAGCTCCTTCTGTCGGAAGGAGTTGATGAAGGGCGCGTAGGGGTTGTTGTAGTTGGGATCCTCTGGGTGGGACCACCCGTACTCAAGCTCGATGAAGTTGTATCCAAACTGGTCGGGGCGAAGGAGCTGCGCGACATCCTGCATGCGGCTTCTGTCGTGAATTGTGATGTTGACAGTCGCCTCCTTGTAGGCAAACGCTGCGTGACCAGCTGGGACGATGTTTATCGACACGCTGTTCAGCGACATTAGCGACCTAAACTTGTCAAGAACTGGCGTCCCTCTCGCGCCGACTGCGAGATCAGCATTCACGAGGGTCTGGGGCATAGTGAACATCTCCATGCCAAACACAGACTGGCTGCCCGGCTTAGAGCCAGACGGGACGAGCACACCGTTGGGAAGTATCGTCTTTCGTGAGGACTCGGCTATGTCGTTCTCAACGGTTCCAGGTCGCATGTCAGCGTCCTGACCCATGAGAAACGATCCGATTGTAAGCGTCTTGGGCTTTCCGTTCTGGATCGCGTTGATGGGTGATATCACCCTGACTATGACGAAGGGGACAGCCCTGCTCATCTCTATGCTGGGAATGCTGTTGCAGAAGAGGCTGACTGGCAGCACGTTGCGAGTTGGGAGCGAGAGAAAAGGGCTGTTTATCTCTACGAGGCCTAGGCTCGGCCCATCGGTCTGTGGGTCCTTAACATTCTTGTTGATGTTGGTGTTGATCTGCGCAATGCCGCCCAGCAGATCTGCGACCCTGGTGGGTGCGACATAGCCTGACGTTATCTGCTCTCCTGCGAGCTCAAGCCTGCATCCCCTCTCACTCTGCCCGTTGTGGTACACAATGATCGACCCATTGGGATTGGCAGCGTTCGTCTGGCCCGGCTGCGCTGCGGATGCGATTGACTCTGGAAGAACCTGTGTGACATACCTGTCGAGGAAAACTGCGTCGTCAGCGTTTGATGTCAGCGAGTTGGACAGCTCTCTGGCGCGGAGAACAGTGCCGTTCACCTGCGAGACTGATCCCTTGTCGGTGATCGTGTTGCGCGAGTAGAGGACGAACACCTCCTCGAGCTGACTCATTGCGTCCTCAAGAATCTGTCGCTGGCTCATACTGCTAGCGCCTGCGCGATTGTGGTTAGGTTGGTTGGCACTCGAAGTATCGTCCCAGGGGGAACCTGGGGAGACCATCCAATGTCTGAGGCTGCAGCTATGACCCACCACAGCGTGGCGTCCCCGTACTCTCGTCCTGCGACTGTGTCGAGACGCTGGCCCTGCGATATGACTAGCGTCTTGAAGGGAATGACGCCGAGAGAAATTGACTGACGAATCTTCAGGATCGCGTCGCTCGTGCCATACCTTGATCCAAGGGCAAGCCTTGTCGTCCTTGCGTACCTTCTGATTGCCATCTGTCAGCCTCCGCTTGTGATGTCAGCTATTCGTGCCTGTCTGCCTTCTGCTGCGTCCCGTCTACGGAATCTTGGCTACGGCTTCCGCTGAGTTGTCCAGAACCATGGGATCGCGCCTCACCTTGTCGAGGTCAGGATTTCCAGGTGCCACTGGGACATTGTACTCCTCAGTGGGCGAGGTGTAGGGTGTTCCGAAGAAGCGCCTGTTGATGTTTCCAACTGGGTATGCAGGAGCGGTCATGAATCCGTCGTGCGAAATGCCGAGCGGCAGATCGTGGATCACATCTAGGCCGATGTCGACCCTGCACCACATGGGAGCACGGGATCCGCGCGTGACCTCCCACGTGTTTGTGTCGTCTAGCCATGTGAACTTCAGGCTCGTGATCATTCCAGCAAGGCCCTTGCCCTGAGTCGTCTCAAAGGCGCGAACAACTGCGTTCGTGTCGGGATCAAAAAAACTCTTTCCCTTATCGGGCACTCCCGCATTTTGATTGTTTACAAGCTGTGACGTCTTAACCTGCGGACCTTCGTCTGTGCTGAACTCGAAGTCAGAGCGAAGAACTCTGACAGTCTCTCCCATTAGGTCGCCCGAGTACCTTACATCGGTGATCTCGACATCAATGTATGCCATAGGAGCAGCGTCGCCAGCAAGACCACGAAAGCCGTCCAGCGCCTTCTGCCTTATCGCCGCCGCAGCGAGGGAAGTGTTCTTGACCTCACCCTTGATTGGGAAGTAGGTCTTAATGGGCCTTGATCCGCCTAGCAGCTGAACGAGCGTGTAGTTCTTTCCCATGCTCGGCTTGAGTATGACCTGCATCGACAGCGCAGCCTCCTCTATCTGTGAGAGGCTGCGGGCGCTCTTTGATCCCGCTGGAAAGTAGCTGTCGTCCTCTCTCTTGCCCTGCTCTGTATCGCTGTCAAATCTGGTCGATCTCGCGTTGACGCCTCTTCCGAGCCTATTCTTCGTGTTGT
>Ga0181349_1000985_pt1 | contig 12209 bp, 20 predicted proteins | sample Su13VDMM110SD_FD_130106 | JGI IMG/M metagenome (GOLD analysis project Ga0181349, IMG submission 130106) | Freshwater viral communities from Lake Michigan, USA - Su13.VD.MM110.S.D | ecosystem: Environmental > Aquatic > Freshwater > Lake | place: USA: Michigan | collected 2013-07-16 | reverse complement strand
CGCAGCCCCTTCCGCCCTTGCGGATGCGCTTGCGGCTGCGAGCGACGCACCTGTGGAACAGGTGGGGACCGACGCTGGTGTTCTTGTTCCTGTAGCCGTCGCGCGGATGCCCCCTCAACCCCTTCGGAGTCCCCGTGACCTACACCGCCTCGCAGAAGCATGTGATCGACTGTGTCCTATCCATTTTTGAGACGGGTCGCGTGCCCACCGCCGCCAGCTACGCCACCTGCACGATCCTCGCGGACGGCGCGGGCATCAGCTACGGAAAGCACCAATGCACCGACCGCGCCGGGAGCCTCGACCTCGTCGTGAAGCGGTACGTCGCGCTCGGGGGGCAGTTCTCCACGGCGTTCAAGGCGTTTGAGACGACGCTGGCGACGAACGCCTCGACCAAGGTGCCGCCCAAGGGTCCGTGGGGCGCGGAGGTCACCGACCTCGTCAAGTTGCTCAAGGCGGCAGGTGCGGACTCCGTCATGCAGCGCGCGCAAGACGAGGTGTTTGACGAGCAATACTTCGCCCCGGCGGTCGCGCACGCGAAGAGTGCGGGGTTGCAGACCGCGCTGGGGCTGCTCGTCTGCTACGACACCTGTATCCATAGCGGCCCCGGCGGCGTGACCATGATCCGCAATATGTTCGCCGCGAAGAGCCCCGCGAACGGCGGCGACGAAAAGGCGTGGGTCACGGCGTACATCGCCGCGCGCCGGAATTGGCTCGCGACGCACTCCCTCACGGTGCTCCACGCGACCGTCTACCGCATGGATGCCCTCAAGGCGTTGGCGGATGCGGGCGCGTGGGATCTCGCGCTCCCGCTCACCGTGCGCGGGCAGAGGATCGCATGATCTCGGAGGACAGAATGACCGTGACGCTGGTAGCTGCGGCGATCCTCGCCGCTCTCGGGGTAGGTTTCGGCGCAGGGTGGGGCTTGAAGCCCGACGCGGGCGTGAAGGCACTAGAGGCGCAGACGGAGGCGATCCGTGCGTTGCAGGAGGGGCAGTCCAAGATGCTCGCGGAGGCTGGGAAGCCCATCGTGATCGACGCGGAGCTTCGATCCACGCTCGCGAACGTGCCCGTCCAATGCCGGAGGGACGCGGGCGGCTCGCCGTCTACCGTCGAGTGCCAATGGGCGACATGCCTGCAATTCGGGCAGTCGTCGGCGCAGCGGCCCGAATGTCGCGCCGTCGAGACGCTTATGGTGGACGCTCTGCGCGCGAAGGCGTTGGCTCCGGTGCCAACGCCTTGAACGGTCGCTAGTCCCCGATGCTCCCGCGCATGCGCGGGAGCAGGGCGTCCTGCGCGGTGACCGCGCGAGCGCGCCAGCGGGAGACCTCGCCGTCGAGGTGCTCTTCCGGCAGACCGTCGTCGCCCTTCCATCCGTGGCGCGTGGCGGCAAGCTCCACACGATGCCAGCGGGCAAGGACTGCGTCCAGCAGTTTTCCCGTGCCCCGGCTGGTGAGCAGGGTTTCCTCGCTCGGCACGCCCATGTGCTCCGCGATGCTCAAGAGAGCGTCACGCATAGCGTACACCTCGCCCGACAGGTAGACGGAGGGGAGGCGTTCGTCGTCTTCGCTCTTGCCGTGCTCGCGAGCGTAGTCGTGCGCCATGCTGGAGGCGCGGGACTTCTTGCGAAGCGTGTAGTACGCCTCGTCGTTGTCCGCGTATGCGTCGCGGAGCTTTTCATGCCGCGTGACGATCTCCTCCGTGAAGGCGGCGACGAGATCGCGGACGATGGAGGGGGCGGGCAGGGCATCCTCCCGGCGAGCGCACGCTCGCTCTCCGCGAACGCGAGCAGCGGCGAGGGCGCGGGCGGTGTTCCGCTTCTTGAGGTAGTAGTGCATGGAGTCCTCTAGGGGTGGTTGGGGGAGCAGGGGATGCGCCGCACGCGGATCGCACGGCGTCCCCAAGCGTTTGCTTCGGCGCGGGTAGCGACGAGCATGTCGAGTTGATCGGCGCGGTCGAGCGCGCCCCCGGTGTCGCGGACGGTGTAGGTCGTCCAGCCCGCGCCGGGGAGGTCGAGGGAGACGCACTCCCCGATCTGCCAATGGTCGAGGTTCGCCGCCACCGTGCGGTCGGCGGGGGTGGCGGTCTCGCCGTTGAACATCGTGCCGGAGCAGCCCTTGCAGGTAGGCGTGTAGGCGGTGACCTCGGCGGTTTTCTCCTCCGGCTCCGGCGGCGTGTCGTCGCCTTGCGGGAGCGGCACGCACACGCACTCCCCGTTTCGGGTGAGGTTCCCCGTCGCGGTGCCCGCCGTCTGCTCCTCGCACGCGAACTCGCAGCGGCCCGCCTCGCGCCCGTCGTCGTAGCTATGGTTAGTCGTCCACGCGAGGGCGACGATCACAAGGGTGATCGTTGCTCCCACCGCAACGCCGAACCCGGAGGGTTGATCGTCGGTCATGCGCGCACCCAGCGGAGCCAGCGGGCTATCCAGCCCCCGGCGGCGGGGGGGAGCGGCTCGGGGAGGAGCAGCCCGGGGTGGCGGTCGGCGCGCTCGCGCAGGCGTTCCACCTCGTTGGGGGTCAAGAGCCACCGCTCGGTCCCGCCCGCCTCGTTACGGACGCGGATATGGTAGTAGCGATCCGACTTTTCCAGCTTCGTCGTGTCCATCACAGGCTGGCCTCCGCGTTGTCCCGTGCGTCCTCAATAGCGGTCTCCAGCGTTTCCGATTCGTCCCGCATCGCCGTGCGGACGGCGGCGAGAGCCTTGTCCACCGCCGCAAGCAGCCGCATGTTCTCTTCGGCGGCGTGCTCCGCGAGGAGGTCGTCCACGCGGTCCATCGCTTCCTCGGCCCGCGCGAGCATCAGCGTGTCCACGGTGCGGAGCGTGTCCCCGGTGAGGGCAGGGTTGGGGTTCCTCACCCACGCTAGCAGGGCGCGTACATCCGCGAGCGCGTCGCCCACGCGGTCTCCCGCCGACAGGGAGCTACTCACCGTCGCCATGCGGCACCTCCTCCTCTGCGATGTGGGCGGCGACCGCCGCCTCCCAACGCACAAGCGTGTCCTCCCGCACGGCTACGTCGCCCGCGTAGACGACGCGGACGCGCTGGTCCGATACGTCCAGCACTTCGGCCAGCCGTGCGAGCGCGCCGCGCTCCGGCTCGCGTGCGTCGTCGCCGGGGCGTAGCCCCATGTGGGTTAGGAGCGTGTTGAGCCGCGCGCGGGTCGTCGCGTACTCCTCCGGCTCCGGTGCGCGTCTCGGCTTGAGCGCGACGGCAGGGGTTGGGGCTTTGGTATCGGTATCGCTCACGATCAGTCTCCGGGGGTTGAGGGTCGTCAACGGAATAACGGCGTGGTGGGGATACGTCAACCTGTCCACAGACAGGTGGCCCCTTGCCAACCGCGCAAAAGTGCGGTATTCGCAGGGGGATGGAGACCCTCCGCAAGACCCCGCCGCCCTTCGCCCCGGACGCGCACGTTCGCCGTCTTCGGGCCGCAGGCTGGACGCTAGAGCAGATCGCGGAAGGGGCGCAGGCTTCGCTCCGGCAGGTGTACCGCTGGGCCTCCGGCGACAGTCGCCCGATGCCCCTATACGCCGCGCTCCTCCTCAAGCTGCCCGACGCGCCGCCGAAAAAGAACACCTAGAGGGGTTGCGCCGCGCCAACGTGTCGCGGTATGGGGGTTGTGGTTCCGGCGGGTCGCCGGGACGCCTAACGCTCGCGGGTCGCGAGCAGCAGCCCTAGAGGCACTCCATGTCCAGCCACCTCACGGCGTACACCGCCCTCCTCGACCGCCTCGATCCTCACCAGCGCGCTATCGCGTCGTGGAAGCCCGACGCGGGCCACCTCCGCGTCGTCGCGTGCGCGGGTTCCGGCAAGACGACGACGAGCGTCGCGCTCGTCGCCAAGCTCGTCCGCGACGGGACCGTCCCGGCGGACAAGATCATTGTGACCACGTTCGCGCGCAAAGCGGCGGACGAACTCGGGGAGCGCATCGGGAAGGTTCTCCCCAAGAGCGAGGCGGAAGACCTCCGTGTCGGCACGTTCCACGGGCTCGCGCTCAAGGTGCTCAAGACGACGGCGGCGGGTCGCGCCCGCTGGGAAGTGTCGCGCAACGTGGACCTCGACTCGCGCACGCGCGCGCCGGGAACGCCCACGGGCATCGCCCTGTGGCGCGCGGCGGTGCAGTTTGGGCGCATGCCCGGGACGGGTGCGGACTCGATGAAGCTGGGGGACGCGCGCCCGGAGACCTACGCGAGCGCGGAGGGTCTGCTTCGCGCCGACTGTATCGACACGCCCGACGAGATCCCGCGCGAGCGCGTGCAGCTTCTCCCGCCGCGTTTCGTGGAGGCGTGGCGCATGGTGCTCGCGGCGAAGCGTGCGCTGGGTGTGTGGAGCTTCGCGGACGCGCTCGCCGCGTGGCGCGAGGGGCTCGCGGCGGGCGAGTTCATCCCCGACGCGCGCGTCGTGCTGGTGGATGAAGGGCAGGACAACAATCGGTGCCAACTCGCGCTCGCGCGCCTGCTCGCGAGCAACGACGGACGTATCGTGCTGGTGGGCGACCTCCGGCAGACGATCCATGTGTGGCGCGGTAGCTACCCGGACCTCTTCCAGCATGCCGACCGCGAGATCGGCGCGAACACGCTGGAGATCCCGACGAACTACCGCTCCCTGCACGGGATCGTCGCGCTCGGCAACCGTGTCGCGCACGGTAAGGATTGGAGCCTCGGGGCTCCCTCCATCGCCGCCCGTGGGCAGGAGGACGCGCCCGCCGTGGAGGTCGCGCAGGGCGCGGCTGGCCCGGATGTGGAGGCGGACGAGGTTGCCCGCCGCATCGCGGAGGACATGGACGCGGGGGCGAGCGCGGGCGACTACGCGATCCTCTGCCGCACGAACGCCGCCCGCGCCTATTTTGAGGCGGCTCTGAGCGAGAAAAAAATCCCTATCGCCGTCCTCGGCGGTTCCTCGATCTTCCGCACGCGGGAGGCGAAGATCGTGCTCGCCTACGCGCTCCTCGCGCAGCATGACAACGCCGACGCGCTCGCGGACGTACTAAACGCCCCCAAGCGGTTCCTCCCCAACGCCTTCACGGACGTTGTTCGCCGGGAACTCGGGCGCGGTGCGTCGTCCATCGGCGCGGCGGTGCGGAAGGGCATCTATGCGGGGAGCCTGTCCTACGGCTCCCAGCGTGGCGCACAGGAACTCGCGGACCTCCTCGACCGCCTTCGGGAGACGCCGTGGGCACAGGTGCCGGAGACGATCTCCTCGCTCCTCGTTGCCAGCGCGGACGCGGATGCGGAGAGCGTAGACACGGAGAACGATGCCCCGGCGTTGATCGCGGCGGTGTCGCGCATCATCTCCCGCTTCCCCGACGCAGCGACCGCCGCCGCTTTTGCGGACAAGTGTGTCCACGGGACGGCTACGCTCGCGGAGGGCGAGAAGGGCGAGGCGCGCGTCACGCTCTCGACCGTCCACCGTAGCAAGGGGCTGGAGTGGGGCACGGTGTTCGTGAGCGCGACGGCGGGCACGTTCCCGCACGCGCGCAGCGTTGGGACGGCGCAGGAGCAGGAAGAGCAGCGTCTCTTCTACGTCGCGGTCACCCGCGCGAAGGATCGCTGCGTGTTGACATGGGCGCGTCGGGACGGGCGCGGTCGCCCCGCTGGTCCGTCGCCGTACCTCGGCTGGGCGAACGCTCCCGCCTAGCGCGCGGTGTAGCACGCTTCCCCGCTGCACGGTGCCATGCTCGCGTTATCCTCGCGAGCATGGCCCTCTCCGCGTTCCCTGTCGCTTTTGCGTCCGCTACCGCCGCCACCACGACGGCGGTAGCTCCCACGGTCGTGATCCCCGATAACTGCCACACGGTCGTGCTCTTCAACCCGACCGCGACGGATGCGTTCATCGGTCGCGCGGCGGTGGGCGCGGTGCTTGTGGAGGGGTCGAACGCGACTCGCCTCCCGGGTACATCGTCGCTCACGCTGGCTATCGGCACGCTCGCGCAGCGCGGCGTTATGGACGAGGGGATTCTCTCCGGTAGCGGGCTGGTCTATTCCAGCAGCATCATCGGCGCGGCGAGTGTAGACATCACCTACCTCTGCTCGCTGGGGGCGTAATGGCGGTGCCCGCGTCCTATCCTCCGTTTTCCGGCTACTCGGGGACGGGCGGCGGCGGTGGGGTCACCGCGCACACGGCTCTCACCGCGCTCGCGTGGCCCTTGTCGGGGCACACCGGAACGAACAACGCCGTCGCGTGCTTCTCCGGTGCGGGAGCCGCGACTACCGCGCAGGCGACCGTCGAAGGCACCGTGCTCACGTTCAGCGGCGGCGTACTTCAGTTCCTCGCGATAGCGGCGGCGGTCGCCTTCATCGACCCGCGAGCGGTGGACATTGAAATGCTCGCGCTGGGGGCGACGACGGTTCCTCCCAGCGCGAACGCGCAGGTACTTACCGGGAGCATCGTCTAATGGCACTTCCCGCGCTTACTTGGCGGATGCTCCCGCCCGTCGTCGTCACCAGCGCGGCGCAGCCTTCGTTCATTCTTGACGCGATCTACAAGGCGGGCACATCGAACGTGTACGCAGACGGGTCGGCGCGCGTGCTCGGGAACTACGCGGTCCCCGGCAACCCCGGTCAAGTCCCGACGCTGCCCGTGTCGGGTTTCGCTTGGACTTGGAACTTCGACGCGACCACGAAGTCCACCTTCGCGGGGGAAAAGACGGCCTGCTACGCCGTCCCGGCTTCGGGCGCGCTGAATCAGCAAGTCATCTTCATGGGCATCAACTCGGCGGCGGTTCCCGGCGCGGCGTGGAAGCAGTTCATTGACACGCGCTCCGTGCAGTACGTCTACGGGGGGCTCGCCAAGAACTCGGGCGTATACACGGCGTTCGACAACGCCACGACACCGTTCACCGGGGGCGACTTCACGGGGTTTGCTCTCACGACGAACACGACTCCCGGTGCGGGAATCACGCTCCTCTATATGTGGGAGAGCGCGGAAGCCGTGATCGTACAGTTTCGCAACGCGGCGACGAGCGGACAGACGGTGGGGACTATCGCAGGCGCGTTCATCGACCCGCTTTCGGTGAATCTCGCGAACGCGGAGACGGATGGTCGCCTTTACGGCATCTCCTCCACGGGAGTGGGGATCATGCCCGGAACGTGGCTCGGAACGGGCGCATCGGGGTGTCTCCTGTTCCACACCAACTCGATAACCGATCCGCACTTCGGCACGTTCACCCCCGGTTTGGGGACGCTTGCCCTCGCAACGCGGGGACAGACGTTCACACCGACCTCCGGGTTCTCCTCGCGTAACGGCGATCTGCCGGAAGTCCCGTATCAAATCAACGCCTTCACAGGAGGCGGCTACTTCGGGCAGCTTCGCCAAATGTTCGTCACGCGAGACTCGCTGACAGGCATCGGCTGGGAAGCCCTCGGCGTACAGAAGGGCTACCTCCTCGGTGCGTCCACCATCGCGGTGACCGACGCTATGCTGCTCGCCTACTGATATGGCACTCCCCGCCCTCAATTGGCGAAAGCTGGCCCCCGTGGTCCTCGCGGGCAACAACGTCAACGCCGCGCTCGACGCGCTCTATGCGGCGGGCACGGCGGTGACCTACGCGGACGGGTCGCCGCGCGTGCCGGGGACGGACTGCGCGTGGTCGTGGAGCCGGGATGTGGCGAACCCGCTGCAAGTGGGGGCCACGACTGCGGCGTACTGTACGCCCCCTACGATCTTCACCGGAGCGGTCACGAACCCCGGCGTCGTGATCCCGCAGGCGATGTTGTGGTGCGGCTCGACCGCAGCACCCACGGCGACCGCGCAATACGCCTTCCCCGCAGCGCAGATCGACACGCGCACGGCGGGGATGCTCTATGTCGGACAATGCAAAAACCCCGGTGCATACTCCAATTGGAACTCGGCCACGCCGTTCACCTCCGGGCAGTTCACGGGCTGCGCGACTGCGGTCGTCGTCTTCGCGACGGCGATATGGAACGTCCTCTATATGTGGGAATCGCAGGAAGGGATCATTGTTACGTTTGGTCGCACCTCCCCGCAGATCAATACGTCATGGTCCGGGGGCGGCGCGATCCTCGACCTCGGGACGGCGAGCGACGCGGAGACGGACGGACGGCTCTACGGGGTGTTCACGACCGGACAGAACAACTACTGCTCGGGGTCGTTTTGGTCGTCCACGGGCGACATTCCGTTCAACGAGCAAGGTATCTCCAACCGTGATCGTTTTGGCATTTTCCAGCCGGGAACCGCGACGATAGCCGCATACAACCGCTTCGGGGTCTACAGTCCCACCACCTCGCTGCTCTCGCGTGGCGGGGAAGTGCCGCTCCTCCCCATCTCCTGCCTCGGGCTCATGGGGGCCGCACGACTGCGGGAGATATGGCTGGTGCGCGACGCTTTCACGAACCAAAACTTCACGAATGGGGGCCTTGCGGTGGGCTACATCGTCGGTGCCTTCTTCGCCACGACTGCCGTTGACGCGGCGGCTCTTACGGTGTGACTATGAACACGTTTCCCGAACAAGCCCAAGACGCATACGACCGCTGCCCCGGCACCGTCCGCATGGAGGTCTACGCGCCCTACGCGCCGACGCTCGCTCCGGGTGTACCGTGCGCGTGGACGACGGTCCCCGATGCGGTGATCCTCTGCTACGACGCGAACGACGTAAACCTCGGGTCGTTCGCCGTCTTCAGCTAGTCGTCGTCTTCGTCGTCAAACAGGGACGCGACGAGAGCCTCGCGGATCGTGTCCGCCACGCGCGCACCGATGATCGCGGCGAAAGCGGCGGCATGCTCCGGCGTTTCAATAGCGTCGGCAGCGGCTTCTAGCGTGTCGGACGTAAGGCGTGCGTAGACGCTTACGTCGCCCTTTTTCGACTGCTTGAGGTTGACCTCGACGCGCTGGGCGACCTCGCGGATCGTGTCGGGGGCATCCCCGCCGTCGTCGGTCTCCCCGAACATTTCCCGCAACGCCGCCCCCGCACGGAGCACATCGTCGGGCGTGAGCTTGATCCCGCCCAGCGAGCCGCCGAACAGATCCGCGAACGGGAAGCCGGGGAACGGGTTGGCTCCCGGCGGCACCGCCCCGTAGTCCGTCGTGGCGTTCGCGCGGGCGCGTCGTTCCGCCGCCTCACGGATGCCCGGGTGCTTCGTTTCCATTCCCGCGAGGATGCCCGCAGCGGCACCGCGCTCGCCTTCTGTCGAGCCCTTGTCCGCGAGAGCCTTGACCTTGAGGTACTTGTCGAGGAGAGCGTCTTCCATGCCCGGGGGCTAACCTGTCACCTGTCAGCGCGGTAGCCCCTCGCGCCTAACCACGAATCCGGGCACGGTTACGCTTTTATTCGGCGGGGGGGTTGCGCTTCTCAACCTGCCGTGTGACAGGAGGATGCGGGCAAGAAAGCCCGTTTCAACACCTTGACCGGAGCCTCTCCATGAACCCCGTTCGCACCCACGTTTTCCGTCGTCTCCCCGAAAATATCGCAGGGACCGCCCTCGACGTTGACTCCGGTCAACTCGCCGTCGCGGTGATGCCCCGTGCCGCCCTCGCCGCCAAGGGCGAGGATTATGTACGATCCTCCTGCCATGTCTTCCCGATCTACGCCGGGGAGAGCGTCGGCGTGGAGCGCAACGAGGACACCGTGGCTCACATCGCCGTGACGCACGGCTCCGACCTCACCGTGCCGGAAAACGCGGGCGAGGAGTGGGTGCTCGTCATGGGTGACCCCTGTTATTTCCTCGACGGGGAGTACGGTACGGACGACGACTACGGTCGCGCCTGCCGCGCGACTTGCGGCAGCGGCGGCGAGAACGACCACGAGGTGGAGCGTTACGGCTTCATCGACCTCAACGGAGGTGGTCGCGCGTTCGTTTCCCGCACCGTGTACGGCGACGGCACCTACCCCGTCCGCGTGCGTCCGGGTGGCCTCGACCTCACGCTGGAGAACGAGAAGGACGAGGAAGAGGAGGACGACGGTTGGGAGAGCGAGGACGGGGACGATTACGACGACTCCGACGACTGCGCGGAGGACGACGACTACGCGGACGGCGAGGACGAAGAGGGATGAAAGGTACGGACGAACGGTGTCTCTTCCTGCTGGGAGACACCCGCGAGCAGATGCGCCGTCTCCCTCCGGGGGAGATCGCGTGCTGCGTGACCTCTCCCCCGTATTTCGGACTCCGTGACTACGGAGTCGAGGGGCAGATCGGGCTGGAACCTACGCCGGAAGCGTTCGTTACCGCGCTGGTCGAAGTGTTTCGGGAGGTGCGCCGCGTGTTGCGCGACGACGGGACGGTGTGGCTCAACCTTGGCGACAGTTACGCGGGCGGGGGGCGCACTTACAGGGCTCCCGCTGGAAAAGATAGCAAGGGGGGGCCCGAAGGGATCAAACCGAAAGACTTGCTAGGCATCCCGTGGCGCGTGGCGTTCGCGCTGCAAGCGGACGGCTGGTATCTGCGGCAGGACATTATTTGGGCAAAACCCAACCCCATGCCGGAGAGCGTCACCGACCGCTGCACTAAGGCACACGAATATGTGTTCCTGCTGGCGAAGTCCCCCGTGTACTACTTCGATCACGCCGCGATCAAAGAACCCTGTAGCACCGCCGACCCGTCGTCGCCTTCGTACCGAAAAAACGGAAAGAGCGACAGTCGCAAGAAACACGCTATCTATTGCTCCGCTTGTGACGGGTCGGGAGACGAGACGGACGAAAACGGGGATGATTGTCAAGTGTGCGGCGGGACGGGCAGATCGAATGTCGGCATGGCTAAAATCGCAGTAAAAAACGAGGGCTTTTGGAAGCCCCCGGAGGAAGGGCGCAACAAGCGGAGCGTGTGGACGGTCCCAACCAAACCCTACAAGGGCGCGCACTTCGCGACCTTTCCGCCCGATCTGATCGAGCCGTGCATTTTGGCAGGAAGCCGTCCCGGCGACGTTGTCCTTGACCCCTTCGGGGGAGCGGGTACGACCGCGCTGGTGTCCCTGCAACACGGTCGCGATTCTGTCTACATCGACCTCAACCCCGAGTACGAGCGCGTCGCTCGCGCACGGCTTGCGGAGGCGTTCTCCGATGCGTCTTGACGATCTCCTCGACCTCCTCGCGGCGTTCCTGCGCGCCGGGGGCCGCTGGCCTTGACCTTGCCCCCCGCTCTTGCGGGGGCCTGCCCGTTTTACCCGGAGTTTTCCATGAATCGATCTGCGACCCTACTCGCCTTCACCCTCGACACCGCCCCGGAACCAAACATATTCGCCTACCGTCAGTTTCACGTTTGGATGGACGAGATCCTCGCCGTCGCGGAGGGCGAGAAGACCAAGGACGACGGACGCCCCCGGGGCGCGCTTCTGTTCCTGCGCGGCGGCGGCATGGTCGCCGTGCTGGAGGCGCACGCGGATGTGCTCGCCGCCGTGCAGGGCAACGCGGTCGCCGTTCGAGTCCGTCCTGCACCCTCTACCCTCTAAGGAGTGACACCATGCCCAAGATCACGCCCGATCCCGCCGATCTCACCGAGCTTTCGATCAAGCGGTTCTACCTGCCTTTCATCGTGTCCGACACCTGCCCCAAGTGCGCGCAGGTGGCGGAAGCCGATCTCAACCGGGACGGTAGCTACCTGTCCTACCCGTCGCTCACGAAGCCGGAGCGCGTCTACCTCTACTGCGAATCGTGCAAGAAGGATTGGTGCGTCTGCATCCGCGTGACCTTCTCGCTCGCGCTGGTTTCCGACGAGACCGCCGCGAGCGAGGAAGGCGAGGAATGACCGGGACGCTTCTTTTCCGCGAGGAGCAGGATGCGTACACCTGCACCCTCACCCGTGACGACCGCGCTCTGTTCCTGCAAATGGGCCGGGACGGCTTTACCGCCCTCTCCGAGCATGTCGCCGTGGGCTACCCCTCACCGGAGGGTCCGTGCCCCATCCTCAACGACGGGCGGTGTTGCGCCTACGACATGCGCCTGTTCCGGCAGGAACCCCTTGGCCCGGAAGAAGCCGCTGCCTACCTGCGCGCGGAGTGGGAGACACGGTGGGGCGAGGATCTTTCTAGTGACAGGGGTTGACGGACACCAACCCGTGACGTAGGAAGAGGGGGCGGGCGGGAAGCCGCTCGCTCCGACACTCCCAGCGTCCCGAGGTTCCCATGACCGTCAAGCCCGCTCCCGCCTACCTCACCCTGTCCTTCACCGACGCTACATCCATCGCGGAGATCTTCGCGCTGGTGCGCGTCGCGCTCGCGGAGGTCGCGCCGCCGTGCGAGTGCGGTACGTCCCCCTCGCTTATGG
>Ga0181349_1000984_pt1 | contig 12214 bp, 14 predicted proteins | sample Su13VDMM110SD_FD_130106 | JGI IMG/M metagenome (GOLD analysis project Ga0181349, IMG submission 130106) | Freshwater viral communities from Lake Michigan, USA - Su13.VD.MM110.S.D | ecosystem: Environmental > Aquatic > Freshwater > Lake | place: USA: Michigan | collected 2013-07-16 | reverse complement strand
TTTCTCAAAATGAAGATTCATACAAAGAGTTAGAAACGTATCAGATGCTTATGTTCAGAAAAGCTTTTCTATTAACACAATTGGATAACCTTAAATACGAATTATCACTAAACAAATAAGTTATGAACAACGAAAGACAAGAATTACAAAATTGGTTAGAGAATCAAATCAAAGAAACAAAAGCTGAAATTAAGGATTGTGAAAGATACAATCATCCAGCTAACGAAACACAATCCTATGTACTAAAATATAGATTGTCTTACTTAGAATCAGAATTAGATAACCTTCAATACCCATTAGATTAATAAGTTATGGAAGATAGATTATTATCGTTGGAGAGGCAGTTCACTGCCCTCCTTCGTTGTTTAGATAAGGATATGCATGATAGGATGTTTGAGGAGAAACTCATTATGCGTAAAGAAGATGGTAAACAATATAAGGTACAATTCCTTATTGAAACTGATAAGGGTACTAAACCCATTACAATAGATAACATATACGCATGGAGTGATAAAGATGCTGTGTTTGTTGGTAGTGTAGTGTATGTAAAGCCTGAGATGGATAGATTACAAAGTGAAGGAAAGATTAGGTTCTATAAAATAATTAATAAAAAGATTGTGTAGGTCTTTTAGCTGCCACTTTTATCCCTACACATAAGGGGAGTTCTTCATAGTTCTCCCCTTTCTTATGCGCAAAAAAAAGAACCTGTAAATGAAAACAGGTTCTTAGGGTGGGCTTTATTAACTTAAAATAATAGAATATATAAATGGCAATTTAGATATAGGGCGCCCACCAATAATATATATAAGGTTTGTTAGTTTTTAATCTTTTATAGGAACGCAGTTCGGGACAATTCGTCCATCAAGTACCTTTGTACCGATTGCTTCATAACCTTCCCAACATGCATCTTCTAATCCATCACCTTCGGCAAGTTTGATTCCTTTGTATTGAATCTCTCTTAGTTTAGATGCTATTAGATTTACTCCACTCATCTTAGTTTCTTTACGATAGGTTTCATAGCATATAGCTGATGCTTGTTCTACTTCGTATCCAGCTTTTATCTCTGCTGGTATGCAATACTCTAAGTATTGTTGTTCTGTTTCTCCTGCTTTTGGTTTGTCTGTTGGCATAATAATTTGGTTTTATCAGGTATTTTTCGTACCTTTGTCTTATAACAAACGAAAATGAAATTGTTATACTATAAAGAAAGTTATAATGCCAAGAAAAAAGAATCCATCCAATAACTATTTCCACGAAGGTGTGGAGGAAGCTATACAACTATACAACAAATCTGAATCTGAGCTAGAGCGTAATAGGCTATTCACAATTATATATCCTGCTCTAGCTAAGATTTCGGAAGTATATTTCAATAAGATTAAACCTACCTACATAGATGATGAACCAATGCATATACAAATGGATTGTACTGCTTACCTTACTGAAAGATTACATAGGATTGTAGAAGGTAAAGGTAAAGCATTTAGTTACTTCACAATATGTGCTAAAAACTATTATATATTCCACAATCAAAAAGCATATAAGGAAGTACAAAAAACACTTAAGTTAGATGTATTAAATGAAAATTGGGATATAGCTGATATAGAATCTGATAGAGTAGAACAAATGGAAACTTCTGCTAAATTACTATCCGCATTCGTAGATTATATGGATGAGTATAGAGAGAAGTTTGTACGCACTAAAAAAGGAAATATAGTAATATCAGCTGTTATTGATTTTCTACGTGATGTAGATTCCATTGAGGATTTCAATCGTAGAAATATAATGAATGATTTAACTGAAATAAATGGGTATAAAGTAGATAGACATTATGTAACAAAAGTATTCAATAGATTACAAATGCATTATAATGTATTTAGTAGAGAGTTTATGGAAACAGGTAAATCAATTCCGTTTTGGGATAAAGATGAATTAACTCCAGAAGAAATAAAATATTGTGTAGAAAACTATGTACCACATAAAGGTGGATGTAGTGTAGTTGGATTATCTAAGATGTTTAATGTAGATGAATATACAATCCGAAAAGAATTATATATAGCTGGTTTAGCTGCTTCTATCTAACTCTATATCTCTTACCTTCCCAACGGCATTCAGTAACAAATCCTAAGTTGATTGTTCTCCACTCATCATTATTATCTTCTGATTTTACAACCATATAATCATAGGCCTCATAATCATAGATAGCACCTCTAGCGATACCATTTAAGAAAGGGCCCCAATATACTGAACGAGTTGTTTGCCCTCCATCAACTTTATTCCACTTAACCCAAATAGGTTTTCCAGCATTACTATCCAATAGGAAATCATAAAACTGTGTGAATGTAATTTCAGGTACAGCAAATTGTAATATCTTATTATGTACGTTATTTTCTATCATTGAAATCTTGCAATATTGGAGGTGTAGATGAACCAGAAACTGCTTGACCAGGGTAAGTTGATGCTACTGATGGTTGTGCTTCTAAATCTTCTTTGTGATAAAGATACTCACTATCTTCACTATGTACTTCACCAGTCATTAATCTACCCTCAGCATCTTTATGTGTAGGTCCTTCGTATAATTTACCATCAGCTGTATAATGTGGTACACCTTCTTCAGCTTCTTCTAATAAACCCAACTCTCTTAGTTTGTTTTTACTCCATCCTAATGCTGCCTTGCCGCCCCATAAGAGATAGCTGATATAGCCACAATCAGAAGTTTCATCTGCATTATCGTAATATGTTTCTGCTCTACTTAAGTAGCTGTACATTCTCTTAATAACATCTACTGATAGCTTCTCACCACCAGCAATTGCTTGAGCTCGTACCTTACCAGTCTGCGTAGCGCATTTGTTACCATTCTTTTCGTTTAGTTCAATACCTCTTTTGGCATTGTTACGAATTCCTTCCGAATAATCAGAATAAGATTCAAACATAGTTCTAATCTTGCTTAGTACTAACTCAGCTTCAACTTCACTCAATTCATCAATCTCTTTTAATAAATATCTTTCACTTGCAGCCTCAACTAACTGATGGCTAAATAGGCCTTCTATGCTGAAACCAGTAAGCTTACCCGTTTTTACAAAATCTTGCCATAACTTTTCGTTGTTTATTTTCATTGTACCTGCCCAAGTGCCTGGCGCTAATGATAATCCGTAAACTGCTGATTTATCTTTTGTTCTACTTTCAACAATCCAGCTCTCAACTAATGATACATCTGAAACTGCTTTCTGATGTTCAATGGTTACCTTATCAGTATATTTGTTTTGTAAGTATTTCTCACTTAATTTCTTTATAGTAGGTGCAGATAAGAATACATGATACGGTTTACCTTCACCATCTATACGAAGTATTCTTTTGTCTGGCACCAATATAGGTCCTAAGACCAATCTTTTATCGTTATCTACTGCTTGAAATTGAACTTGCTCTTTATCAAATGCTATCCAACCAGATTCAATAGCCGGCTCAGATACCATTGAGATTGCATAAACCTCATCTTCGTCTCCTTCAATAATAAGTTCGTAAACTAAATCTTCTGTTATCATAATGGTTTAACAATTAAGTAATGAAATGTTGTATATATATTTATATGTTTATATATTAGTATCCACCGAATGTTGCTGCGTTAGATGTTCTGCGGTCTAAAGCTTGTTGACTTGACACGTCACCTGCAACGACGTAAGCTTTCATGGGCTTTCCGGTTGTTGCTGCTAATGTACCTGCTATTTGTGCGCCAGGTGATGCCGCTTGTGTTCCACCTATTTGTGGTGCTGCAGTTCCAGTTACTGTTGGTGCAGTTGGTGCCGGTGGTAAAGTTGCTCCTCCACTACTTACCGATGTTGCATTATCACTACTATTAATTTGTTGTATTGATTTAACTGCTCCTGCTATTGTAGATGCTATACCTAATGCTGCTGATATTGTATTAATAGTAACAAAAGGTTGTCCTAATGTTACTGGGAAAGCTGCTACTGCTTTAGCGTTAGCTACTGCCGTATTTGCTACTATCTTTCCAATTGCTGCAGCCTGTTCTACTACTATACCAGCTATTGCTAACTTCTTATTCTTTCCAGCTATTTGTTGTAAGAATGAACCGAACTGTCCAATCAAATCTAATTGAGCATTTTGTAATTGAGCTTTAGCATCAAGCTCAGCTATATCAATTTGCTTTCTTGCATCTGATGCTCCTTTAGCAATTGCTGTTTTTTGATTCTCAGTTAAATCTTTTTCAGATAAAAGGATTTGTTCTTTCTCATTTATTAATGCTCTCCTTTGGTCATAGGTCATAGCCTCAAATTCTAATTGAGTATCTACACCTAATAAATCATCTTCTCTTTTCTTATCAACCTTTTCTTTAGCCTTATCAGCATCTGCTTTATCCTTTTCTTCTTTCTCTTTCTTCTTCTCCTCTATCTTCTTAGCTTCCTCATCATCGTATTTCTTATTGATTGCGGCTTCTTCTAATCTACCTTGCTCTAATACAGCTGATTTATCTTTAATACCAGCTTTCTCTAATGCTGCTAATCTTTCGTTTTGTGCTTGTCCAGCTTTGAATACCTCTTGGTCTCTAGCTGTTAGTGTAGCAATGTATGCTTCGGTTTGTACTTTGTTTGCAGCTTCTAAATTCTTAGCAGCTTCTTCTGCTAACTTCTTTCTTTTCTCCTCTGCTTTAGCTGCATTCTCTAATCTCTTTTTATTTTGTTCTTCAGTTTTCTTAGTTAGTTCCTCTTGTCTTTTTGTCTCAGCTTCGTTAGCTTTTTGTTGAACCTCATCTACTGATAGAGTTGCTTCTTTAATTTTAGCTTCTGAAATACCTAAGAACTTAGCAAACTTTTGGAAACCCAATGCAACCTTTTCTAATATAAAAGCAAATCCATTAAATAAAGGTACTGCTACCTTTTCAACCGTTGCTAATATAGGACCTAAAATACCTGAGAATGCTTGCGATAATCTATTAAGAGTTTTCTGTCCTTCTCCAGTAGATTCTAATGATTTCTTCATTAACATCAATACAGCTGCAATACCAGCAATAACTGCTATTACTGGATTAGCTAACATCATTTTGAATGCATCACCAATACCTTTGATTGCTCCACCTGCTTGCCCTGCTGGACCTGGTAAAGCAGATAGTTGGTCTTCAAATTGTTTTGATTGAAACTGAACCTTTTCTAGTCCATCTTCTAAATCATCTAATTGTGCCCTTAACTTATTAAACTTTACTTTATCACCAGAGGCTGCAGCTGACTGCAAATCCTTTTGTGTTTGACGAATTTGTAATTGTAGTTTGACAAAGGCTCCTGCGGTTTCTTCGGCCTTTTCGCCTAAGTCTCCTATTTCTTCCGCACCCTTTACTTGAGTATCAATGATTGCGGTGTATGTGGTTGTATTATCAGCCATTATTTTTTACTTTTCCAGATTCTTTTTAGTAACACTTTTGCTTCACTTATGGTCTGAGGATATTTGTATTTACCTTTGGCAATATCAATATCTTCGTTCTCTCCATAAAATTCTCCTAAGTTCAATAAATCAATTACGGTCTTTATCATATCCATTTAACACTTTTGTTTGGTTTTGTGATTAAGGGTTCAATTGGAATAAAATCATACACTTATCGTTATAATGAGGATATCCTTCCTGACAATCTTCATTTATTAGATAAATTGGATTTAACTGAAATGGAGGTATCATTAGGTTTATGCACTTCCAACCACCATCTTCTACATCAGGGTTCATATCCCATTTAGTAAAGGATGTAGCCAGGAGGTATTTTGAGCCACTCTCCTGACAGTTTCGTATAGCCTTTGATACATTATCATTACTTAGGTGTCCTAAGCAATCTCTTGTGAATATAAGGTCTACTTTTGGTAGTGTATCATTGATTAAATCTAGCACCCTAAAATCAACATTTGTGTAGTTTGCTTTGTTTAATCCTATTAATGGTTCTACTATATCTGCTCCTATGTAAGATGCTCCACATAAATCTACATCTTTCATCCAATTCCAGTCTCCGCATGGGATATCTAAAATAGATTGGATACCAAACTTTTGTAATAATACAGGCAATTCTCTACGAATCACTTTTGTATTTTGCATTTCACTTCCTCCACCACTTACACTTTCAGGTGAACACCATAGATTTCTTTCGTAAATCTCTGTAAACTTTTCTTTTACACTCATAACAATATTGATTTTTTTGCTGTTTCTTTTACTTGCTCCCAATAGTATGTACTTGCTCTACCTTCATCTAATGTTAATTCATCACCATAAGGTAATCTATTAATGTAAGATGCTTTATGAAACATACCACTATTAATATCCATCACTCCGGCATTATGTAGTATCCAATATTTTTCAACTGAATTAATATTATCAGTACTCCATCCAAATCCCATTCTTTCATCTACTTGTGTAGCATGTCCGAATAACCATGTGTTCCATAATAAACTCCACATACCTGCTGTCCACTTTTGTATTGCATAATCCCAATCAGCTTTTGGAATATGTAAATGTTCTACTGAATTAAAGTAAGAATACATTTTAATTGCATCCTTTTCTACTTTATCCCAAAACTCAAATCCCTCTCCCTTAATCAAATACTGAGCGCCCCCTGAATGATTATTCATTAGCTTAGGTATTTGTTTATCTATACCAATTAACTCACACATATCCTCATATATGTGGTTTCCTTTTTGTTGTATGTAATCGTAATTTATGTATGAGTTTGTATCACTCATATACCATGTGTTATCTTTTCTAGCCCAATCTAATTCAGGTGGACGAGTAAACACAATATCACTATCATGCAAAAATAACCATTCATCTTTCAAAGCAGGATATGCTTTAAGATGTTGTTTCATTAAGTTAAAATAAATTGATGGGATATAAGAATAATCTTCTCTAGTATCCTCATAGAAAAAGAAACGAACGGTATTGTAATGAGATTGAAGTTTCTTCCAATCATCAGGTACATTTCCACTATTTACCGCACATAAGATATCAATCTGATTTGGGTTTACTCCATGCTTAATGAAGTTATTAATTAGTACCTCAACCTGCCATTTGTAATAATCATTAGCTGGTTGCGCACATATAAATCGTATATCCATAACATTTTATTTTATAAACATCCTCCATCACAAGATGCAAAAGTATTTAATGAAAGTGTTAATCCAATATCACCACTTACAACAGTATAATCTGATGTCAATATACTTGCAATTCCGCTTGGGTTACAATCTGCATCTATTATAATACCTGTACAATATGCATTTGCGTAGTTATCAGGTTCTGAACATGATTGGCAAATTACCCCAACACTAATTGTATCACCTACATAAACAGTATATGTTCCATTTGATGTATTAGTTCTAGTTTCAACATTTGAACCATTTACAAATAAATCAAAAGTTCCATTTGCTCCACCTGTTTCACTAAAACTCCATGCTAAAGTAGCACCACCAGCGGTTGTAGTAGTTGTTGAAGTTGTAGTAGAAGTTGTAGTAGAAGTTGTAGTAGTACTGGTTGTGGTAGTTGTAGTAGTTGTTGGTGCGGTAGTTGTTGTAGTTGTTGTTGGTACAACAGGGTTAGCAAACGGTAACGCATCCGGTAATATAGGTCCAAGCAATTGTATTGCACATTCTCCATTCTTCAAATTATAATCATTAATTGCACGAAGATGATAGTAGTTACCTCTAAATTGTACTACATCATTTAATTCCATCTTAAAATAATCTGCTAAGGGAATGATTGCTGAAGCGTTCAACAATCTAGTGCGGGGATTATAGAGTAACTCAACATAAGTTTCCCAATAATCATTATATAACGAATTAGTTGGTGTTTCTCCATATACAGCCTGCTCATTAAAAAATAATAATGTATTAGAATCTGTTGTAGGAAATGAACCTGATACTACATTGTAGTTATCAAAATAAGGAAATGCAAATTGTTCCTTTGCTGTTGCTGCAGGTGAAGCAGATGAACCGCTGTCAAAATACCAAGGTTGGCATCTAAGCATTCCATTATAAAATAATAATCTTGGTAGTACTCTAGACGGATTGTATGTTGCGTCTGAAATGTAAGTTGGTATGTATATTGGTATTGATTGCGACATAGTTATTTATTTTAACAAAAATCTCCAGTTCCGTATCCTATTTGTCCTGTGAATCCAGTTATTTGATATATTTCATTTCCACCACCAAAAGTAAAGTATTGGTATCCTTTAATTGCTAATGCACCATACGGGTCATAGTATGCAATTTGTCCCGGTGAAATCATACCATCTGCAGTAAACATTTCAATTTCAGTTGTACTATAACATGCTTCAAAAGAATTAGATGCTCCTGTGAATCTATAAAGACCTGCACTATATTGAGTTACATTTGGAGTTAATCCAGATACTGAACCCGATAATCCAGTTCCAGATATTTGTAATAAAGGAGATGATGCTAAAGTTGTTTTAACTTCAAACTTACCTTGCGAAAAGAAGTTTAGTTGGTCTACATAATATGTTTTACCAAACTCTCTATTTGCTGCTTTACTAAATTGTTGAGAAACATAGTCTTGGTCTAATGAATCACCAAAGTTAAGTTCATTTACAGCTAAGTTGTTAGCTGGAATTACTTCTATCTTCTCATCTAAGTTTATGTATTTATTGAAATCTTTTATCTCACCTTCTTGATACCATGTGTTAAATGTTTCAACTATAAACTCATTTCTTTGAGTTTTAGATGGATATATTACTAAGTTAAATTTCTTTTGAATTCCTTTAATAAAATCAATTAACTTAATACCACTAGTACCAAACGGCATATTACTCATCATATCCATAATTCTACCATCAGCAGCTTGCTTTACTTCCGTTATTTGTAAATAAGATTTAGTTGTACCTAAAGGGTCTAATGTTACTTTTGGTTGAGCAGTTGGTGCTGCGTTATTAGGTCTTTGTTTTAATTGGAAATAATAATTACCCGGAGGTATATCATCCATTAAAAATTCAGTTTGTAATTGATAGGTTGTATTAATTCCACCAGTTCTACTTTGTTGTAATTGGTCAAAGAAAAATATATAAGCTTGTATTGCACGAAGTGAATAAACAGTAGAACTACCTGTTTCTATCATTTGCATTTGCCATGTACCATTTGCTGTTAAAGTACCAGGCATATTATTTACAGAACAACTTACATTTACATTTACATTTAGTATACCTGATAGATTAGTTCTTTCTTTAACTTCGTATGCACCATTGCTATAAAAGTTTTGAGGGTCTGATAATGAGTTAAACCAAGGTAGTGTAACAAAAGTATTTTCTGTCAAAACTACATCTGTCATCCCACTTCCAGATATTGCACCTACTTTTATTTTACCATATCCTTCCAAATCAACACCAGCAAATTCAGGATATTTTAATGAATTATTAGCAACTAAATAAACATCATCTAAGAATGGTTCATTAAAGAATGAGCTTGTATAAGTGTATCCAGCATATTCAAATATTGCATCCCATACTTTTTTCATACGGATTGCAGGCTTAAAGTTTTGTACTGTTAATGAACCATTTATATCATCCATACCAAATAATTCATATTGGCCAGATGTATATTTGTATCCACTACCATAATCAGCTAAAGGATAAACTATATCACCACTAAATAAATTACCACCCCAACTTGCTGAAATATTTTCAAAAGATGCAGTGTGGTTGTAAGCCTGTAATGTACTTAATTGGGTAAGGTATGTATTTGTAATTGTTTTTGCAAAAGAAGATACTGCTCCAAAAAGGGTTACTTCGTATGAATCAATAAATTTATTAGCTATTACATTTACTTTATTTAATTGTAGATATCCCTGTGAAATGTAGATACCATCAAAATCTAAATAAGCTGGTACTTTAATATTTGTTGCGAATGTATCAGGATTAAAAATACTAATATCATACACATGCTCAAAGAATGCGTTATTCTTTTTTGTGCCAGGCAAAGAAAGTTGACGAGTAAAATCAGCTGGAATAACACCCAAGTCAAAAAGACCTGTTACGTTATCGGATAGCTTAATGTCTTCATCAGCAAAAAGGTCTAAGATTTCACCATTTGCCACTAGTTTGAAAATGAAACCTTGCGTTGTAACTACTCCCATTATATAATTAATTTATAAGATTGTCCAAAATCAAAATCAAATGCGTATTGAACTAACTTATCGTTTACACCTGTTTTGAATGTAAGTGAATCGGTTCTAATTGTAATCGGTCTAACAGTTTCAGTTGTTGAACTTTGCTCATATACCCAATAGATTTCATCAGATACTAACAATTGTTTTAATATATCGTTATAATCATCATCTATATAATCAGAATTAACACTTATTGTTTGCTTACTATCTGAAAGATAATTTAAGTTAGAGCTATCGTAATTTTGATAAGATAAACCAGTACCTTGCCAAGTTCCTAATTGTGGTTGGTATGTTCTCTTAGTAGATTGGAATGATTGTCTATTAACTAAATAAAAGTTAAAATAATTAAATTGTCCATATCTATTTTTCCATTTAATTCTTACATTAGGATACTTTTGTAAACAAACATCTGTAAAGTTAATTGAAGAACCTAATGGTGTTGAACCATTATAAGCCTGTACACTAAATGTATCAGTTAATATGTTTAATGGAAAATCACTACATAAAGGTCCAATAGGAAAATATTGTGTTTGTTGTGAAGATGATATTGAGCTACTTACGTTAATTGAAGCATTACCTAACGAACCTGAATAAACCATTCTGGTTGGTTGAGATACTCCAGTAGTACCAGTATAAACTGTCATCCATCCGCTAGTATCATCTAAGAAAGATTGAGATGCAGGTCCATCACTCATTATAGGCCAATGAACTGATTTAGATACAATTTGTTGATTGATTGGTTCTTGAAATATAGCGTACCCATCTAATGCTTTATATGCTGAGCTTGATACATGCGAACCTGTAATAAATGAACTTCCACTTTGAAATTGCCAATAGAAATCTACTGCATAGTATTTAACATTTGATGTATTTGCAAATGCTAAATCAGTAAGTGTAGAATTCATTATTCTACTTACATCAAATATGCCACGAAAGGAATCGTTTGGATACTTCGTAAGTACATATTCAGGTACTGCAGGTTTTGCATTAGCTGAACCAGTCCAATAATACAAATCAGCGAAATACTGAAATGATGAACTTAATACAACAGCGGTATTCTCAAACACAGTAAACGCCATAGGCGATTGTGCTAAAGATGCGGTTGCTGGATATTGAGTTATATTCAAAGCCATAGTAATCTTTTATCTTTTAACCAACAAAAACGATTTTGTATTGGATGGTTACGATGGTAACCTGCTAAATGCTCTTTTCAATCCTATATCAACTGCATTCATAATAGTACTTTGTACTATACCATTAACTGCGTTATCTATTTGTCTCTTTAATAATGGGTCATTAGCAGCTTCTTCGGCAAATGGTCTTTTCTTCATTTTAACTGTACCTTCTTCTACGAACTTACCATATTCTGCACCAGGAGGAGCATAATTCAAAGTAATATATACTTTTGGGGTTTCTATCTTAATCTTTGTACCTGTCTTAGTTTTCTTTGAACTAAGCATCTTATCGGGTGTGTTAAAAGAACCAACTGTATTAAATAATTTACCGGTCTTATATGCAGGTTTAGACCTATTAACCATATAAGTTTTAGCTAGTGTTCTAAACGAATCGGCAACTTGTCTGAATTCTTTCATTAGAATGGATATAAATCATACATACATCTTGGTCTAGCATTATGCGTAGTTAAATCAAATGTAGCTACCCATCCAGCCAATCCATTATCAAATGTATCAAGGAATGCTTGACAATCAATCCCACCATCTATATCAAAGTTATTCACAGCGTATTGTGTGTAAGAAAGTAAATCGTTAAGGATAGCTAATGTATTTGCATGAATATCAACTGCGTCGTGTTTACCATAGAATGGAACAACTTGTTTATTAAAAGGTCCTGTTGATTCGTTATTCTTTAATTTAATTTTATCAGCAACAGTAAGTTGGCAAGTATAAATTGTTTGAGAATCTTCAAATCTTGCACCATTAATTAAAATGTTACCAATTGGATACGATGGAAATTCATCATTATCTATATCAAACATATCACCTTGTGTTACAGCATCGATAGATGGATGGTTCTCCATTATGATTTTAAAGTAATC
>Ga0181349_1000983_pt1 | contig 12233 bp, 23 predicted proteins | sample Su13VDMM110SD_FD_130106 | JGI IMG/M metagenome (GOLD analysis project Ga0181349, IMG submission 130106) | Freshwater viral communities from Lake Michigan, USA - Su13.VD.MM110.S.D | ecosystem: Environmental > Aquatic > Freshwater > Lake | place: USA: Michigan | collected 2013-07-16 | reverse complement strand
CCAATCAGTATTGCTGAGTGTTATCGGTTTGATACATTGATGAATGGCGCATTTCATTCTGATTTGTCCGAGTTTATTATGGATAGGCCACAGATTAAATTGTGGACTCATGGTCATATGCACAATGTATCTGACTACATAGTTGGTGAAACTAGAGTTGTTTGTAATCCTCGTGGTTATCATGGTTATGAACAGAGAGCTAAAGAGTTTAAATTGAAATATTTGGAAATTTAAATGAGTGATTATACACCTGATAAATGGGTTGTAGTGAAGATTACAGCCGATAAAGAACCACTATACAAGGTATTTGCCTGTTGGTATGGTGGATATATTGGTTCCGATTCATGGCAATTCAATAGTGGTATCGTTAATGTTGAATCAACGGATGATTACTATGATTTTCATGGTCACTCTGGATCGGTATATCGTTGTTATAAGAATTCATACGGCACCAATGGTTATGGTGGTAGAGTATTACAAAACTTTATTGATAAGGCAGATTTCAAAATTGAGATGCTGCCTGAGAACACAAATTGGAAAGAGTTAAATTATGCCTGTGAGATATAGCACAAACTGGATGGGAGTGGCCAATATGCAATGGTATAAAGACCGTGGCCTTATCAAAAGAGTTACTAAAACATTAACAGAAGATTCTAAATTAACTGGCAAAAAAGCCGGTAAATCATTTGAGTATGATGAAGTGACCGAAGGTTATTCATGTGGTCGTATTGACTGCCGTGGTGAAGATTTGGGTCAGTTTGGTGATGAGATTGGTCTTGATCCTATGAAAAATGAATCATGGGCACGATTTGGTAAATGGTTGAATACATTTGAAACTGATTTTATGTGGACATTGGAAGAATTGGTTGAAATGTATGAAAGAACAAATCCAAAAATTGAATGGTGGGTAGAAAAATGAAAGTTTATTTAAGTAATTATAGAAATCACTGGATTTCTCCATATACAATCATAGAATATATTTTCTTTTGGACTGATTGGAGTAAATGTGGTCGTAACAAAGGTGTAATCGCAGATGAAGATTATGTGGACCATCCTAAGTGGGTTGAGGAGTGGGTCAAACGTATTGAACCTATTAGTACCGCTATTCGTGTAGTTTTAGATTTTATTCATCCACCAATCAAGTATGTGAAGATTGATAGATACGATACATGGTCAATGGACCACACACTATCACAAATTATTTTGCCAATGCTTAAACAGTTGAATAAAGAAAAGCATGGCGCACCATATGTTGATGATGAAGATGTGCCTGATGAATTGAAATCTACCAATGCTGAACCAAAAGAGAATGAGTGGGACACCGATTCAAACCATTTCAAGCGTTGGGATTATGTAATGAATGAAATGATTTGGGCATTTGAACATCTCGTTGATGATACATGGGAAGAAGAATTCTGGTCTGGTGATAAAAACGATCAAAACGAAGATATTGCCAATATGTTTAAACCAGGTTGGAAATCAAAGAGAGTATGGGACCGTGAAGGCCACGAAAAAGTGGATAATAGAATTAAAAAAGGTTTAATACTATTTGGTAAATACTATCGCAATTTGTGGGACTAATTTATGATACCATATTATTATCTTTGGCAGGCCAAGAAATCATTGGAAGGTGCCAAGAAAACTATTGAGTTGATGGATGATTCTTCCAATTATATGTTAGAGGCACAGAAAGATATGCTTGAATTAGAAGTGGAACATTTCCGTGAAACGTCAAAAAAGTTTACCATCTTTCTATTGACATTGGTGGTGTTTACTGTTACAATGGTTATATTATTTAATAAAGGAATTATTAATGTTTAAAAAATTAAACGAATGGTTATACAATAATAAAACATTATTTTTTGTGGCTATTGTGGTGTTTGGAGTAACATTTTATTATACACCATATTTTATAAACAAACCAGTCAATGGAAACTTTGATGGTGGCATACAAAACAAATTGGTGTGGTCGATTAAAGGTGAATGTTTTTTTGTACGACCACTAAATCAAACTGATACATTATTGGTTCGTGTTAAAGATTGTGATAAACAGGAGATGATTCAAAAGGTAACTAAATGAAAACTAATGGTGATTTTAAACTAAGTAAAGAATCAAAACGAATTCTTGCACTAATGCCTGACAGTAAGCGTGGTCATTGGAAAAGCATGATGATTGAAGCAGAAGTATTAGAAAAACGTGCCAAATTGGCCAAATTGAAAGAAAACAAATCTGAAAAGGGAGAAGCATAATGGCGTTATTTGTTGAAGTTGACTCGGTAGAAAAAAATTGTAAAGTAATCATTAATTTGGATGAAGTAATTGAGATTGCTCCTTTGGCCGCAGGTGGTTGTGCTTTGTTTATTGCTGACCAAGCCGCTGTTGGTGGTAGCAAGGCATACAAAGTAAAAGATTCTTATGACCAGTTCAAACAATTTGCTATGCAAACTGTATCAAGTGAAGATATTGCCGCACGTGTAAAATCTTTGAAGAAAAACGTACCAGTTGACTTGGATATTCCAAAACTATGAGCAAGTTTACATTTATCTGTGAAGATGAACCAATGCCATTTGCTGATGCAATCGTCACCAAAAAAACATTTGAATTCAATGCTGACCATTTAGATAGTGTTGTTGGTGAATTTGAAACTTTTCTGCGTGGTTGTGGTTTTAACTTTGATGGTTATTTGGAAGTTGCACAAGAACCAATTGTTGAAAAATATTCAAAAGATTCTGATGATTTGGACATGTATACCGAAAGTATATTTAATAAAAAGTGAACGATCTTTTTTACAACCTGTTTGATTGGATAAAAAATGACTGGAAAAGTAATAGAATACGGTTTGCGATTGAACTTATTGCTTGGGGGATTAGCATTGGTTGTAGTGTCACTATGGCTCTCACCGTTCCCAACCCCCCACTTCTTATCTTATACCCTGTTTGGATTGCCGGTTGCGCTCTGTATGCTTGGGCTTCCTATACTCGTAAATCATTTGGTATGTTGGCTAATTATCTGCTTCTCACCACAATCGACACAATCGGACTAATACGAATGCTATGAATATATTTTTTCTTGATGAAGATGTAAAAACATGTGCACAGATGCACGTTGACCGCCATGTATGTAAAATGGTGATTGAATACGCACAGTTACTTTCAACAGCACACCGAGTACTTGATGGCCAAGAATACAAAAGGTTGTCAGCCAATAACCGATCAATCAAGGCATGGCGACTACCTGATGGTCGTGAAGAACGCCTCATGAAACCCACCATGATGAATCATCCTTCTGCGATATGGGTTCGCCAAAGTGATGAAAACTATCGATGGCTCTATAATATGTGGTGTGAATTACTAAGTGAATTCACTTATCGCTATGGCAAGATTCATGCAACGGCACGGTTGATACCTGATTTGGCGGTGTTACCAACCAATATACCAAATGGTAAATTTACTGGTCCTACGCCTGCTATGCCTGATGAATGTAAAGTACCAGGTGATTCTTTGAAGTCTTATCACAATTATTACAAAATGAATAAATCACATCTTTGGTCATGGAAAGGTAAGATAAATAAACGAGAGGTACCAAAGTTCATGAAAGATTGGTATCGTGCAATGAATTCATCACTTACCCACGAGTATTCTTAATGCCAACATATGATTTTTTAAATAAACAAAACAATTCAATCGAAGAACACCGTATGTCTTACACGGTGTTAGAAGAATTCAAACAAAACAATCCACACCTACAATTACACCTATCACCCGAGAATCTACCTGTATTTTCGGATGCTGGTCGTATGAATGTTCCGGGTACCAAAACTGCTGATGCTGCCTTTGAACGAGGTGTCATTGAACGAATCAAAGCTACCGTACCAGGAAATACCTTACACAAATCACACAAAACAAAGTTGCCTAGAGAATGGTAAATGTGAATATTCAATTCCCTGTTCTACTAACTAAACAGCGAGGTGTCAATGATAAAATTGCCCCCATAGTAAAAGCTCAAAAAATATCCAAGTATAATAAAAATAACAGGAGACCTGATGAGCAAAAAAAGAATGATGTCAAAACAACAGCGGCTATATTACGAATCAGCGAACAAGGAAAGAGTAAAGCAAGAGTTGGTTGAATATGTTAAACAACTAAGAGAGATAGAAAAAGACAAAATTCTTGTACAAAGAGGGTTCGACAGATTTTACTAAATGATTAATGATATATTATGTGTTTCAAATGTTTTTGAAAACCCTCAAGAAATAATTCAATTGGCCAAAAAGCAAAGTTTTTACTCTTGCGAAGAAAACCCTTCAATAAAAAATACGAATATACAATACAAAGGTGAAAGAACTTTACAATTGCACGCCGTGTTGCAAGAAAAAGATTACGTTGATTTAACTGAAAAAATAGTAAAAAAAATATTCCAACAAGTGCCAACGGCTAATATTACTTTACAGCCAATATGTTTATTTCATCACCTCATAGAAAAAGATGTGCCTGATAAAACTTGGTTACATCGTGATACATCATTATATTCTGGTGTAATTTATTTGAATGAAACTTTTATTGATAAGTTCAATAATCACGGAACAAAGATTATTAAAAATGGTGAAGAAGTAAACATCAAGAATGAATTTAATAAATTAGTATTGTATAGAGGTGATTATTTACATTCGGCCAATTTTGGATTTGGTAATTGTCTAGACAATTCTAGATTGACATTGAACTTTTTTATAAATGAGATAAACATTTCAATCAGTAATAAAAATAAAGTAAAGGAAAAACATTATGATTACAAAACATGATTGGTGGGCAACTCCTGTTTGGGAGATTGACACAGGATTTGATGAATATTTTAATCTAATATTACATAATGAATTAACTGACTTGAGTAAGGTCGACAAAACTATAATGAATTCACAGTTTACAAATCTTTTGTCGTGTAAAACTGAATGTATGACGAAATTGAAAAATAAAATAGATGAAACATTAGAAACCATAGTGGGTGATTATTTGAGAGAAAATCATCCTAAAGGTTGTGATTTATACCATACAAATAGTTGGTTAAACCATCAAAAACCTGGAGAAAGTTTCTTTTTGCATGACCATTGTGAAATGGTTTTGGTTTTTACTTACTATCTTGTTGCTGATGAAAATTCCGGTGACTTATTATTAGTCGATCCACGAGGATCAATCAATTGGGATTGGGAAACCTGTGGTTATGATTCAAAATATAGTGGTCATAGTGGTGTCAAGTGTAAAAACATAAAGCCAAAACCTGGTAAATTAGTGATATTTCCTAGTTATTTACTTCATACAGTTGACAGAAACGGTTCAAACCGAGTCCGAATATCAATATCTGGTAACATTAGAAATGGCCGTCATATAGTATAAATATAAGACATTGTTAAAGGAATACTAAAATGCCATTACCACCATCCGGATCTATAAGTTTTTCTGATTTAAATGCAGAAACCGGTTCACCGCCTGGGTATTCTGCTTCTTTATCATGGATCAACGCAAACGCTAAAACAAGTGTTGGCGGGGGTACAGGAGGTGTTACTTCTTTAGGTCAAATTTATAATTTTGCTTATTATCAAAGTAATAATTATGGCAACTGTAATAATGGTAACGAAGGCAATTGTAACTGTAATTGTGGAAATATAAATTGTTCAAATTGTGTTAATTGTAATGCAATTAATTGTGCAAATTGTGATGCACAGTCTTTCTTACAACCAAATTGTAATTGCAATTGTACATATAATTGTGATGTCAATAATACTTCTTTTAATTGTAATTGTGCATGCCCATGGATTTGTGCTTGTTGGTAAACAAAAAAGGATCGTTATGATTTTCGAAATACACGCAGAAAAAAACTCAAATGATATTAAAACTCTTTATTATGATAACGAGAATGGTATCTTAAAAGATAACAATGGTTTTGTTTATGAATATCCACAAATACAAAAACCTATTATGGTCGAAACTGTACCGTTTTCTAAAGACCAACCACTAAAAAAATCAAAAAATATAAACACAATAAAAATTCAATTGGGTTTATCGTGTAATTATACTTGCGACTATTGTTCACAGAGATTTGTAGAAAGACCACCAGAAACAAGCAAAAAAGACATTGAAGAATTTATGAACAAGTTGAATGTTTTAAATTTTTCAGAAGAAAGAGGTTTGACTGTTGAATTTTGGGGTGGCGAACCATTGGTGTATTGGAAAACATTAAAACCTTTGGCAGAGGCTTTTGCTGAGAAGTTTAGTCATTGGAATAAAAAAATTAAATTTGGCATGGTCACCAATGGATCGTTACTCACTAGAGAGAAATGTTCTTGGTTGTATTACATGGGATTTAGTGTTGGCATCAGCCATGATGGTCCTGGTCAATACGTTAGAGGTCCAGATCCTTTTGATGATCCAGAATTAAAGAAAACCATACTTGAATTTTATAAAATCATGTCATCACAAAACAGAATTAGTTTTAATGCCATGATGAATAACAAAAACACAAGCAGAAGAGCAATATATGATTATTTTGTTAATTTGACTGGTGATCCTAAAGTTGTCATTGGTGAGGGGGGTTTTATTGATGCCTATGACGATGCTGCTGTAAACAATTCACTAATCACATTAAGTGAACAATTCGATTATAGAAGAAAATCTTTTAATGATATCTATTCAACAAGCAACACAATCAATTTTAGTGTAACATATGAAAAATTAGATAGTTTTATTAAATCAACATTAACACACATTGAATCAAAATATGTTGGCCAAAAGTGTGGCATGGAAAATCCAAATACAGTAGCATTGGATTTAAAAGGTAACATTGTAACCTGCCAAAATGTTTCAATTGTTGAAAACAGTAAGAACGGTGAACCACACCATGGTGGAAATTTAGATGATTACGACAATGTGGCATTAAAATCAGTAACACATTGGAAAAGTAGGAAGAATGAAATAAGTTGTGCAGATTGTCCTGTTTTACATATATGTAAAGGTTCATGCATGTATTTGGATGGAAAACATTGGGACGTAACGTGTGACAATGCCTATTCTGATGCAATTGCACTATTCTCTCTTGCTATAGAGAGGATCACAGAAGGTTACATTCCCATAACAATTAAAGGTGAAGGCCTTCCTTTGTCCCGTCAAGATATATGGGGAACTGTATACAAACACGAAGAACGTCAAACAAAGAAAATAATTCCTATCAAAGTTGTAGCAGAAAAAGCTAAAGAATTTGATGGCGTACAAGTTTACGAAAAAGCGAGAGTGGAAATATAATGTCAAGTGATATCGAAAATTTACAACAATACATTCCAATATTAAAACAAGAATCAAATATCTTGGATGTTGAGATAAAAGAAACTCCTTTGGCGATTCGCCAACAGATTGAATTTGATTCTTCTTTAGTAGTTAAAATAACTGGTAACAATTCACATTCATTTAATTTGATATTGGCTAAAGAAACTTATTCACAGTTTAAAACTACAGAAATACTTTCTCTATGGAACAATTATCTAACTCAATCAGCCAAGTCGGAATTTTGTGATAGTATTTGTGCAATCTGTGATGGATTGGAACCACACTATTTTTTAAATCCTTTTAATTTTATCTTAACTGAGATGAGAGAAATAACACCGATTAACGATATTGACAGCCAGCAACAAAATTTATTAGACCGACTGATTGAACTATCTTATGTACACAATGTAAAGATTTATAATGCTGTGAATTTTCCAAATTCGGTTTTTGTAACTTGTGATGTCGAACATAAAAACAATCCTGTTGTTAACACAAAAATAAGTACAATTGTGCCCGAAACAATATACAACTCTGAAGAATCTTTAGAAATATTTTTACAGAGTATAGAAGATTATTATGAAGGCGAGATAAAGAAACAATAATCATGAACAAGTTTAAATTTACCGTAGTCGGTGGTGGTACAGCAGGTTGGTTGACCGCATTGTATTTACAAAAAAATCATAAAGATTGTGACATTACTGTAATTGCCAGTAGTGAAATAGGTATTCTAGGTGCTGGTGAAGGCACCACCACACATTTCATAGATTTCTTAAAATCAATAGATGTTCCAATATCTGGTATTGTCAAATATGCCAAAGGCACATTAAAGAACGGAATAAAATTTACTAATTGGAATGGTGACGGTGAATATTACTATCATTCTTTTACTGATATATTAGAGAATTTGGAAAGCGTAAGGCAAAAAGATAATTTCGATTTCGTACCATATTACCTTGATAATATTTCAGAAGGTAAAAATTTAAACGATATATTATTAACCTCATTGATTTCTGATAAGTTTCAAGTTAAGCATGATAAAGAAACTAAGAGCACCAAAGGCACATATGCCTTGCATTTTGATGCCAGTCTATTGGCCAAATATTTACAATCTCTTGCCTTAGAGCGAGGAGTTGTATTGATTGATGATGAAATCGTTTCTATCAATTGTGATGATGAAAATAAAGTTACAGGTTTCAACCTAAAAAAAGGTACTGAACACTTTACTGATTATGTTTTTGATTGTTCTGGTTTCAAAAGATTACTCGTAGGCAATCATTATAAGACCAAATGGATTTCGTATAAAGATCATTTGCCAGTTAATCGAGCAATGCCTTTTTTCGTACAAGATGATAGTAAAGAAATACCACCTTATACTGAAGCAATCGCAATGAAATATGGTTGGATATGGAGAATTCCTGTTCAAGGTAGATATGGTTGTGGTTATGTGTTTGATTCCAGTTTTGTATCTGATGAAGAAGTAAAAAAAGAAATTGAAGAATATTTTGGCCATGAAATAGTTAGCCCAAGAATATTCACATTTGAACCTGGAGTTTATGATAAAGTCTGTATCAAAAATTGTATGGGTATTGGACTAAGCTCTGGCTTTGTCGAGCCACTTGAAGCAACAAGTATTTGGGTTAGTATATTGTTATTGAATGAATGGGGCAAAAGAAGTAAAGACATTATGAATTGTAATGAGAATTCAATTGATTATTTAAACCGTCTGGCTAAAGACATCAATAGAAACATATTAAACTTCTTACAATATCATTACATAACAAAAAGAAGTGATAGTGATTTTTGGAAAACTTTCACAACAAAGAATAAAAAACTACCAATGCTCCATGATTTGGATGAATTAAATAAAAATACAATACCAAAAGAGTATGATTTCAAATATCTCAGTATGTTGGATTCCAATAGAATTGGAGGCAACCAAGATTTTAACGGTGTTTTCTCTGAGAGTAGTTGGCATCAAGTTGGTTCTGGTGTAAGATTCTTTAATAAAGAGATTGCAAAAAGTATGTTAAAAACTGAATATCCAAAATTTAATAGAATAGATTTTGATATGCCAACAGCATTTCAAATTAATAGTGAGAAATTGTTTTTTCATCAAGAATATTTGGAACATTTAATTAATGAACATAATTAATGTATTTGATGAATTTGTGGTAAGAATACAATGTGAAGATTCGACACTATATCATAACAAAGAACTAAGCCAAAGTATTAATATGGTATTTCAATCTCCATATGTTATCAATAGAGATAGAAAAAATAATACAGATTCCCATAGAGGTGGTGGACTAACAACTGTCGGCCAACCTTATTCAATTACTGATTTACCTGGTATCAACAATCTTATAAAGTGGATTGATGTACAACTCTTACAATATAAAAATCAATTAGGTATTGCCAAAGATAGAAATACTGTGTATTATAAAAAGAGTTGGGCAAATCAATTGAAAAGAGGTGGTTATGGTTTATGCCACAAACATCTTACACAGCCAGATGTTGTTGCCATTTTTTATGTTGATGCACCAGAGAATAGTTCCAATTTAATCTTTGTGAAAAATGGAAAAGATTATGAAGAATTAAAAAATATAAATGAAGAAGATATATACACCATACAACCTATTGAGGGAGAATTAATATTACATTCACCAAATTTATGGCATGCAGTTGGAATACATAACAGTGATTTGCCAAGAAATGTGTTTGTTTTTGATATAGATTATGTTTAACTATTGCACACCAAAAGAATTAAAAGATTTAAAATCTGAAACCTTTCCTGACGGGAAACGATACTATACACTAGACGATGGTACGAAGTTGCCATCGGTCACCACAGTTCTCGGTGCACAAAAGAAAGATGCCATCATGGCATGGCGCAAGAGAGTTGGTGAAGCAGAAGCCAATAGAATATCAAAAGCCGCCACAGGTCGTGGCACCAATGTTCATACATTATGTGAACGTTATTTAAACAATGAATCGTTAGGTGATATTATGCCTGATGCCAAAGAAATGTTTAAATCAATCAAACCATTACTCAATCGTATTAATAACATTCACTACCAAGAACAAGCATTATGGTCTAAACAATTAGGCATGGCAGGTCGTGTAGATTGTATTGGTGAATTTGATGGTGTATTATCTGTAATCGATTTTAAAACATCTAAGAAAATAAAATCTAAAATAGAAATTGAAGATTATTTTTGGCAAACATCAGCATATGCACTCATGTATGAAGAACTGATTGGCGCACCAATAAATAATTTGGTCATCATTATGGCAGTACAAGATGAACAACCTTTATTATTCCAAGAAAAAACAGAACATCATATCGATGGTTTGGTAAAGGCCATACAATTTTATAAGGACCAATACAAATGAAAAAATTATTAATATTATTATTATTTGTGCCAATGTTGGCTTTTGCACAGAAACAAAAAGAAGGTGTGACATATAACGCCACCATCACCAGAGTGATTGATGGTGATACTATAGCGTTTCAAGCATTATGGTTACCAGAACCATTAAAGAAAGAATTATCAATTCGTGTATTTGGTGTTGATACACCAGAAAAGGGCCATCGTGCTCAATGTCCGTCAGAAGATGCACGGGGACAAGCGGCCACGGCATTTACCAAAAAAATGGTAGAACAGGCCACAACTCGGCAAGTGGTATTAATGAGTTGGGATAAGTATGGTGGTCGTGTACTAGGTGACGTACTATTGAATGGTCAATCGTTGCGTTCCATGTTGATCCAACAAGGCCATGCAAGAGAATACTATGGTGAGGCCAAGACCAGTTGGTGTCCATAAAGTGGTAAACATTGAGTCGGCTGGTTGCCTATATAAGTATAAACACTTATAATAGGAACACTATGAACAAATATTGGAAAAAACTCTGCACTCCCGAGCAGAATGCAAAACAATTCGGGGCTTTAAAAATATTGGCTGGCGGCCTAAGTTTTATTTTTATTATTTGGTTACTAGAAAGGATTCTGTAATGCCTAGCAAAGATTGTGTAAAAGAATATAAGGTAAAAAGTTTTGCTTTCTACATGGGTGCCTGTGCATTCGCTGTAGGTGTATTAACAATACTTTTTATTTTGAAATAATTCGTAGAAGTTATTAAAAAGTTTGGTAAGACGTGGGTGCGAATCCCACCGCCTCCACCAGCAACTACATTGGAACGAACCGAGTTATCGGTAGCAAACAGAGCCAGACTGGTCTAGTGTAGTTCCTAATGGGGGCGAATAGATTCGATTATCAGATTAGTATAATAATGGAGAATCGCCAGAGTAGGCGTAATAACTAATTGAATTAACCGCAAACGATAATAAGTATGCACTTGCTGCCTGATAGGTAAGCGGAGTTTCACCAGGTGAACTTAGCAACAGAATCACCTGGATAAATAAATCACCAGCATCACACAAACCGCTGGTAATACACATAAACACACACAAAAGGAGAAGTAAATGAGTATGACACCTTATGAGATACGGCTAGAACTCTTAAAAATGGCCAAAGATATGCTAACTGATGATTATCACACTAGACATGATTCTCTACAACAGCAATGGCATACACAGGTAGATTCAGCAAAAATTGCTGGCACATCATCACCTGATTTCCCGGCCTTACCGCCATTTCCCACCGAAGATGAAATTGTAAAGAAAGCGGAAGCTCTCAATCAATTCGTTTCTCAAACCACTCCACAACCTGAAGTTAAAATAAAATCGAAATCAAATTCGTAATTGGAGATGGCGGCTTCGGCCGCCTTTAACAAGGAGATAAGATGAAGTTTAATCTTCCAAAAATTAATTTAGTTACAGCAGCATTAACAGCGATTGCTGTTTTGTTTACTGTACCCACACTATCAAAAGAATTTATATCGTCAACAACAGAAAAACAAGTTT
>Ga0181349_1000981_pt1 | contig 12244 bp, 13 predicted proteins | sample Su13VDMM110SD_FD_130106 | JGI IMG/M metagenome (GOLD analysis project Ga0181349, IMG submission 130106) | Freshwater viral communities from Lake Michigan, USA - Su13.VD.MM110.S.D | ecosystem: Environmental > Aquatic > Freshwater > Lake | place: USA: Michigan | collected 2013-07-16 | reverse complement strand
GTGAACTATCTTTCCAAAGAAAAGCATCTCTGATGGTTTGCTGAGGTCTATCTTTTCGATGTGGGATAGCTTGTGACGCCATGGACACTCCTTCCATGACTTAATTTCAGAGTATGATACGTGAGGCTTGCCAGTTGGGAAGATTTGATCCATGATTAATCATACATCTGTAAATAGAATTTTACCTAGCAAGGTAATCTTCCAGCTTCACAATTGCTTCCCAGCTTAACTCATCACGAGAACGGGAGACATCAGCAAGAGTCGTGTGCGTCTCACCAACCCTCTCAGGAAGGTTGCATGTAGTACCGCCAACCATCTCAGCAAGCTGGTTGATTGAGAAGTTTCGTCCAGTGCCAATGTTCACAGGTCCTGTTACTTCGTGACGGAGTGCAGCAAGAATGTTAGCTCTGACGACATCTGAGACGTGAGTGAAATCTCTTCTCTGCGTGCCGTCTCCAACTATTGTCAAAGGCTCATTTGATTCTTTCTGTCTCAGGAAGAGACCCATGACTGGAGCGTACTCACCCGTCAGCGGTTCACGAGGACCATAGACGTTGAAGTAACGAAGCGAGATTGTGGAAAGTCCATACAGCTTCGTGTAGAGATCGCAGACTTCCTCGCCCTGCCACTTGGAGAGCGAATAAGGAGTTGCGCACCCCCTAGGCGCGCTTTCAATAAACGGAGGCTTGGACGCGTGACCATAGTAAGAAGATGAAGCTGAGTAGATGACACGCTTCACGCCTGCTAGACGACTGCAATCAAGAACTCTCTGCGTTCCTAGCACATTGACAGAGAAGCACTCGGAAGGATTGTTCACGGTTGGCTGGATTCTAGATCTTGCTGCAAGATGAAATACAACATCAACGCCGCGATACACGCTCTCGTGAAGATTTCGAATATCAGCGTTGATGTTTGTTGCTGCATCGTTCCAGTAGAATATCTGATTCTGGGGAGCCGAACGATCGTCAACGCAAATAACCTCGTCGCCTAAGTCAATTAGAGCATCAACGATATGAGACCCAATAAAACCTGCACCTCCCGTTACAAGGGCTCTCATGACTTCTTCTTTGAAACTGCGCGACCTGACATTTTCTCCCAATCTCTGTGCTCTGTCGGAACAAGTTCTAGATTTTTCTCCCATGCTGCTTGCATAAGAATAGGATTTACTGACATCTTTTTTGCAACAGAAATGTATGCATTCAAGTCTTTAGGAAAACAATGCCCTCTAGCGCCCATGATTCCATCCTGACCTGGGACATTCATATGGCTATTTCCTAACCTCGGATCAAGCCGTGCATATTCAAGTACTTTGTCATAGTCAACATTAAGACCTGCAGCATCTAGTGCATCACATACCTGCTTAAATTCACAGCTTAGAATAACTCTGACTGCAAGCTGTATATTTGTAAAATACTTTACTGACTCTGCAGTCGTTGCGCTAGTCTTGATGATGGGAACCTTTGGAAATGCACGCTGGAATACGTTGCGAACAGTGTTGATATGGGGTCGAGGTCCACCCAGGACAATTCGATTTTGCTCACGCATGTCGTTGACTGCGTTTGCTTCAGTCAGGAACTCTGGATTGAAGACAACGTGAAGACCCCGCTGGTTGAACATCGTATTCCACCGCTCAGTCGAACCAGGTGGGACGGTTGACTTAATGACAGCAACACGATTGGGCGAGTCAGCGGTGTATGGAGCAATGCAAATCAGTTCAAGAACGTCTTCAACTATTGAAGTGTCAGGTGATCCGTCCTCGTACATGGGAGTTGGAACACACACAAAAAACACACCCGAGAACCCAGACTTTCCTTCGCGCTGCTGCACAAACTCAGCGATAGATCCAGGATAAAGGATCATGTCTGAGCTGTTTTGCTTGAATCCGTTAATTCCGCCTGCCGCAAGCTTTCCAGCCTTGTCATAGACATAGACTGTCTCACCTCTCTCAGAAAAGACTGTAGTGAGACTACCTCCGACAAAGCCCTGCCCTACAACTGCAATAGACATTAGAAAAACTCCTTGTTTTCTGTGGAATCTTACGTGAGACTTTGACCTAGAAGGTTGCTATTCTCATATCGAATCCTTTACTTACGATAAGCAGGGCTGATCTATTGTAAATGTACGACATCCTCGTTGTTGGTTCAGGTCTCTTTGGAAGCGTCTTTGCACACGAAGCGAGAAGAAAAGGCAAGCACGTCTTAGTAATCGACAAGAGAAGTCACTTCGGTGGAAACTGCTTCTCTGAGAAGCGGGAGGGTATTGATGTTCATGTCTACGGCCCGCATATCTTCCACACATCTGATGACCGTGTCTGGAAATTCATGAACCAGTTCACTGAGTTCAACAGCTTCGTAATGCGCCCTAAGGTCAATTTCGGCGGAAGGATCTTCTCTTTCCCGATTAACATGATGACTCTTCACCAGCTCTGGGGAGTCAATACACCCGAAGAGGCTCGTAAGAAGCTAGATCAAGTCCGCATTCCGTGCGAAAACCCTAGGAACCTGGAGGAGTGGATACTCTCACAAGTGGGCAGTGAGATGTATGAGACTTTTATCTACGGGTATACCACGAAGCAGTGGATGCCGGATCCTAAAGACCTTCCTGCCTCTATCATCAAGCGTCTGCCAATACGTCTTACATACGATGACAACTACTTCAATGACACTTACCAGGGCATTCCCAAGAATGGATACACAGAGATCTTCAAACACATGCTGCAAGGATGTGACATAGCGCTTGGTGAAGATTACTTTGCAGACCGAGACAAGTGGAATGCAATGGGAAAAACCATCGTGTACACTGGAAAGATTGATGAGTACTTCGACTTCTGCCACGGAGAACTAGAGTACAGATCTCTAAGATTTGAGCACGAGACTCAAGAGGGTGATTTTCAAGGGAATGCAGTCATCAACTACTCCAACAGAGAGATTCCATACACTAGAATAACTGAGCACAAGCATTTCACGCCTGAACGACTTGAGAAGCTACAGAAGACGATCTACACAAAAGAGTACCCAATCGAGTGGAACAGAGGAGAGACTCCTTACTATCCGATTGGTGATGAGAAAAACAATGCTATCTACAGCAAGTACAAGGGAATTGCAGATAACATGCCAAGTGTAGTCTTTGGAGGCAGACTTTCTGAGTACAAGTACTATGATATGCACCAGGTTGTTGGATCAGCACTGCAGAAGTCTAGGAAACACCTAGCCTTTTAATCACAGACTCTATTCTTGCCTCATCGTAGGGATTCTGGCTAGCATTTCTAAATGCTGTCTCAAATGATACAGTGCTGTAGTCGTGATCAACACCCTGTGTTATTGCACACTCAGCACCATAGAGAGCAAAAAGCCTCCCGTCTCCACCTAGCCTCTGCCAGGCATTGAAGACTTTCCTTATAGTCTCAGTCTGATTCTTCTTCATCCTGTGAAGACCGTAGTGAAAGGATTGGACAGGTGATGGTGATGCACAGTGTCTTCCGGCAGGAGTTAAATGAGACACACTTTGACCCTTCATAACTTGATCATGATTTCTATCTGCATGATCGGCATGGAGTCTACTTGAAGCAGGTACAAAAACAACCTTGGGTGAAAAACAATTTAGACCAGCAATGAGATCATCTGTGAAATAATCGTGGAGAGGAATCTGCATGCCAGTCAATCTAGGGTTCTTGTTGAATTCCGAGGAGATCTTGGAGAACATTAGGTCATCGTCAATGATTGTATCTGCATCAACCTTAATAAAGAGGTCAAAATCTTGCTTGCGTGATCCCCAGGCACTCCATAATTCGTTGTGAGCTTCAAATTCTCTCATGCCTTTAATGATGTGATGTTCTACGACTACACCCTTTTGAGCAGAAATTTTATCACAAGACTCTCTGAACTCAGACTCTTCTGAGTACATTGTTCCTACGAATATCCTGGGTGTATTCATTTTATCTTTCCGATCATCTCTTCTGTGCTTGGGATTTTTAATCTATCTCTGAGATCTTTGACAGTATCAAGCGATCTATCAATGCTCTGTTCTGCCTCAAATGGCTCAACATCAACATCTAAGCCGAGTTTATTGGAGATCATCTTAACGAGATCGTACTTCGAAATCTTGTCAGAGTAGACGTGATACAGACCTTTATCGTACATGTCGCGGTCGATGATATCAGCAATGACTCTGCCATACTCATCTGTTGTTATTCCATTCCAGATGTGGTTGGTATATCCTCTTACTCTCTTTCCCTTGTTTGATATAACCCATTCAAGAAGAGATCGGTTTGTCATATTCTCTCTTCCAATGACACTAGTCCTTAGGACCATGCAATCATCTGGTTCACCGAGAGACTTAGACAATCCATAGTCATCCTCGGCGTCAGGAATATCATTCTCTGTGTACATGCCCTTCTTTCCACTGAAGACACAGTCGGTGCTAACGTGTATTAGCTTCACTCCTGAATCTAAGCACTGTCTAGAGAGTCTCTTGGGAAAGAGAGAGTTAACTGTAAAAGTCTCTCTTCTGGAGGGATTCTGCGCCTGCCATATGACACCTATGCAGTTGATGACATAATCAAATCCCGATATTTGACTGAGGTCTTTGCTAAGTGCGTCAACGCGCAGGCTTTCGCTTCTTCCAGCTCTCACTATCTCGAATTTATCCGACAATGTGCTAGCAAGAGAATGACCAAGCATTCCTGAGCTTCCGAGAATTGCAACCCTAGTCATGTATGTTACCGTTGAGTACTTCCTCTATGATATCACACATCTGGTTCCAGCCCCTTCTTCCCATTATGGTCTTTATGCTCTTTCTTATTGTGTCTTCTGCATCATCAGGATGAAGAGAGAGAACAGACTTGACTTTTTCAGCAGACTCTTCAACAGATCGATACGATTTAATTGATGGAATTTCAGATATTTGCCAACTATCTCCCTCAGAGTCATGGTCTCTTATCGAGAAAGCTCCGCAAGCAGCTGTTTCAATGTCTCTCTTCCATAGAGCGTTTGGTGATATAATTGTCTGTGAAATTCCATTGACACTGATATTCCAATCGACCCACTCTGATCTGACAGCCACCTTAGACCTGGATATAAGGTCTAGATAGTCTGGAAAGCTCTTCCCTGCTTTCAGAATTTCTACTTCTACACCATGTCTAGCGAGATCATCGAAGAAATTCTTCCTTCGAGGGTAGAGAGTTCCACAGAACACTGCGCCATGATCCCTCTTTTTCCACGGAACTATCTCTTCTTTGCAGTATCTTGGTAGCGTCCAAATCTGCACAAATCTACTTCTCATACCAGATTCTATAACTCTATCTCTCCACCAGTGAGAGATATTGAGGAATGTTGACACGTTAAGATTTTGCCAAATAAATGAATAGATTCCGCTATAGTCACCAGCGACAAAAAAAGACTCCCATGGATCTTGGTCGTAGACCATTATCTGACTACCCTGTGTGGCACGCTTAATATCGGGCATCATTCTCGCAAATGTCCGAATCTTCAACCTAGACAATATGTGAGATCCAGGCGGAAAGTTGCCACTGCGTAGAGCGTCTACAGTTACGTACTTTACGTCAAATCTAGCCTCTAGGGCTTCTGACATTTGGTGCTGGTAGCAGTTGTTTTGTATGTAACTAAAATCATCGATTAGGCAAAAAAGTGTCTGCATTTCTATTCCGACTAGAGATTCCTTATGTAAGACTCGCAAGCATCGTAGAAAGTCCTGGAAAGATGGTGCTGCCTAAATGCCTTGCTAAGAGAACCTCTTTGATGAGCCAGGAATGGTGTTCCATCTTCTAGCTGATACTCTGTGTGATAATCTTCACCTGATTGAACAGCTTTTGCAAGTCCAGAAGTTGGTCTAATGAACTTGAGTGGGTAGGACTTTATGCTATTCTTCCTGATGTAGACTGGCAACTGCCACATCGGCTCTCTGAAGAGACTTTTACCAATCGGTAGATTAAAAGTCTCTGATAGCTCTTGTGAGTCTATAAGCAGACTATTGCCTTTGTCACACATAGGATCGAAATCCCAGCTATAATCTGGCGAAAAAGCTAGCCAGGATGCGTTGGGGAGACGCTTGTAGGTTTGAACATCTGCATCTCCTGAGCTAAATCCCCCTATGTCCTCGTAGGTTGCACCTACAACACCATAATCCTTAATGAGATCCGTGAGGATGGAATCCCAGCCCCTAACAAGCATTAGGCAATCAGAGTCAGACAGTATATTGATCTTACCTTTCTCTAGGCTTGAAAGAAACGAAACAATCCCACTTGCATGTCCTACTGAGCCGCTTCCGCCAGCGGTGCTAACAGCTGTTCCTCCCTTTGAAATGACGTGATTAAAAGAATCTTCATCCATACAGTGAGATGTTACATTAATATCTTCAGGATTGTGTGCAAGACTCTTTAGATTGTTCACGCAATAATCGTGATATTGAAGTGTCTGTCTGCTTGTTATTATGTGTACTCTCATTTTACCTCCTGTTAGTGCTTAGAAGGTACATGCATATTTGATCATAAAATGTACCATCTCTAAAGAGAGAATCTACCATTCTCCCTTCCTCTATGAAACCAAGATTCTTGTAAGTTTTTTGAGCAATCGCATTATAAGATGCAGTGGTGAGAGAAACCCTGTGTAGACCAAGCTCATCAAAGCATTTTCTAATCATGAGTGACCACATCTCTTTCGCATATCCTTTGCCCCTGTGCGATTTCTGAATATCAGCACCCAAGACACAGTTACTATTCTCAAAATCAATGTTGTAGAACTTTGTGAAACCTACTTTCTCACCGCTGACTTCAAAGATCTCCCTAATCTGGGCAGGATCATTCTCTATTCTCTGCCACCATCTAAGATGATCTTCAAGTGTTATTTTTCGAGATCTAGTAAGGTTCCTGAGAACGTCAGGATCATTATGAAGCTCTACTAGCCACTCGTGATCATCTGGTTGAACATTTCTAAGGGAGTATGTCTTAGTCACAAATCTCTCTTACGCATCTTGTGAAGATTGAAAAAATTTCGAACATGTCTTCTTTTGACAGCCACCAGCCGCACGGTAGCGATATCTGTCTAGAGAAAAATAGATCAACTCCTGGGAGATTTACCATCTCTTCTTTGAAACAAGTGTAATGGTGATTCGGCACATGAACAACACCCGCCTTGACGCCTTCAGCGTTGACTCTCTCAAGGATCTTGTCTCTGTGGATGGCCAGACCATTGTCTAGAATTACAGTATAGACCCAGCTTGATCCATTCTCACCTGGTACCTTCTGCAAAGGATTTGCAAAATCAACACCGCTAAACATCGAGTCAAGATGAGAAGCGTTCTCGCGGTGTATTCCTAGAGCTTCTCTTGCTTTGTCAATATTTGCCAGTCCAATAGCAGCAGAGATGTTATTCATATTGAACTTGTATCCGTATGTGTCTATGTCGACATCCCACTGCTGTCCTTTCCAGTTTCCCTTCTCGTCTTTCGCTCTGTCTCTGTCTAAGCCAAACCACTTCATCTTCTTAGATTTGAGGAAATCATCCTCAGAGTTACAGACAAGTGCTCCACCATCGCCCGTTGTGAAGTGCTTTATGGCTTGAAAGCTGTAACAGGTGTAATCTGAGAACCTGTGTATCTGCTCACCGTCGAACTCTGCAAGAAAACCGTGTGCTGCGTCAATTATCAGCTTGATTTCTTTTTCCTTACAAATGTCGTAAATCTCTTTGATTTGCGGACAATTACCAGCCCACAAAACGACAAGAACAGCCTTTGTCTTGTCTGTAAGGGCAGCGCAAATTGTGTCAGGTGTTAGCATTCCAGTCATAGGATTTACATCGGCCCACACAATATTTCCACCAACATGCTTGATTGGCATGTTGGTTGCGACGCAAGTCATAGACGTCGTAACTACGTCATCTCCATGACCAATACCCGCTAGCTTAAGAGCTAGTGTTAGAGCAGATGTGCAGCTATTCACTAGGATGACTTGATCAGTATCAAGAATATCCTGGATCCGCCTAGTGAGCTCTACAACCTGCAATCCTTCGTTTATGAAACCTGATTTAATAACTCCCACAATTTCATTTGCAGAAGCTTCAACATCTATCATTGGCTTAAAGAGGTGATATTCTTTCATTTTGTATCCTAGCTCTTGATCTCTTCTATGCTCTTTCCGATGAAAGAGGACAGTGACTTCTCAAATATTCCAAGTCCGTCAAGATAAGACTCAAGGTCAGATCTATTCAAGCTGTCCATCTCAGACGTGTATTCAAAAATTTTGCAATCATCTGCGACTGAAGTGTGAGAAGGCTCGATGTAATATCTCTCACCTGCATCTACAGTTCGAATAGATTCTGCGTGGGAAATCAGGGACTCATGCAACTTTTCTCCCGGCCTGATTCCAATCGTCTTTATTGTCTTGCTGTAGCGATTTGCAAAAATCTCCGCAAGATCTATGATCTTCATTGACTTAAGCTTTGGAATCCAGGTCTGGCCTGTTTGACCATCTGTTAGAGCGTGAAGGATGAGATCAACGCTCTCATCAAGAGTCATGACAAATCGCGTCATCTCGGGATGAGTGATAGTAAGGCAATCGCTTGTCTGCGCCTGGTATTTGAAGAGTGGGATTATGCTTCCTCTGCTCTCCAAGACATTACCATATCGTGTTGCAACAAACTTGATATCCTTGTTGCTGTGAAGGGATCTGCTTAGAACGACTCGCTCAGCGATTGCTTTGCACATACCGTAGACGTTAACAGGTGAACAAGCCTTGTCAGTGCTCACCATGCAGACTCTCATCTTGTCGTGTGTAGTATTCTCAACTGCATCTACGACATTCTGGATACCCAATATGTTCGTCTTTATGCTTTCAGCAGGAGATAGCTCGCATGTGTCGACTTGCTTTAGTGCAGATGCAATTATAAGATCGTCTGGCTTATAAGTGTCAATGACATCTTTGACCCTGCCATAGTCTCTAATGTCTCCAACAAAGAAGCGCAGGTTGTATCCCTTATACTGATTTTTTATCGTCCAGTGCTTCTCTTCATCTCGAGAAAAAACTGCAACCTCGTTCTCTGTACCTAGCCTCCGTATAAGGGTCTTACCAAGCGATCCGGTTCCGCCAAAAACAAGGATTTTCTTAGAATTCATCTCTCACTCCAGTTTCTAAATCCAGCAGGATTCTACAGTAGTATTCTCATCTTTTTCTAGATTCCATATACCACAGAGATTGTTTTTCTAGTCCTGAGTAGATAGACGGGTTTCCAGTGAGTAAAGATCCAAGATTTTCAACTAAAAAGTCTGGACTCTCTGCACGCAGTATTTCAAAATCTCTAATTCCTGTGGAGACAGCAACACTGACGGCAAAAGATTGCTTGGCAGCTGCAATGTCATACTCAGTATCTCCGAACATAACGCAAGGTGAACCGAAAGAAATTCTCTCAATTGATTCTCCCTTCTTCACGGGATTATCTACAGCAGATATTGATTTGAAGTACCTTGAAATCCCAAGGCGTGTGCACTGATCAATGAGATCTTTCTCAGACTTTCTAGCGCTAAGAATATGACAGTCATTTTCTGAGGCTACTTCTAGAAATTCTATTACACATGGTAAGACTTCATCGAGCGATAAAAGATCAATGGATTCTATGATGCTACTTCTTGTCTCTATGAATGAATTGAAGTCTGTGCCTGCTGGGATTAGATCCTGAATCTTTTCTCTCTTTCTTCTTCTGTACAGATATTCTTCATAGTCAATCTTAGATCTAGACGAAATGCAAAATGCGTGATAGTCACGCTTCATCGCATCGACTAGGGTTCCATCAAAATCAAAGAATAGCTTCACTTAAAGAAGTATCCATCAAAATATCGCAGCATTTTAAGACCCCAGTCAGGCTCAGTGTATTGCACCTTCTCACCTATTAAGGATCTAATCCACATGAGAGGCATATTGACTCCTGCGTTCGTTGATAGGTCCATTCCACTTCCAGGTCTCGGATTTATCTCGAAAAAGTGGCATCCATCTCCGTCGTAGATGCACTGTATGCAGTTAATTCCCGTGAGAGAAAGAGAGGAAACTATTCGAAGCGTGTCAGAAATTACCTCTTCGTTCTTCACTATCTCGGCAAAATGAACCATACCAGATCTAACTTCTCTCCTAAGCCTTGGCACAATTGAGAATGTCTCAGATTGAGAACTACAGACGACATCTATTGTGTACTCTTCGCCTTTCAGCATCCTTGTGACTATTGCGTTCTCCCAGTCAGACTCAGAAATCAGAGATTTATCTGATTCATCTTCTATTATGTGAACAAACTTCTTTGTTCCACCAACTGTCTCTTTTCTCACAACAAGCGGAACTGAATCTGTCCTACTAAGAATCTTAGGCGTCTTGATTCCATTTCTTTCAAATATCTGTGCGGTCTTTTTCTTATCAAGGCAATCAACTGCAACATCATAGTCTGCATTTAGATAGACGCCTCTATCCCTTAGATCTTTTGATATTGAAAGCAAGGATCTCGCATCATGGTCATTTGATGGTATGATTGCAAAAACATTCTCTTTTTCAACTATCTCTAGTATCTTTGAATGATAAAGCGGATCTGTCGTTCTGGGTACTGTTATGTTTTTGCAGAACATGTCTGAGGCATTTTGAGTCGCCATGTCATACCCGACAACTTCAACAAAGTCTTTAAGTGATCTAATCACGTTGAGACCCGTTATGTTTCCTGATCCGGCGACTAGAACCTTTTTGTTTTTAAGTTCTGAAAATTCAGATCTCATAGTGTTCTTGTCTCTGTGCTTTCAAATTCAACTAGATCTATATCTTCTAAGGGCGTGATGAATCCAGTTCTCGTCGGTATGTAGCCAGCTGTATTGTTCTCATCAATATAGCTACCTGCAACAGAAGACATTGCGAGAGAAGGTGCAGAATCGTATATTCCTTCATCCATGATTGCGTTATGGTCAAACAAATCAAGGAAAGATCTTTGAAAGTCAATCTCTGAGAAATTCCTTCCCTTCAGCTTGTCAAGGGATTCTTTAAGTTCTTTGACTCTATGTAGTCCAACAACTTTGCCAACAAGATTTGTCTTCCAGATTAGAGGCGACTGTGTCTTCTCAAATGTAGCCGATTTGTCTGTGAACATATTGTATTGGACGAACCAGTCAGCAATATTTGAGTTTTCTCTCCTGTCTCTTTTGTCATAGAGATGCTTGTCACGTATTGAGAACTTTGATGTTCTCACCATTCCAATGCTTTCGTCAATCTCTAGAGAGTATCTTGCGTGTCTCAAATTTCCAATGTTATAGTGCGGACAATCACTCTCTATAAGATAAATGAACTTGTAGCCCATCTTGTCTGCGTAACTAGAAAGCCAACTTACTGCAGTCCAATAGCCATAATTCTTCTTAGACCAGAAGACATTCTTGAAATGGTCATTTATAAAATCTTTTGAGAATTCAAAAGATGAATCATTGTCAAAGACGACGAAATGATCTTGCCAGAAAGCCCAGTCAGGGTCACGTTCAAATGATTCAACTACAGACTTCAAAAGACTGAACCTAGAAGGTTCCTTGTTACAAGTGACCATGCAATGAAGTGTGTCATTTATGTCCTTCATGCTAGGAGAAATGTCTCGCATATTAGCCTCTAATCTGTTGTGATCTTACAATAAAATCATTCCACTTTTCACATATCAAGCAATAAGTTCCTGAGAGATCTGCTAGTCAGCACAGGTTCCTCATGAACTTCTCCCATTTCTCCCAGTAAGAAGACGAGAAAATAATGTCATTCATCTCGTCTTGTCCCCTTGAAAGTCTTGAGAATAGATTATCATCGCTGTTTATCCTGATCACTGATTCAGCAATGTCCTCTTTTGAATTTCTTATGAGGCAATTGAAGCCATCTATGAAGACTTCTTCTGACTTTGTATCGTTGACGTACTGTTGAGTAACAACGATTGGTGTCTTTGCGAATCTTGACATAGCAGGAACACCTCCTGCCCAGTCAGCCTGCTTCAGGTGTAGAACCCCTCTGATCTCAGTGTACTTCTTCATGGCTTGACGAGTTGAAAGAGTTGGATCGTGTCCTGTTATCCCACTCTCACCCGAGTACTTCGTATCAGCACCCATTGACCTTATGTTCCCACCGTAATTTGTCACCCGAATTCCATCAGGTAGCATCTCATTAATCGATGCTTGCATACGATGGAAAAACTCTTGACGAATAGCGAAGTTGTGGTTGAATGATGCCCACCCTGATCTAGAC
>Ga0181349_1000978_pt1 | contig 12262 bp, 14 predicted proteins | sample Su13VDMM110SD_FD_130106 | JGI IMG/M metagenome (GOLD analysis project Ga0181349, IMG submission 130106) | Freshwater viral communities from Lake Michigan, USA - Su13.VD.MM110.S.D | ecosystem: Environmental > Aquatic > Freshwater > Lake | place: USA: Michigan | collected 2013-07-16 | reverse complement strand
CTGCTTGCTTTTGGTAATGTGAATTACGTTGGGCAACAAATTCTTCTGGAGTCTTGCAAAGCAATAACCCTGCAATCTCAATATTGTCTTTAAAGCGAGTATTGGGATCGACTAGCAGTTGAAACTTGGGTTGTTCTTCAATTCCTACAGGTTCCCAGCCTTCTCTTAGTTTCCCAGAGAGATTGCGAGGGTCCGCTGCACCCAGTGTTGAAACACGAATCCATCTATACGCATACCCAGCCTGTTTATCTGGCTCAGGGAGAAGCTCCGCTGGCGCCCACTGCTTGGGGCGTTCAACTAATTCTCGGGTATCAATACTTCTATCTAATCTGTTTGTAGCCATGTCAGGCCTCCAATTTCATAAGTTCACGGACATATTGCTCTGGGGTAAGACCAAGTTTTTTAGCAATTGCAACTTGCGATTGCTTTAGCCTAATCTTCTTCGGTGCTGTCGACCGAGTTGCCGGAGCTACTACCGTTGCTGACTTAACCTTTGGCGTGTCTGCCTTTGGCGTTGCCTCTTCTACTTCTTCTGGCGGTTCAATGTCTTCATCAAAGCTTTCAGGGAACCGTTTGCGCATTGTTTTGTCTAACGTTGCGTAATATTCGTCAGAACCAATCTGCATTCCTTGGCGTTTTAGCTTCTCATGGAGTCCCAGAGCTGCTGCCGTCATCTCTTCGTCCTGTCCGAACCAAGTATTACGGTTTTGCCAATTTACCAACTTTTTGTCTTGTTGGGGTGCATTTTGATACTGTTGACTCGTTTGTACATCAAATTTATCTTCTTGTAAAGGGGGAAGTTTAAAGTTTTTTGCACTTTCGAGTTGAATTTGAGCTTTTGTTAGCGCCGCTTGCGCTTCCATGAGTTTTTCTGAATCGCCAGCATCATATGCTTCTTTATAAGCACGTTTAGCCATTTCATACTGAACCTCTGACGTAGTAGTAACGGCGGCTTTGTATTCTGCTTCACCTTTAGAAAGCATTTCCTTAATCCGCCTGTTCTCCTCCATCAAACGTTGGGCAGCATCAATAGCTGCGTGTTGCTCCCGCTGGGCGGTATCTGCACGGCGACGCTCATCGTTCCAGACCCGCTTCATTTTAATAAGCTTGTCCTTTGCTTCTTTGCTATATTTGTCTAAGTCATCAACCTCAACCTCTAGTTTCTTAACTTGTTCGGGATCGGCAGGTTTTCTACCTTGATCTTCAATAGGGGTATCGTCTTCAATTATAACTTCAATATCATCATTATCTAAGGGTTTACCCTGATCTTCTTCTACATCTACGGGTTTACCCTGATCTTCTACTTCATGAGGAAATTGATACTCATTTTTTTCCATTTCAGCCATGTCCAGCCTCCTTAGATAAATTTACGTTTGATGCCACGTGGGTCCTGAACTACGGCTTCCACAGAATCGTCATTGATAATTCGAAACTCACGGTCATGAATAACTAATCGTGTACCTGCATTAGGTCGTACCAAAACAAAGTCACCTTCTTTACACCATGCTCCATTTGGGAAACGGACAGGATCTTTATAGCAATCTGCCCCCATCTTCACTACAAATAGCACTGTAGATAAGAGTTCGTCATGCCGACGGGTTTCATCTGATTTAAGAATCCCGCTATCAAAGGCTTCTTCTGCTTCTGGTATTGCACATAATATGCGGTAGCCTCTAGGTTCAGGCAGTTGTTGTGCCCGCTCCTCAGCTGTTTTCTGCATCACAGCAGCTAAGTCTACTGCCCGTGATAAATCCAAAGTTTCACTCATCGTCCGAGTTCTCCAATTTACGTTTTAGGTCTAATATTTCCTGCCTTGCGAAAAGCAGACCTTTAATCTCTCCACAAACTCTTTGGTATTCGGAATAGTCTTTAGCTTGTCCGCTGCCTATCCAATCCCGTTTACCTATTATCTCTTTGTCTAGCATGTCCACTAGAACATCAGAAGCATCCATTAATTTCCTTTCTTATTAGGTTTCATAACGTCTAACACTTCCTTCATTACCAACTTCTCACGGTTATCCCGCATCTCTGCGGCTACTTTTAGCATTTCATTTTTAGTTTTATCAGCCGCATCCTTAGCTTGCGTTTGGATTCTCTGCTCTTCAATAGTAAGCTGCTTACCTTTTAGCATTGCATCAACCTGATCTTTTTGTGCTTTGCGTTGCTGATCTGCTTCCTTGATAGCCACTTCACGCTGCTGTAACTGGAGCATCGGATCTTGAGCTTGTTGTGCAGCTTGTTGTTGGGCAACTTGTGCTTGATTTTGTTGTAAAACCTGCTGGGCTGCTTGCGCAAGTAATGGTGCTAACTTAGCTTCAAGCACTGGATCCATCTCATTTTCATCTCCAGCTGCATCATACTGAGGTGGTAGAGATATGCCAAGACGCTTTTCAATTTCAATACGATACTGAAACCCTAAGTGTTCAGCAATATGCGCTTGCATCGCAGCCTGCATCTGTGGCGCCTGTGGATTGTTTTGAAGAAGTTGCATAATCATTGGATCCTGCATTGCAGATGTATGCACTTGGATATGTGCTTTATGATCTTGATTAATAAACGCCTTCATCGGTTTGAGCATCAGTGCATCTTGATTTTCGGTGACTGGATCTTTAGGCTTCATATCCTCTGGTAGAGGAACAAGCTTCTGAGCATCCTTAATACTAAGCACGTCTAACATCTGACGGTACAACAGGGGCATATTAAATAAGTTCGGTGATTGTGCTGCAAGCTGCATTACTGCTTGGTATTGAACAATCTTTTGTGCCATTGTTGAAGCGTTAGGATCACTAACAGGGATGACGTCCACATCATCGTAGTCAGACTTCTTAGCAAATCGGGATCCTTCATCTGGTTCATAGCTGTACTCCTCTGGCGTGTATTCAGCAATAATTTTCTTAAGTAACTTTAGCTCTTGTTTCATCGAGTAATGAACACGAGCTTGTACTGCAGACATTACTTTAAGAGTACGCTCTAGGATTGCTAGTGTGGTACCCACGGGTGCTTGTGCAGACATATCACTAATCTGTAAGTCCGCAGTGTTCGCAAAGCGACGTCCTTCTTGAACAATCTGATTGAGCAATGACATTAATACCTGACTTGGCTCTTTATATGGCAACGGTAAAATGTTGTCACGCATCGTGCCACTAGGCACATCTACGTCTCTAAACTCACCGGGCGAGATTGGGGTGTCATCTCCCTTAATTCGCAGACCTCTTGTTTTAAAACCTCCTGGCAAATTCGCCAATGTGCCTGCGTCCACAAGCTGTCGGATAAGAGAAGTACCAGACTTAGCAAAAGCGCCGATAAGGTGGATAAGGCCAAAACAATAAAAGCCAAAGCCCGGAATGTATCCATAATGGACGAAATGTTGACGTTTTTGACAAGTTTCATCATTCGGATCCCAATTACGTCTAATTGAAAGAACATTTTGAGTGCCTTTCTCGATAGTAACTACGTAAGGTAGTGCAATACCGGTGGGTTTACCGTCCTCACCCTTGTGCTCGTACCCAGGTATATCCAAGTTAACGTGCATCTCAAGAAGTTTATAACGGTCATCTGTTGTTGCTTTAAAACCAAGTTTCTCAGCAATTTTTTTCTCAACTTCGTCAAGCGTATTAGCTGGCTCTCCTAAGTCAATATCACGATAGAACCCAGATACTTGTAGCTTACGTAGCTCGTTCTCGTTCTTGCGCATAACGTGCGTAACACGTTCAGCAGCTTCTAGCGACGGTGCGCCATACGGCACCACCATGTCTTCTGCTGGCACAAACATAGATACTTGACGTTCTAAGTTAGGATCGTAATAAACTTTTTTAAATGCATTACCAGCAAGACCTAAGCCCCAGAGCATACGCTCGGTTTCTGGTCTGTACTCGGGCATTGCTTCGGTCAACTGATAGTTCATATCATCACGAACTCGCTCAGACGCATTTTTTTTCTCAGGTGTCTCTTTACCAATAACTAATGTTTTTACAGGACCTGATGCGGGAAAAATAGACATCATTGTCTCAGCTTGAAATTTAACAAGTGCCTCAGATAGAAGTGGGTGATACACACCACAGGCGCCTTCCCATGGCTCAGTGCGTTCTTCAATCTTTAAACCAAGCAGCTCAAGACCATCTACATAAGTTTGAATGTAGTCTTTGCGACTACCGATGTCTGCGTCAAAATCACCAATTAAATCCCCACATAACTCCGTAAGAACACCTTCATCCAAATATTCCGCTAAATTAATATTGAAATCATCTTCGGACTCTTTCTCTGGTTCAAGCAAAATTTCTAAACCATCAATTCCTATTTTGACTGATTCAGGATCCTCGATCTCAATTTCTATCGGACTTTCCATTGCAGCAGCCTCTTCTATGCCCATTGGAGCTTGGTATAGTGCTTTTTCTATTGCCATAATGTATCCTTAATAATATCCTTTGAACCGTTTAGACTTAAATAGTCTTATTTCATCTGGTTCATCGTTAGGTAGTTTAATAAATCCGCCTTGTCTAAAACGCATTAGCGCCATTACCGTTGAGTCAACCAAGTCATCATGACTCATAAACGGGAATCCTGCAATCTCTTCTACTACTTCTTCAGCCCAACGTGTCTCGGGCACCCATACTAGCCCACTTTTAACAATATCAGCAACAGAATTGAGCCTAGCAAGCTTATCACCACTACCCCTATGGGGGGTGTACTCCATGACGGGCATCCCAGTTCGACGTAATTCTTGATATAGTGCCGTTCCTGCTGACTTTTTCTCCACAATGAACGCATCAGGCTGCCATTCGTTCCATTCTATAAAGGCTAAATCCTTCAATTCAGGGAATTCTAATCTTTTCTTGATGGAATTTAACAAAATTATGTTGTGGCAGTCTTTTTCTTCGTTAAAAAACACTCCCCACGTCGTAATAGCAGTAAAGTCTGCCCGATTATGTGTTTCTGCGGCAGCGTCTAGGCTCATAATCACGTATTCGCAGGTGGGTGGGGTTTCTTGCTTCCACCAATTCCACCATTCTCGCTTGACAACGCTTGCTTCCTCGGCTGTGGGGTTTTGCTGGTACTGAGCGTTCCACTGGAACACAGGCATAGAAGCCTTAGTTTGACGCAAAGAGGCCAATGACAACCATTCAGGCCAGAGAGCTGCTTCTTGATCTGTTCCTTCATTAAAGATCGCTGGAAATTCAACGAGTTCATACTGGTCTGCCTCTTCGTTCTGGACCATATCTCGAACAACCTTACCTGTTAGGTCATCCTGATGCCATCTAGTCTGTACTATAGCGACTCTACCACCTGGCATCAAGCGTGTTCTTGCTCCGTAGGTAAACCATTCGTACGCTTTCTCGAATACATCGAAGTTCCCATTGATGATGTCTTGCTCGTTATGGGGGTCGTCCACCAATAATAGATCAGCTCCACGACCAGCAAGGGCAGAACCCACACCACAAGCAAAATACTCACCACCAGCATTAGTATTCCACCGACCAGCAGACTTATTATCTTGCGCCAAAGAGACAGTTGGAAAAATTTGTTTATATAGGGGGGTATCAATTAGGTTCCTCACTTTCCGTCCAAAGTCCACAGCAAGATCGGTCGTGTGGGAGACCATCAAAACCTTCTTATCGGGGTATTTCCCAAGAAACCACGCAGGAAAATAGATAGAAACAAGCTGGGATTTACCGTGCCGTGGGGGTATATTGACCGCTATTCGGTTCTTTTTACCCTCAGCAATCTCCATAAGGAGGTTTGCCAATCTGCGGTGATGCTCACCAACTTTGTAGTCGGACTGCATTAGTTTGCAAAACTCTATTAAATCAAGCCTAGCAGCCTTAGCTTCCTTGCGCCTAGCCATTTCATCAATAACAAGCTCTGTTTCTTCAGCGTCTAGCTCATCAAACTGGTCCAAATTGTCCAGCATGAACTGCAGTTCAGCGTCAGTTAGCTCTTCAAGAGGGTTTAGGGTCGCTGTCGTCATCTTTTGTTGTCTCGGGTTGCGTATTTTGGACTTCTTGGACTTCTTGAGTTTCTTCTGGGGTGTCTTCTATACCCATTTCTTTACCCACATCAATAGCTTCTCCATTGACTTCAACCGCTTTTGCGTCTTCTATGCCTTGTGGGTGCATGAGTTTCTGTATTTTAGAGCGCAGGGAGTCCATTAATTCTTGGTTTGACCGGTGGTTGATCGTAACCTCAGACTTCTCAGTAAATAAGCCTACGTCGGTGATCTTACCCAATAACTCTAGGGCACGGATACGAATCTTGGGATCCTCATTGACAGACTCCAGTAGTAACTTATTTGTTACCAATAGCCTAATCTGCGTGGCGTTCTCTACAACCTTTGTGGAAAACTCTTTCAGAATGTCATTGACTGCGTAATAGGTAGCAGGTCTGATCTGCGAAGCCTTTTTGGTCGTGATCTTGGTATTTATCTGGTCTTCGTTTTTAGCTACTTCATAGACAATAGTCTCTGCCACCGCCATGTCTTCGTCGGTTGGAGTGACATCCAGTTCCAATAAATCTGCCGTGCGGCATGCCGCTTCAGCTCTTTCCCTGAAGTTTGCTAGCACCGGATTGTCTTCCGGGAATGGTATCGCCAAGTCTGGCTCAACGTGCATTTGTTGCATCAAGTCCTTGTCCGAATTTGATGTAGATAGGCGAAGTATATAGGAAAACGAAAAAATTATGTAAGTACTTCCCAACATGTATAAAAAACCGAAAATTTTATATATAAAAATTTTTTAGGCTAGGTACTTAGAAAACATGACGGGGGGTGTTTCTACAGGGCGCCGATTGCTGCCCAGGAAAAACTTGTATGGGGAGTGGTATATATTTTTTTCGTTAGGTACTTAGGCAATGTACCGGGGGCCAATTTGAAAAAGTGAGCTATGAGAGTTTGAAATAGCAAACCTATACAGCACATGGTACCTAAACAGATTTTTGGGGGGTGGGGTGTCGCTAAATCGCTAGGCAAAATCGGCTTTGCGTCTAACGTTAGACGATATTATCCCTTGTCAAACACTATCAGATTGTATTAAAATTTAGTTAATGGTTCGGGGCGTTTTGCTTACGACATTATTTAGAAAGGTATCAAAATGAAACAAGTTAAATCTGCTGTATCTGCTATTACTCAAGTAAGCAAATCCCTTGCTAATACTGAGCCAGTCGCTAACCCTTATGCTCTTAATACTGAAGTAATCAATAGCATAGAGACATGGTCAGGCTTAGTTAAGCAAGCAAGCGAGGCGGGCGATCGATTGGTTGACGTGCTGATTGCCAATAAGGTTAAGCCATCTCAATTTGTGGCTTTTAATGAGACTGAGGATAAACAAGGTATCTCGTTTAGGGATAACGTGTTTACCTGTATCGTTAAGGGTTGGAATGATCCTGTTGCCACTAAATTGGTTTTTGCTGATCCTAAAACGTTAGCAAAAAGTGATGAGGCTCAACAAATTGTATTGCGTGATATGGCTCGTAAGGCTTATAACAATCTCAAGGCTCAGTTAACCCGTCGCATTGAGAATGGTGATAAGGTAGGCAAATCAGCACCCGCAAGCAAAACGATATTGGCTCAACGTGCCGTTAAGCAAGCCATTAAGTATCTTGAGGAAAACAAGTCAGGATATGCGGGCATGCTTGAGGATATTAAGGCTCTCAAAGGCTTAGTAGTTCTTAAGGTTCTTAAGTAATAAATTAACCCCACTTCGGTGGGGTTTTTTTTCGCCCTCATTTTGTCTAACCTAAAACACAACTTTGAAAAAACTAAAGATGCCAGTGACTAGGAGAAGCGGATCGTTGTGCGGTTCACCATGCGGTCAATTCGGCTTAACAACTTATTCCCATGTTTGCGTCTAACGTTAGACGAGATGAGACCAGTGACTAGGAGAAGCGGATAGCGACGGGATAAATTTGTTTTGTTTTTGTTTTAACCTGCTAGCAGGTTAAAAGTATTTTTGGCTTTTGTCAAGACATATTTGCATAGGTGTTTACCCTGCTATTGTTCCGTAATGTTCTGTATTGTTCTGCCCTATTGTTCCTATTGATCCTATTGATTTATAAGGAAAAAGTTGTATTGTTCCTATTGTTCCGTTCATTTTAGAGTGTGAGTTCTAAAACGTAGGATTTCTTCTGCAAGGGACTGCTCTAAAACTTTTTGCAAGGTCGCTTCATAATCCTCGGCAACAGACTCATATGGAACAATACTTATAAATCAATAACTTACAAAGGAACAATACAAGAACAAATAAAGACATTATAGACACTATACTCTTTAATAAAGTTTAATAATCTTTGATAGTCAAAACCTTGACCTTGGGGTCTATATCGCTTAAAATATATATAGTGGTAAAAAAGTTGTAGCGCAGGGAGTAGTTCCAAACCTTGCGTCTAACGTTAGACGAATTTACCACTTGACACAATATTAACGACTTAACATCTTAACAGGAGAATTACTATGAAAACGTACACACCACGTTGTAAGTTGTGTGGTGAAACATATGACCTAGCCCGTATGAAGTTGGGTTATGCCATATGTATGCCATGCGGTGAGGAGGTAGCCAAGGAACGCAAGTTCACCATAGCGCCAATGCACAAGAGCAATTACGTGGCGATCTTTGATCGCTCGGATCTAGTCGGGTTGAACAACAAAGGAGGGTTAGTCAAATGACGTTGGCACAGGTAAAAAAAGACATAAACGCATACGTAAAGTTAGTAAAAAAGGAACACGCTATGTGGGACAAGCGGTGCAAGATGCACAAGAAGGAACTATTACGGCTTGCCGAGGTGTATATAAAACTAAAGGAGAAAAACAAATGAAAACCATGTCAGGAGAAGATACCCTATTCATGCTTGAGGCAATCCTAGCGGTTGCGGGTACAGAGGAGACCAAAGCGCAGTTCATGCTTGACCCTCGGAAGTCATCACGTCTCATCATGATTAATCAGTTATACGGCAAAGATGTTGTAGAGCAAACCATTGATAAATTGAAAGGAGTTGTATATGAACAAGACTAAAACGGACAAACCCGTCATTAAGATAGGGGTAGTAGTTGAAGGGGTGGACATGCAGACTTATCGTAATACGGCAGACCCACATCATGTAGCAGGGCGGACATATCGCTCGGTCAATGAAGCGTTCAAGGGGTGGGAGTATGCCTGTGCGGTAGAGAAGCACAAGTCAGATTTCAGGCACTTTCTCGAGTTCTTCTCTGATTTCTTCATGACCATATTTTGGATTGGTGCGGGTTTATCTTTGCCAATTTTGTTTGTGCTGTGGTTGTTTAAATAAGGGGAAATCGTGAATACAGGACAGATAAAGCGGATAGGCAAAAGAACCTATTGCGTGATCGGGTGGACAGAGCATGACGTAACCTTGCAGAGCATGGACGAGGAGAAAATCATCTTAGTCATACCACGTACTCGCATGGGTGGGTTGAAAACTGGACAGTAGTAGTAAAGTTTAGTAAAATATAATATATAGTGATAAAGAGTTATAAGGTGTAGTAAATGTCATTAACTTAACAGGAGAAAAACATGACAACAGGTAATCAAGAAGTTGCGTCTAACGTTAGCCAAGAATTCCACGTAGACGTGGGTAGCGTACCTAGTATCAGCAGTAGTGCCATGCTCGTTGAACTTAACATCAGCACATGGACAGGGCGCAAGTTTGACAAACAAGTTAGTGCCGAGATCGACGTGCAGAAGAATACCCAGACTCGGGCAGGTAATTATCACAAGAAGTTGTTTGCAGACGAACCGCAGTTTGAGGCAATAGCCAAGTATGCAGGGAACGTGCGTACGCACCACTACTATGCCACGATGCCATGGTCGGACTCAGGTCTTAGGTTGTTAACCACTGCCATGTACTTTGACTATCAGAAGCGGGTCACTGAGATGGAGGGAGAGTTTAATACTCTCGTGGGTAACTTCTTGCTAGATTACGACAACATGGTGGCAAGGGCGCAGGGTCGTATGGGTGGCTTGTTCAACATTGAGGACTATCCGAGCAAGGACGAGATCTTGGAGAAGTATAGGTTTTCAGTCAAGTATTCCCCCGTACCTTCGGTAGGCGACTGGCGAGTTGATGTTGGTAATGACGCACAGCAACAACTTAACATGAGTTATGCCAAGGCATATGCGGACAACTTACAACAAGCGTTGGCTGAACCATGGGAACGTATGCACGAGGCACTCAAGAACATGAGCGAGCGACTAGCGGGCGAGAAGAAACAAATCTTCCGAGATTCGCTAGTTACTAACGTCATGGACATGTGCAAGTTATTGGACAAGTTCAACGTGACAGGCGATGCGGGCATGAAGCAAGCACGTCTACGCATAGAGAACATCTTGATGGGAGTTACCCCCGATGCACTACGGGAGGACGACGACTTACGTCACGATACCAAGAGCAAGGTAGATGCACTGCTCAAAGAGATGTCATGGTAATCCGTCTAACGTTAGACACAACTTTTTAACAGGAGAAACAAAATGAAACAAACCGCAGATCAATTATTTTCACAATCCCTTGACGAGGTAGTCGAGTCGATTCTAGCGAATCCCGATGGTACTGTACTGGTACAGGGTCACATGGGTACAGGTAAGTCTTCTATCCTTAAGATCTTGGCAGAGAAACTGCCCGATCATGTGCCGTGCTACTTTGACTGTACTACTAAGGACTTGGGCGATCTCATGCTACCTAAGATCCTAACCGAGGACGGGTCAGATAACTTCGTGCGCTTTGTGCCTAACGAGGAGATGGGTCTTCATCATGACAAGCCGATCATCTTAATGATTGACGAGTTTGGTAAGGCGAATCCGTCGGTTAAGAACGGCATGATGCGTGTGATGCTCGAGAGATCATTTGGTACTAAGAAGATACCCAAGGGGTCATACATATTTGCCACTACTAATCTAGGTGGTGAGGGTGTGGGTGACTTACTCATGCCACATCACCGCAATCGTATTACTGTGGTGCGTATGAAGAAACCTACGGCAGTAGATTGGATAGAGGGGTATGCCTTCAACGCAGGGATACATCCCGCCATGATCTTATGGGTCAAGGAGGAGGGTGCGAGATTGTTCCAATCGTATGAGGAGGTCGACAATCCTGACGATCAGGTATCGGGTAATCCGTATATCTATCATCCCAAGTCGCAGAGACCTGCATTTGTTACCCCAAGATCTTTGGAGTTGGCAAGTCGGTGGTTGTGGGCTAAGGACAAGATCAGCGACAACGCATTGAAGTCTAATCTGATGGGTACTATCGGGGATCGTGCGGGTGCAGACCTTGGTGCATACATCAAACTTGTTGACGAGTTACCCAAGCAAGATGAGATCAAGGCAGATCCTAAGTCAGCCAAGATTCCTACAACATCTTCAGCCGTTGTGATGGTGGTGTATCGTGCCTTGGCTACCATGAGCAAGGAGTTTGTTGACCCATGGATGGAGTATCTGAACCGCTTGGATAAGGAGGCGCAGTCATTGTTTGCTATGCAGGTGCGCAATCCCAAGTACAACAAGCAAGGTGTTGTCATGACCAATAAGAAGTTTACACAATGGTGTATGGACAACAACTTCATGTTCAGCGCAGACAAGAAGTAAGGGGGAGATATGAGTGAATGTGAATGTGTCTACTGTGAAAACGTAGCACCAACAATTACTAACCCTAAGTGTCCTAAGTTTGAACAGTCATGGGATGACGACGAATATGTCATATGTAGGTATGTGGATATTCGGGATGCTAAAGGTTATTGTGAAATAAATTACAAAGGAGAACCAAATGTTAACAATCGGTAAACAACTTACCGCAGAGCAACGCATGTACAAGGCAACGACAGACTTGATAGGTTGTGACGAGTTTGTCGCCTTGGCAGGTGTTCTCATGATCGGTAGTAAAAAAGTAGTCGACGATAAGATCACCGCATGCACTAATGGTCGTGACGAGAAGTATGGTCGTGGGTTTGTTGATGATCTCAATGATGCTGAGTTTAGATTTCTCATGCTACACGAGTGCTATCACAAGATGTATCGCCACTTAACAACTTGGCAAGACATTCATAAGATAGACCATGATCGTGCGAATCGTGCGTGTGACTATGTAATTAACCTTAAACTTATTGAGAGCGAGTCAGGCAAGGCAGGTTGGATCAAGATGCCTAAACAAGGTTGCTATGATCCCAAGTACAAGGACATGAATGCCAAGGAAGTTTTCGACTTACTTGAGTCGCAAGATCAAGAAGGTCAAGGTCAAGGTCAAGGTCAAGGAACTCTCTCTTTTT
>Ga0181349_1000977_pt1 | contig 12269 bp, 18 predicted proteins | sample Su13VDMM110SD_FD_130106 | JGI IMG/M metagenome (GOLD analysis project Ga0181349, IMG submission 130106) | Freshwater viral communities from Lake Michigan, USA - Su13.VD.MM110.S.D | ecosystem: Environmental > Aquatic > Freshwater > Lake | place: USA: Michigan | collected 2013-07-16 | reverse complement strand
TCCGCTATGTTGATTGCCCTGGCTACAACGAAGTCAAGATTGCCTTTCCCCGGAAGGTGGGCGAGATACTTGAGAAGATCCGTCCGGATTATATCCACATCGCCACCGAGGGTCCTGTTGGTCTGCGTGTTAGACAATATCTTGACAAACACGGTTATCGCTATAACACTGCTTACCATACTAAGTTTCCAGAAGGACTTAAGAAACTATTTGGAATTCCTGAAGCCCTTACTTGGCCTCTAGTGCGCTGGTTCCACAAGCATTCAGGCAAGGTGTTGACCACCACAGAATCCATGGTTCAAGAACTTAGAGCACATGGGTTTGACGGTGATATTGTTCCCTGGACCCGTGGAGTCGATCGTGACATATTCAATCCTGAATCCAGAGAAGCACATCAAGACACAGTGCTGGTATGTGTGTCAAGAGTCAGCAAAGAAAAGAATCTGGATGCGTTTTGCAGCCTAGACTATCCAGGTGCAAAGAAAATACTGGTAGGTGACGGACCACATCGAGCAGAACTTCAATCACAGTATCCTGATGTTGAGTTTGTGGGATTCAAACGAGGAATTGCTCTGGCCTGGTACTATGCCAATGCCGATGTGTTTGTATTTCCCAGCCAGTGGGAAACATTTGGCATTGTGATGATTGAAGCCATGGCCTGCGGTACGCCAGTGGCAGCTTACCCTTGCCAAGGACCCGAAGATGTTGTGGAGCCTGGTGTTACTGGTTACCTCAACCAAGATCTATCACAGGCCATAACAGACTGTTTGACCTTGGACAGGAACACAGTTCTCGAAGGCAGCCGGCACTGGAGTTGGGAAAAGGCCTGGGCTATATTTCGCGACAACTTGGTAGAAACTGGGTATAAATATCCGCATGATAGGCATTGACCTGGTTGACCTAACCAGATTTGAAACAACCACAAGGTTGTCTCGTTATCTTTCTCGTTTTTGTGTTGACGGCAACACTCCGCTGGCTGCTGCCAAAACTTGGGCATGCCTCGAAGCTATTACCAAAGCCGAGGATCGGCCGTTTGACCCAACACAGATACAAATCCGTTTTCCCAAAGGTCAACGACCAATAGTACAAGACCCCAATCATGTGTTGTCTGGCAATTATGTTCTTGGACTCAGTCACGAATCCCAAATGGTAATTGCTGTTGCTATTCGAGCTTGACTAATTAACACAAACCTGTTACACTGTGTTTGTTAGCAGTAAACAGTTCAAAGGATCGCTGTGAGCACCGAACAAGACAAACTTAAAAATTCCAAACGTAGACACGCAGATGAAACTGCAATCAACCGACAAGTAAAAATTGCCAAAGATCACGGTCTTACCGAACAGGATCGTGCAATCAAAGAGCCTCATCGCATGGTCAAACATCATGCAATGGACTGTGGACAACCTGGTTGTGTACTTTGCGGAAATCCACGCAAGTTATTCAACGAGGTGACCACACAAGAAAAGCGTCTATTTCAAGACGTGGAACAACAACGTGAAAAGCACTCAAACGGATTACCTAAGGACCAAGAATGATTCAACGCAAAGACCCCACTGCTGGTATCACCAGCGAACGAGCTGTAAAAGCAATCGGCAACCGATATGATCTAGTGCTGGTTGGTGCTCGCCGCATGCGAGAACTAGGACGTGGTGCCATGCCCAAGGTAGAAGCTCGCGGTCATGGTGCCTGTGTTACTGCATTAATGGAAATCGAAGCAGGATTTGTCACCAAAGACTACCTGTACAAAGACCAAGATGTTGAACCACGTCGTCGTCATAAATCCTAATGTTCAATGAGTCAACTATACTACAGAGATGTTGATGGTAGCACTCAGTATCTACATCGACATCAACTGGTTGATCAATACAAAACAAAATCACACGACTTTGTTTTAAATATTGATTCGTTGACTCAGTATCAATTTCACCGTAGACCAAGTGATCTAGCACAAGTAACTGCTTGCGCTCTGCAACAGTTACGACAACAATACGGTACATTAAGATTATTTTACAGCGGAGGCATTGACAGTCAGTATGTACTGCATCACTGTTTGATCAATCGCATACATATAGATGAAATCTACTCAGTGGTCAAGGTGCCGTACAAGGATCCGGTATTGTTGGCCTTGGACGAAAGCATTAACTCTGCACAACCGTTCTTAAAGCAAGTTGCAGAACGATTGACACACACCAAGATACATACTCCTGTGTTGGATCATAAGTTCTTCAATCAGTTTTATTCCAGTGATGATTATTGGAAATACAGTTTTAATATGTATGTGGGAGAACCAAGTCGTGTGTGCAACATGATTGACGGATTCAATTTAACCACTACAGATGTTTGTAATCTTGCAGGGATTGATACTCCATTCGTATATTGGAACAACGGTTGGCAATTTTGCTTTGTGGATCAACAAATAATACCTGAACATGTGAGCAAACATTCTCGAGCAGTTCATAGCCTAAGTCTTGATAGTCCAGAATTTATTGAATCTTATGTTAATGCCATTGTTGATCAGATGGAACAACATGCTGATTATCGCACTAGATTTTCTCTTGGCAATGTATTGCAACAAAGAAGCAAGATCCTTCAACACATGGTTCCCGAAATGCAACAAGTAAACGGGCAAACCTGGGGCCTGCGATTGCCAAAAAGTGCAGGGTTATCTGTTCCGGTAGATGCTAGCTTTGTGGAAAAAACTGTGTATTCAAACTTTAGAAGTTTCATACACTGGAAACAGGCCTGTCAAGAACAGCCTGCATGGCTAAATCGTTGGACTAATCATACCGACTGGTCTTGGGTTGAACGCTGTCAACAATTCGGCGGTGTTCTTAGTGATCAATTTGTTCTGCATGATTGAAGTGTTATTAATTGTACTATTGGGAAGCATCATTGGCCTGGTTGTTGGTCTGTTGCCTGGCATGGGCACCAGTTTTATATTGGTTGCAGCATATCCAATACTGATAGGGTGGCCAGTTGAATGGTTGTTGATGTTTTATACCAGTGTGACCACTAGTAGTCAATTTGCTGGTTCCGTGAGCGCATTGGTGTTTGGTGTGATTGGCGAGATTACAGGTCAGCCTGCAATGCAGGAAAGACCATATCTCCACAATCATATTAATACTGCGATAGATCACACTGCTCAGGCTAGCTTGATAGCGGTGTTTATATCTTTTGTTGTTGTTGCTTTGCTGTGGAATATACTGCCACAATTTGTGTATGTTTTGCGCAACGAGGTAAAGGTGGTTGTGCTGATTGTGTTTGTGCTGTTGTGCATAGTCTGGGGAGGCAACCGTTTGTATGCCAACACCATCATGATCACCAGTGGTGCCACCATAGGACTGGTTGGATATGATTATGCTGGCATGTCTTTGCTGACATTTGACCAGGCCTGGCTCTACAGCGGAATTCCTCTATTGCCATTGTTGACAGGTCTAGTGGTTGTGCCTGCTGTTGTGAAATTTGCTACTTTGAAGTTTCAACCCGACATAACCACACAGTCTAGCCATTGGCCGCTGGCAGCAGGATCGGTCATGCGCGGAAGCATGATCGGTAGCCTAGTTGGCCTGGTGCCAGTGATAGGCAATGCAATAACATCGCAAATGGCCTGGCGTGCTGAAAAACACTACTACACCAACAACTCTGTTAGACATAGTCTAAATAGATTGACTTCTGCAGAATCTGCCAACAACAGTGGCAATGTCACTGTGCTACTGCCTTTGCTGATGTTTGGTTTACCAATTGTGTCTAGCGAGATGATTTTGTACAACATGTTGAGCAGTCAAGGCTGGACTCACTCAACACTAACAATTGGTACAGTCACCCTTATTGCTGCTGCTGCTGTGATTGCGGCGGCGTTAAGTTGGTATCTTTGTGGCCCTGCTATAAAACATTTGGTAAAATGGACTCAATCCTATATTCGCCAGATATCTCTAGCAGCCATTGCAATAGCAGCAGGTAGTGTGTTATACTCAGGCTATCAATCCTACAATGTGCTATGGTACTTGACTGTGTTGGCAACATCGTGTTTGATTGGATTGTTTTTTCGCAAGCTAGATATGTCACCGTTGTTGGTGGCTTATCTTGTGGCACCGCAGTTGTTGGCAAGTGTCAACATTATTTCTCAACTTTATTTTTAATATGAACAAACTTCTAACATTGTTGGCACTATGTGTGTCATCGGTTTCATCGTTTTCTTTTGATCTGATTACTCCGTACAGTGCCGGAGGCAGCACAACTTCAGTACTGCAAGCAATCCAACCAGGACTTAAAACAGCTGGCATAGATCTTGATGCACGTTACCTAGGTAACTGCAAGATGGTAAAAGCTCAGTTGACTGGAAAATCTCAACTGTATCTATGGAGTAACGATCTTGAGTGTGAATCAACCACTGTTGGTGCTAGTAATTTTGTAGCATTGCTCAATTGGAATCCACTGTACCTTTGCGGAAAAAAAGACCGACTGGACTTGTATCGCACTGGTGATGCTAGACTGGCAGTAAACACTGGTAAATTCTATACTAATTTAGGAAATGCAGTAAAGTCTTCAGTAAATCCAAACATGCGTGTGATCAATTACAACAACACTGGGGCCATAAAAACAGCATTGACCACAGGCGAAGTTGATCTAAGTTTAAGTACCAACGGAGCGGTTATGGCCACAGAGGGTCTAGTAAAATGCTATGCAGTAACTTCGTCCAGCAGCATTAATGGCCTGGCACCAGCAAAAAGCATCATCGGCGATGTTCCGGGTAGTGTATACTCAGTGGCTATCTGGATGGCAGCACATGACATTGCTCCTGTAGAATTAAAAAATGTGCAGACAGCAGTGCAAGATCAACTTCGTACTGTTGGATATCAAGACCTAGTTGTAAACAAAATGAAAAGAGAACTGCCAGATGCTACCATAGAACAACAACTGCAACGGGTGAACAAACTTATACAGTTGAACAAATAATAAATTCTAAAGAGGACTTTGATGCCAAAGTGTTATCAACTTGTAGGAGTACCAGGTAGTGGAAAAAGCACCTGGTACCGCAACCAATCTTGGTTGGGCAAAGATAAGAAAAATCACAAGTATGTTTCCACGGATCAGCACGTGGAGGGCTATGCTCGTGATCAAGGCAAAACATACAGTGAAGTGTTTGAGGAATACATGCCCACTGCTATCCAGCAGATGTGCGTGAATGTAAACTTTGCTGCGGCCCTGGGGCTGGACATTGTGTGGGACCAGACTAGCACCACTGTGGCCAGCCGACAGCGCAAGTTTAACATGTTGTCTAACTACGAGCACATTGCAGTGGTGTTCCGAACACCCGAGCATACAGAACTGTTTAGACGGTTGTGGAGTCGTCCAGGCAAAGACATTCCAGAACATGTTATTGCCAGCATGATTGCCAGTTGGGAAGAGCCCACACTAGAAGAAGGTTTTTCTGAAATTTGGTACGCAGACTAACTGTTGCAAAAATACAACACTTTAAACCCTACTCTACGTAGGGTTTTTTGTTGACTGAAATTACGTGTTTTGCTATAATATACACATGTCAACACAAAAGGGACTGCAATGAGCAAGATGAGCGAACTTCATACATTGATTCTTGAGCGTGTCTACCGCGGCGAATTGCCGGTAGAAATTGCTCGTGCATTGGACATTCCTGTGAACTGGGTCTACGAAGCCATGGAAACAGCCGAAGAATACAGCCAGTACGCAACAATCAACAGTTGACCAATAAATCAACTTCAGCTACAATAGAAGCTTAGGTAGTTAATTTTTCATCCACAGATAGGCAATTACATGTCAGATACCCGCACCGTTACTTCCGCACAGGCTCGCAAGAGCTTGCTCAAAGCATTTCGCGTTCAGCGTCCTTTGTTCCTGTGGGGCCCTCCAGGCATTGGCAAGAGTGAATTGGTAGAAAACATTACCAATGAGCTGGGCGGACTCATGATCGACCTGCGCCTGGGCCAGATGGAACCCACTGACATTCGTGGCATTCCGTTCTACAACAAGGACATTGGCAAGATGGACTGGGCACCTCCTGTGGAACTGCCCGACGAAGAAATGGCCAAGGACTATCCTATTGTGGTCTTGTTCTTGGACGAACTGAACAGTGCCGCACCCAGTGTTCAGAGTGCCGCATATCAGTTGATTCTGAATCGACGCATTGGCAAGTATCGTCTGCCCAAAAACGTTGTGATGGTTGCCGCAGGCAATCGTGAAAGCGACAAAGGCGTTACATATCGCATGCCTACTCCCTTAGCAAATCGTTTCTTGCACCAAGAGATGAAGGTGGACTTTGCTAGTTGGCAAGAATGGGCTGTGACCCACAAAGTCCACAAGGATGTGGTGGGTTACTTGAGCTTTGCCAAGCAAGACCTGTACGACTTTGACTCCAAGTCCAGCTCACGAGCTTTTGCTACTCCGCGTACCTGGAGTTTTGTAAGCGAGCTCTTGGAAGAAGATGACAGCGATGACAACACCTTGACCAACCTGATTGCAGGTACTGTGGGCGAAGGTCTTGCAGTGAAGTTCATGGCACACCGCAAGATTTCCGGCCGCATGCCACAGCCAGAAGATATCTTGAACGGTAAGGTTACCACACTTGATGTCAAAGAAGTCAGTGCCATGTACAGCCTGGTGATCTCCATGTGCTACGAGCTCAAGGCTGCTGTGGAAAACAAGGTTGAAAGCAAGAAGTTCCACGAAATGGCCGACAACTTCCTGGGCTACATGATGAAAAACTTTGAAACAGAGTTGACTGTGATGGGTGCCCGTATTGCATTGACCACATACGACCTGCCGTTCCTGCCTACCAAGCTGAAAAACTTTGACGAGTTCCACCAGCGTTTTGGCAAGTACATCTTGCAGGCTAGTGCCTAAATTGATTGGGACTGTGGTACAGCAGTCCCAATTTTTATCACAAGGATCAGAGCATGGGCTGGGTAGTCTACGATAAATCCGGCCGCTTAGTCAAGTACTACAAGAAGCCAGGCCCAGCTAAGGCTGCTGTGACTCGATACCGCAAGGCTGTGGAATCAGGCAGTTGGTCATATCCTGAGGCTTATGGTTGCTGTACCTACAGAGACTTTGAAGGCCAACTGTTGGGCCTGCGTGATGCAGACTTTAAATTTTGGCAGTTTTGCAATGCAGAACCCAGCACTTGACCATTAATTCAATTTGTGCTATAATATACACATAACGCAACAAAGGACAAGCATGACATCTACTACTGCTACCAAAGAAGACAACAAGAAGTTTGCCAACTTGCTGGGCGAAACTGATCCCAAAATTGATCGCATTGTGCGTGAAAAACTGATCACTGCTCGTGTGGGCTTGCTGTTGAAAGCCAGCTTCTTTGGTAACTTAGCCACCCGCTTGAAACTGGTCAATGCTGATGAATGGTGCGGCACTGCGGCCACAGACGGCAGAAACTTTTATTACAACAGCCGTTTTATTCAGCTGTTGCGTCCCAAAGAAATTGAGTTTTTGTTTGGACACGAAGTCCTGCATTGTGTATATGATCACTTTGGCCGCAGGGGAGATCGTGACCCTCAACTGTTCAACATTGCCAATGACTTTTGCGTTAACGCAGATCTGATCAAGCACCACGTGGGTGAAAAGATTACCACAGTGCCTTGTTTGTATGATCCCAAGTACGACGGCATGAGCTCTGAAGAAATTTACGACATCTTGTATGAAAAAGCAGACAAGATTGACATTGGCAAATTGCTGGACCAAATGATTGACGAGCACTTGGATGGTGAAGGCAATGGTGACGGTGAAGATGGCGAAAGCAAAGGTCGCCCCAAACTCACTGCTGAAGAACGTCAGGCCATCAAGGACGAGATCAAGGAAGCCATGCTGGCAGCGGCTGCCACAGTGGACGGAGCAGGCAATTTGCCCGCAGGTGTCAAGCGACTGATACAAGAGCTCACTGAGCCGCAGATGAACTGGCGTGAATTGTTGCGCATGCAATTGGAGAGCACTATCAAAAGTGACTACACCTGGATGCGAGCAAGCCGCAAAGGTTGGCACATGGATGCAGTGATGCCAGGCATGAAACTGGATCCCATGATTGATATTGCTGTGGCTCTGGATGCATCTGGCAGTATCAGCGAAACCATGCTGAAAGACTTCTTGGGTGAGATCCAAGGTATCATGGAATCGTTCCCGGCATATCGTATTCATGTGGTCACCTTTGACACCGAAGCATACAACCCTGTGCAGTATGACAGTGAAAATCTAGACGACATCTGCGATTACGAAATCAAAGGCGGTGGCGGCACAGACTTTGACTGTATCTTCAACTACCTGAAAGAGAACGAGATTGAACCCAAGCGCCTGGTGGTGTTCACAGACGGCTACCCGTTTGGTTCATGGGGTGATGAGAACTATGCAGACACCGTGTGGATCTTGCATGGCACCACAACTATTGTGCCACCTTGGGGGCAACATGCCTACTATGATGAGGAGAAAAGCAAATGATTGTCAAGCTAGAACAGGATGAAAACGGCGATTTGATTCTGCCACTCAGCGACGAACTGTTACAGTCAGTTGGTTGGCGAATTGGTGACACCATTGTGTGGAAGGATAATGGAGATGGTTCCTGGACCATGAGCAAGAAGCCCAAGACCAAAATTGTGCTGGTTGATGCACTGGTATCATACCGCATGCGTTATGCTGTGGAACTGGCAGAAGATTCTCCCGAAGAGTGGGCCAGGGACACTGTGACCATGGAACAGGCTGTAGAGTTCAGCCAGGAGTGCCTGGGCGAGCAGATTGTATCACACAGAGTGATTACCGAGGCTGAATTTTTACAACAGTTTGACAAGGACAACGGTTATCTTGCAGGCTGGACAGCAGACAAAAAGTTTGATTCTGCACTGACTAGGCTGGAGGTTATAAAGTGAACGAACGAATTCGACTACTGATTGAACAGGCCACTACCCGCATTGATCCCACTGCTCATGACGGAGCGTGTTGGGACTTTGATAAAGAAAAGTTTGCTGAGTTGATTGTAAGAGAATGTGCCGAGATTTGTTTAGAAGCAAATGACCATAAAAATATCTTACAACATTTTGGAGTTGAAGAATGAACGAACGAATTCAAGAACTTGCTGAACAGGCAGGCCTGTATGTGGATCTCGACGGTACGCCGTGGCCGCGAGCCATGTCAGCTGAAGAATCTGAACTAGCCTATAAAAAGTTCGCCCAGTTGATTGTGCAGACCATTGTTGTTCCCAGCAACTTCAATGCCTTGATGATGAACAAGTAAGGAAACACCATGCCCACAGTGCATACAGAAGTTGAAGTTGACGTTTCATTGGAAGAATTTGATGACATTGACTTGATGGAAGAAATGGATCGCCGTGGGCTTGGTGCCGAAGTCAATGCTTCCACTGCCAGTGAACTGATTGAACAAATTTATCAAAAGCGTAGACTGGGCAAGGACTTTGAGCGTGAACTGGATCAGTTGATTTATCAAGTTACTGGACGAGTGTTATGACTGATATTATCAATGCCATTGGACCGTTTGTGTGTGGCTTTGCAATCGGTTACTTTTACGATCCTGTGTTGAAGGTGTTCAAGAAGATTATTGAAGAAGCCAAGACAGCTAAAAAGGAGTGGTAAATGGCCAGTCTAGCTGAGTATTTTGCTGCCAATCGTCCGGTTGCAAAATACAACATTGGCGATCGGGTTATAGGCAAATATCATGGAGTGCCGTTTGTGGGCACTTGCGGGGCTGATATCATGGTCAACGAAAATGTGGGACCGCTGGTAACTGTGTTCTTGGATTTGCCCCTAAAGCACAATGATCAGTGGCATATGACATTTGTCAAAGTCAAATACAAAGACATCAAGCCGTATCGTTAAATAGTGCATGCAAGAACAATTTGATCCAACAGACCTGAGAAATCAGTCTCCTGGACTACCCATGCCTAAATTAAAAGTTCTGTTCTACAATTTTACCACTCAGAACAGAATTACTGCACACGGTAAAACACAAAATCCAGACATGAACACATGGTTGGAGCAATTCAATGGTCGCAGCATTATCAATCTGTCAATTGCACCTTTGTATTTTCAAAGTTATATCATACACAATCGTCCTGAACTTCTGGAGCAGTTTGAATGGACTGATTTTGTTTACGAACCACTAACAGATCAGCAGGCGTTGGCAGATATTCTCAATGAACAAAAGATCGATGTGTTGTGTTTGGGCTTGTATGTGTGGAACAGTGTGAAGATACTTGCAGACTTAAAAGGTCTACGATCTCTATTGACCAATCCCAATACTGTTATTATTGCTGGTGGACCAAGTGTTAGTCCCCAGCATCCTGAATTGTTGACGCAAAATCCAGACATTGATTATGCAGTATACAATCAAGGTGACAAGATCTTTGCTGATCTTTTAGGACTAATCATTGCCGGACGGCGCCCCAACATTGTGGATCATGCCAATGTGATGTGGATGGGCAAAGACGGTGTGCCTGTAATTACGCAAAGCAAGTGGGACAAATTGGCAGATCATGCCAACATCTATCTTGAAAATCAAGACTTGCTAAAACGCATGGTTGAAAAATACCGCAGCGGCGATCGTGCCATTGAGATTGTGTGGGAAACCACCAAAGGTTGTGTGTATGCCTGCACTTTTTGTAGTTGGAACAGTGGAAATAAACCAAGACAGTACAAACGATACAACATCGAGTATACTGATGAATTTAGATTGTTTGCAGATCTAGGTATACATCATTTGAGTTTAGGCGATGCCAATTTTGGCATGTACAAACAAGATCTTGACATTGCAAAAAATATTGTAGCGCTGCAAAAAGAAGGACTGTTCTTTCAGTTCCGTGGCTACAACTTTGCCAAATTACAAAAAGAACGGGTGTTTGAAATATACGACTTGTTTTACAAAGCCGGCATGTTCAACACCCCTCGTATTAGTTGCCAGGATCTAGATCCACAGGTGCTGCTGGACATTGATCGACCCGAAAAACCCTGGGCCGAGAACCTGGCATTGATTCAAGAGTTTCTTGTCAAGAATCCCACTGCACCAATTGAAATTGAACTCATACTTGGATTACCAGGTGCCACAAGACAGAGTTGGATCAATACATTAACAGAAATTGCATCTCATGATTTTCTTATCCGATGGAGTCCGTTTCAGGACATTCCTGGAGCACCAGCCAGTACTGATCTTGAGTATCGTGCTCGAATGAAATTACAAACCAAAGAATTTTATGATTCAATTGCTGAATTCTGGAGCACATACTTTGTGGGCAGTTACAGCTACACTCACACTGATTGGTTGTTTTTTGTTTACCTGGTCAATGTGATAGAAGTAATGAGATCTGCAGGGGTGCCGAGTAGTGCATTTTTAAAGCTAGAGCCATATTTGACCAACAGTGAATCACTAAATACATGGTTAACACAAACCGTTGACACCACAGACCTTTCTGTTATAATACAAGAGTGTAGCAAATTTTTGTTGACTGAGCTTGATCGCATCAGGCTAGATCATACACATGTCATACAATCATATTTGTCTCAGCAAGTGAGCAAGACTGTATATCACAAATCCAAAAGAGATTATCAATGATTTTGTATCAAGAGCTATTTCGATCGCACAGCAAATTTATCAATCACATCCCATTTATTAAATTGGGTGAAATTGATAACCTAGGCGAGTTAACTAGCGAAGCATTGAATTTTTATAAAAATCACAAACCAACTGCATTGTTGTCAACTCATCCAACAGATTTAGAATACACCGGAGTTGATGTACTAGGGATTTATGACTATGCTGGTCAGGACATTGGTAAATTTGGCGAATCGTATCTTGGAGAACATCATAACACTATTGTTCCTGAATTGAGTTACCAGATGGGTGAACAAACATTTCAAACTGGGGCTAGCAAGGATTTGCCAAAGATTTCTACTTTGATTAACAATTTAATGGATTTTCCTGGTAGAGTTCGTCTTAGCAAACTGCAACCTCACAAGCACGGTGGTTGGCACAGTCACGGAAGCTGCCCACTATTAGAAATCACGTTGCATATTCCTTTGGTGTCTAATACACTGGTACAAGCTCAAGTAGGATATTGTTCGACACGCAATGACGGATATCAATATCTGATTCCTAAAACGTATCACTCTACACATTTTAAACCAGGAGAAATTTGGTTGTTAAATGGCATGATGTCACATCGTGTAATCAATGATTCAGACCAAGAGCGTGTGCATATTTGGAGCCAGAGCTTTTTTCT
>Ga0181349_1000975_pt1 | contig 12280 bp, 20 predicted proteins | sample Su13VDMM110SD_FD_130106 | JGI IMG/M metagenome (GOLD analysis project Ga0181349, IMG submission 130106) | Freshwater viral communities from Lake Michigan, USA - Su13.VD.MM110.S.D | ecosystem: Environmental > Aquatic > Freshwater > Lake | place: USA: Michigan | collected 2013-07-16 | reverse complement strand
CGTGGCAATCTTGGAACGTTCGCCATTCATTAGTGTAATATGACCAGCCAAATCATATGGCTTAAATTTCTCTGCAACATATGTAAGACCATTTGTAATTTCGTCAACATATACGTTATCAATCTGTTCTATATCACCCGTTAGAACGACCTTAGAACCCTCTCCAACGCGAGTGATGATGGTTTTAATCTCATGTATGGATAAATTTTGTGCCTCGTCTATAATGATATAGGCGTTGGCTATTGAACGTCCACGAATATATGTGATTGCTTCAACTTCAATAACACCTTTTTGCATATACATTTCAATAGTTACCTTATCATTACCCATCAAGAATTGCAAGTTGTCTTGAATTGGACGAAGCCAAGGGGACATCTTTTCTTCTAGGGTACCGGGAAGGAAACCGATATCTTTACCCATAGGCTGAACAGGACGAGAAACAATTAAACGAGAGTATTTGCTATCTATACCGATTGTTTGTTCCAATCCAGCAGCGATAGCAAGCATGGTTTTACCACAACCTGCCTTACCTACAATAGAGACAAGTGGAATGTCTGGATTCATTAATAAATCAAGAGCAAAGTTTTGTTCTTTGTTTCTTGGCTTAATGTTGAAGACACCTTTCTTACCAAGATTTGCTAATTTAGCCAACGGTTGGTTTGGTCCAATATATTTTGCTAGGGCTGTCTTTTTACTATCGTATGAAGAAATAAGCATTAAATATTGATTTGAAAATAGCTTCTCTTTTTGTTCTGGTAATTGTATTCTTTCATTTGCATAAAAACTATCAATTAACTCATCATCAACTAGAATATCCTTAAATCCATGAAATAAACTAGAACTAGATTCAACTATTTTCTCTGGATTACAATCTTCTGATTCCATCCCAATTGAATCACAAACAACTCTCATGTTGATATCGTTTGATACAACAATTACTTTTCTAGTTTCTGTTTTCTCGCTTAGGGCAACTGCTAAGATTTGATGGTCTGGAATAGATAAATCTAGTTCTGGAGGAAACTCCATTGTTGTTGAGTAGCCCTTTACTCTTAAAACACCCTTTCCTTTACCTAACTTTACTCCTTCGTACAAAGAGCCACTTGAACGAAGTGAATCAAGAAAACGAATAACGGTTCTTGCACTTGCTCCTACTAAATCTTGACGCTTTTTGTGTTTATCTAATTCTTCCAATACTTTAATTGGAATAAGGATATCATTATTATCATAACTGTTCATACAATCAGTATCAGTTATCAATGCGCTAGTATCTAAGACGTAAGTTTTTTTAGCCATTTATCTCTCTGAGTATAAATAAATAGTAATCCGTATATAAAGGACTGTCAACCCCTTAAAGTCTTTTGGGGAATATTTTTGTTGCTATTTTAGCTCTATGCAATTTTTGCTCTTCTATATTAGAAGGCTTCATAATTTGTTCTGCAAAAGCTGCTGCTAATACTGGAATTGAAGCTTCTTTGTCGTCTAGCTCAAATAAAATGTCGTTACGAAGTATTTGAATTCCAACAATATTTGTATTTGTAATAATGTTGAATCTATTATCTATAGTTAAATGGTGACCAAGACCATTTTTATGTAACTGAAAGGCACCTACTGCTTTGCCTTTGTCGCCAATTGCATTTGGATTTAAACCACTCTCAGCGACGGCGTTTACTATCGCAGCAGCAATAATATTATCTGGTATTTCCATTTCACCAAGTTGTGATTCGATAGTTTCTGCTACTTCTGTTTGTTTGTCTGACAATCCAGATGCGTATTGTACTACCGAAAGTTCACATTCTTCTGTGTCTGTAATCTCATTTTTTGTTTGCTGAATGCAAGCAAAAAGTAAAAATAATAACATGCCTGTTCCTCCTTTGGCTCTGTAAGTAGTTCTTAATCGTGGAAGAGGGCTGTATTAAACTTTTGGGAGGCTTTACGGCTGGCTTCTTCAATCTGTCGAACCGCTTCATATACCATAATATTGGCAGTTTGACTAGTGTTTAGACAGAATCCCGCTCCGGGCATAGGGATGAAGATTTTTTCACTATTAGCAAGAATTTCTGTTGGAACTCCTGTAGTTTCATTCCCTACTACAATACAAATATGTCCATGTAGATTAATAGCATTAACAAAATCATAAGAATGAATGTTCTTAGCTTCATCGTCAAGCTCCGCTGAAATGACCTTCATTTTTGTCTGTCTTGCGTAATCAAGAAATTGTGAAGGCGTAGAATATTGATGCATGTTTACATAATGATTAAGAGTACCAGACTTCCTACGTAGTTCTTCATAATCTGGTAAAGAACCAATAACGTGAAGGTTTTCTGAGCCAAAACAAGCAGCAGTACGAATTAGATAAGCTAGATTTTCATCACATTGAAAATTAATAGCACATAGAGAAATTGGAAAGTTCTTAGCATAACCATTAGCAATCTTCTCGTTATATCGTTCACGACGGGTTTCGGTACGCATTTTACTCCTTTTTAAATAAAAAAATTCCTATTGACCATCTGACTTTCACAGATTGCACGGTTGGGAGCCGTGGGGAGCAATAGGAATCTTAATCTACTAGATTACTTTGCGCTAGTAGTAATTACTTCTGGTGTAGCTGGGACTACAGTTGCTGGTACAGAACCTGCGGTTGCCTCTGTGGTTGGAACAGCGGTAGTATCAGCGGTTGGTGCAGCCTCAACTACTGGTGCTAATACAACGACAGGAGCGGCAACTGGTGCCTCTACTGGCTTTTCTGCTGGTGAGCAAGCCACAAGAGCGGCAAGAATAAGTGTAAGCATTTTATATTTCCTTTATTAAAAAATTAAATTAAATCAAGCAGCAGTATCTGCTGTATCGGACTTATCAGAACCACATCCCATAAGGAACATGAGAATAACACTAATCATTTTTTTATCTCCATTTATATATTAAACAAGGTGGCGGAAAGGGTGAGATTTGAACTCACGGTTGGGTATAAGCCAACGACAGTTTTCAAGACTGTTTCCATAAACCGGACTCGGACACCTTTCCTTGAACCTCTCTATCTTAACCCTTTTATATAGTTTGTCAAGAAGTTTTTTTAATCTTTGTTGTTTTCTAGTAACCAAGAAGAAGATTGAATTTTATCTCCTCCAATACCCCAAAGAAGAGTAATACCAAGTTCTTTACAAACTTCGCTTTCCGGGGTGTTATAATCTTTCCTATCTCCACCATTAGCAAAGTAAGTTGGTTTAACTTCCCTTAAAGTTTCGCAAACCGTTCCATCATCATCTTTTGCTTTTACTACCTTGACTACACCCTTGATAGAAGAAAGAATCTCTGCTCTTTCTTCCCAAGTCATAAAAAATTTACCTTTCTTACGAAGAAGCCATTCATCTGAGTTTGCAATTACAACTACGTCGCCAAATTGTGCTGCTTCTAAAATCATACGAACATGACCTTTGTGAATGGGGTCAAAACCACCAGAAATACAAACTGTTGCATAAGGGTCAGCCACTTAACACTCCTATGAGGATTCCATTTTCCTCAATTTTAATATTACCTTTAATATCCCAACGTTTTCTCATAACTTGTTCAGCTTGTTGAACCGAAACTAAATCACTAATGCATCCATATTCTACACCTAACGAATCTTTTTTCATTCCGTTAATTATTTGTCTTCCATTTGGAAACTTTATGATTTCAATAACATATTGCATAAAGTAGCCTCCTCTTACTAAAGAATAAATAGTAAGAGGAGGCTAATTTGTTTTACTTACGAAGTCGCCTTGCTCTACGTTTTTTTGAACCTAGTTTACGTCTACGTCTGCCGTGACTATGCGCTGCTTTGTGACTCATCTTCACCTTCTTTGCTAAATACTTTTTTAAGTTGTTTTAAATCTTTTATGTTTTTAATCTTTTCAAAGAAACTACTTGCTTTTTCTTTACTATCAAACACTCTAGCCATATTTGTCAATTCATTGTTCTTTGTTATACCAACATTAAATTTTTCTCTTCCTTTAGAAACAATCTTTTGTCTTGAAGCAATTAACTTCATTGTTTTATTTATTTCATGGGTTTTAAATGTTTCACCCGGAATTGCGTCAAATGTTCTCACTTCTTTTTCTAAAAGTGTTTCTAATTCTTCTTTAATTAAATTAAGCAATAATTCTTTAGTTATTTTCATATTTATAATATTCCTTTTAGGAATAAATAGTTAGTTTTCTCATAAAACGGTATGGGAAAAGGGAATTGAGCCTTTATTCGACCTACCGTTGAATGATACCCCAACGATAGATTAATCTTAACACATACATTAGAAGTGGTCAAGAGATTTTTTTAAGGAATATCGTATCCTTGGTCTTTCATGATAATACTGAGTAATCTCTTACCATGTGCTGAAAGCTTGACAACACCAGAATTAGCAATGTGAGTTCCAAGGTAATACATTTTGGTATCCGTAGTGGACCAATATTCATTAGTACCCTCAGAATCTGGTACACAAGCATAGAACTTAGCTTTATGCTCTGGTGGTAGGTACTTGGGATTAGAATAAGCTGACGCATCTGTTCTGTGTACATATTTTGTTAGTGTTTCTCTGCTTCTTTTCTTTGGTAGCACATTTTTGTTTTGTAAATATTTTAACATATTAAATTCTGGTCCATATTGATTATCATCAGTTGATAAGTCTTGTTTACATCTTATCATTTGTACTGGCAAGTGAAGTAGAGAATCTTCTGGTATTTCGTCACCAAGCATGGATTCTATATCGCTAGCATATACATAGTATGGTTCATATGCGTTACCTGTGTTGAGAGCCTCTGTGGCATCTTCTATTGAGATAGCCAATGAAATACGTGGTGTAAAATCATCTTCGATTATATAGCTGTTATCGTCCTCATATGGACGCTTTGTAATTCTTGGATTAAACACAAATGTATCTTTTGATTTATGAAGAGAAAATGAACTTAAATGAAAGAATCTAAAAAGTTCTGCTAAAAATGATATTTTAACAAAACCAGAAGTTAAAGAAGCAGGAACATTATCCAATACTATTGCTTCTTTAAGTTTTTTATTTTTTTGTTTAGATTCAACAATTCTTATTTTCATTATATAATTTTAACTCCACGTACAGTCATGGGAATGTTTAATTCCCAGTTGTTTGCATCAGCAATAGATTTTAGTGCGTCCATTCTATAGATTGTTTTTCTTACAAGTTCATTTTGACTACTTAAGAGCCAATTTCTTCTTGAATTAATGTAAGCAAGACACCATTCCTTTTCATTACCACCGTTTGCTGGTGATTTCTGCGGAAAGAGATTACGGATTATTGTAACTCCCGCAGGACCAGAATGAATAGTGCTGTCATAACAGATTAAATATCCTAGTGCTGTTTGTAGACCTATGCTCTGAGCATGTTTAACAGCAGCCGCCCAATAAAGAGAATCAAATATCTCATCCTGTGCTCTTTCCATAACTGGGTCAGCACCAGCAACTTTTAGCAGATTTATTAATGAAACAAGCCATGTTGGATATTTACTTCTATCATAACCATATTTTGCTGACTCATTAGACATTAAATGAATCATATATGTGCTTAATTCTGGCGCATGTTGACCTTTTAATTCAATATAACGTTTGCAAACAAGGTCTAAAGAACCTGCTCTGTCTGTACATTGATGTTTTCCATAACTTATTCCTGCTCCATCATTTAATATTGAGCATATGGAATAGGATTGTCTACTTGGTAAGCGACCAGTTTCAAAGATACACAAGACCTTATTAATTACAGTTTTTTGTTGTTCTGTTATACTCATGATAAAATCCTTGAAATAATTAGTCTAAATCTATTTTATACTTCTTTAAGGTAGCTAAATAGTTATCAAAACTTAATCCTAAAAGAGTTGAAGCATCATATTTGCTTTTGGTACTTGATATTGCATATAGTAAAAGGCCGTGTCTGACAATATACGGTATTGACCTCCACAACCTCATACCAGAAAGCTTTCCATTTAACATTTTGCTAGATAATTCTAGCTTCATTGCTATTAATTGTTCTAATGTTAAATTGTTTAACATAAATTCAAATTGTTCATTTGATTTATTTTGTTTTCTTAAAGAATCAAGAAAGGAGTAGCTAAAATATACTCCTTTCTTGCCAGTTATTTGCCTGCGATGCCATTGAGGCATTTACATCTCCAATGGCTGAGCAGTTCCAGTATCCTCATCATTTTTACGTTTCTTTTCAGCTTCGTATTCTGGTGTCGTTGGCTCTGTTGGCATTGGTGACATTTCTTCTTCAAACTTATCAAAATATAATTTTAAGTTTGTAATGAGGTAGTCATAAAACAACTCTCTGTCTTTTCTATCATCAAGAAGAGAATAAGAATCAGCAATTGCTCTTTCAATCTTCTTGTAAGTCTGCATTGCCATATTACGACCAGTAGTATCTAAACTTTTATCTTCCAAACCTTTGCTAAATTTTTGCTCGGGTGTTTCTTCAGCTTTTTTAGCTTCCTCTTCTTCTTTCTTCTTGTCTTTATTAATATCGATAAACTTATCATTATCAGTAATTGTAACTGCGGCTTCTGATATTGCATCCGTACTAGATACGGCATACATATATTCAGTAGAAAGTAGGTTTTGAACCGCATTTAGAATATGTGCTCTAAATGAGTTTCTTTGTTCTGATGATGTTGTTAGAATTTTAAAATCTATTTGTAGAACAGGAATAATCTTCTTTAATAAATCTTCTAATACGTTAATACCAGTAGATTCATTATTTGATTGGCCTTCTGCTGCTTCTGATAATAGTTTTCTAATAATTCCTCTCAACTTTTGTTCTTCTACAAGATTTTGTCTTTGCTCATTTATCATTCTATTATTATTAATTCTGATAGCTTGACGAATAAGTTGACGTAACTTTAATTCTTCATTGTTATTATTCATTTTATTTATTCCCTTGTAATGCCTTCAATCTTCTTTGAATCTCTGGCATCAATTCGTTCATTGGAACGGTATTAGTATTTGATATAGAATCTTTTTTTTGTGAAAGTTGAATTGATGCCGGGGCCGACTCAACGCCGCCAGCACCTGCTGCACTCATTTCTATAATTATTTTAAGCACATTGTCAATAGATGATTCTGATAATTGTGAATTATTCAATAATTTTTGTTTAAAGATTTCATGTACTTCTGAGTTATAGTTTCCATATAAATCAGTTATAAACTGTTTTTGTCCTTCTTCATCTAATGAAGAGAATTGGTTACGAAGTTCTGATGCTGAGCTGGCTGGTTTTCCTAGAACATTAAATGTCATTGTTGGAACAGTTGTTATATATCCAACTTTATCCATTGTTTGTAATGGAGTATTCTCTTGGTATTTTTGTAAGTAACTTGGTCTTGAAGGTGTAATAACTTCTCCAGTTTCTTTATTTTTCTTTTCTTTAGTTGGTTCAAATTTAAACCTTGGGTCTTCATCCATATCTTTTTGAGAGACACCATAAATTAATATTGTTTTATTTACATCAACTGCTGGAAATTGTCTAAGTACTTCCTCTGCTTTGTATGGTTCGCGAGTTTGAAATACGTTTGTTGTGTCAATACCAGCAGCATTCATCATAACCACTTTTTCATCAAATGTAAATGGAGATTTTGGCAATTCTATTTTATTTGATGTAAAGATAAATGAATTTTCTTTTCCAAATTTAGAAGCTAAAGCATCGTAAGCCGATTTATGACCCTTGTGGAAAGGATGAAAACGACCGGGGTATATTGCGATTACTTTATTTACAGTAATTTCTTTGGTATTTTGACCAGCAGCATTTCCAGCATCTGGTTCATCTTTTCTAAATGTTGAAGCTTCTCCACCTAAAATAAATTCTCCAGTAATTTTTGTAGCAAAATCATCACCCTTAAGCTTAATAACCATGCCTTCATGGTCAGAAGCAGGACCATGTACCGCTGGATGGTCTACTTCCATTGCCTCAATAATTGCATTACCAAGTAATCTAGTAGCGTGCCAAAATACAGCACCATCTATGGCTTTTTGATAATCAGATTGATTGGCTATTAATTGGTCTAGAGCAACTTGTCTCTGTGGACTTGCATCTTTATCTGCCGCACTAGCACCTAAAACAGCTTTATATATCTCTTTTCCTTGCGCGGGTATCTTTCTACCATCTTTTAATAGAACTTGTTCATCTATTCTATTTTGTGCTACTTGTAATCTTTGTGCTAATGTTTTGTTATCTATATTACCAGCAGAAATTGTAATAGGTGCTGGAACACTTCCTACAACAGAGAAATCAAATTCTTTTACTGCTTTTGATGGAATTGAAGAATAAACACTAAAATTGTATTTTTCTGAGTACTTGTTCAATTTTTGTACCATAGAATCCATAGCTTCTTTACTATAGTCTACTTGGGTAGATGGGTCTTTGATTGCTTTTCCATCTTCACCTAGAGGTCTTTCTAATCCGGGTCTTACAGGCTTACCTCTAATACTCTTTTCATAAAATTGATTGACACCATGAATCTTTAAAAAGTCGTGGTCATAAGAAAGAACATTTGTGGTTCCTTTAACATATTCCATATTAAAGAATTTGCTGGAATCATCAAACAGTCCAAGTGCCTTAAGTTCTGGTGCTATATCTGCTAGAGAATCATTAAATATGCTTAATACAGTTTTACCAGCAGCAATCATTCCGTGACCTTCAGAGAACTTCTCACCCAATCTGTTGATAGTGATACCTTGTACATCTAGAGGTTGTCCAGAACCTCTATCCATAGCAAATTCTTTACCACTTGGACCATCAACAAGCTTAATACTTGTATTAACGCCATCGATTTTTGTATCTGGAAGGTTACCCTCTTTTATCTCTTTTGCTATTTGAGCAAATTTAGTTACCAAGTCCTTACCAGTTTTTACATCGTCCAAATCAAATGGATGCCTCATGTGGCCGCCAGCACCACCTTCTAGAATAATCATTATACTACTTCCTTATTCTTTAATTCTTCTAATACTTTCTTTTCTTCTTCTAATACTTTTACTTGTTCTTCTAAGACTGTTAATTCTTGTCTTAATCTTTTAACACCTAATCGAACTTCGTGCAAGTCCCTTTTAGCAATTTCAATTATCGCTGTGTCTCTGCCACTTCTTTGTGAAACAGATTTCAAGGCTCTTTCTAAAGATTCAATATAAGAAAAGATATTAGGTTCAGCCTTTTCTTTGATAAAATTCCAAGTGAGTTTATTTAATAGGTTGTTCATTTTTTTTCTTCTTTACTAGCTTGACTTCTTCTATGCTTGATTGTATAATTGATTCTTCTTCTACTGAGTCTTTAATTTGTTCTACAGTCTCTTCTTTTTCAGCTTCTACTACTTCTTTAACTGCTATTATAACAACATCTGAAATTTCTTCAACTGCTTTTTCAATAATATCTACTGTTTGAATTAAACGAGCTTTAATCTTAAAAAATTTATATGCTTTCATATTATTATAATCCTTAAATTATTTTTTGGAACCATCTTGTGGTTTTTTGTCTGCACGATTTGGCACACCATCACCATCATCATCCACACCAGCTTTTGCTTTTTGTCCTTTTATATAAGGACCGGGATTCTTTATTTTTTTCTTTTCTGCAACAACACCAAATTTCTTCATTAAAAGATTATATCTTTCATCATTTAACCAAGTGTTTAATGGTTTTTCTGATTCTTTTAATTCTTCTTTTTTAGAATATTCTTCACAAGTCATGCCTTTATGTGATTTTTCACATTTACAGCTTTGTTCTTCCATAAGTTTTTTCATAATTACATTAGTTAAGGCATCTAAATCAATCATTGGTTTATTAATTCCTTTTTGTTTATTTTCATTATTTAGTTGAAGATTATTAAACAATCCACCATCAACTGCATCTCTTACACCCATATTTCCGCGCGCATTTGCGAGTACTTCCATCTTACGCAATATTTTGCTTCTCTGTGCGTATCCTTCGCCAGCTTCGCCCATAACTTCTGGTGTAAATTGTCCATTACAGTTTTGAGCGTGATGAACTAATTCATGTGAAACAGAGCGCAAAATATCTTTTGGGTGTCTACCAGTAACATATACTGTTATTTCCATAACCGCTGGGTCATAAAATCCAGTATTTCCTATTGGGTTTTTTGCATTCTCTTCATCTTCAATATAATTAATTTTTGGTATATTATTAAAACCAAATTGCTTTTGTGCAAATGGCATGTACTGGTCTACTAGTTTTTTATAAATCATACAATAAATAGATTAAACAACTAAACTTTCTTTAATTTTATGAATAATTTGTAGAGATATAACTAATATATCTTTTTCTCCTATTGAGTCACTAAATGGTACGACTGTTGCTATAGCAACTCGTCTACTACCTCTGTATGCAATATATAAACGACTTATCACACCAAATTTTTTAATCTTATCTAGTGTGACGATAATTTTATCGGTTGGTAATTCAGTCCAACTGACAAAATCACCAATTTTTAATTTTAAATATTGAGAATAACCAAAGATATCATTATCGTTAGAAAACATAAAAGCCACCTAAAGTAATTAGGTGGCTTTTATTAGTTATTTAGTTTTTTTAATTATTTAGAATGTTTATCTGCTATAGTAGACGCTGCCCAAGCTTCTGGTTTAATCTTACAATCGAACCCAGATGCCTTTACATAACCAGAAAGACTATCTGCCAACTTATTGCTAGCAGCTCTTCTATCTGAATTAACATCTAAATGTAATTCTAGTTTAACATTTGGAATTTCTTCACTAATTTCTATTCCAAGTTCAATTGAGTTGGTGGCTTCATGAGTGAGTCGTTGAATAAGGGTAGGAAAATCTTTCTTTAATAAATTTTCTCTAGAATAAAAATAAATACCACCACTCCTTTCTTGTTCGCTATATAAACAAATTACGGAAGATAAAACACAAAACTTCTTTTGAATAAAAGAATCACTTCCAATATAAACTTTTCCATTTTTTTTAGAATATTGTTTTATAGTATTGTGAATATTTTCTATAGTAGTTGAGTGTCCATTACCTGTATACCATCGTTTCATTAGTTATATCCTATGTCTTCTATTAAATCTTGTGGAACTAAAACATACTGACCATCGATGAAAACTAAATGTCTTCCAATACGGTCTGGATTTTCCGAGACTCTGGTGATTTGTTTACCTAGAGTGATTCTTGTCATTTCTTTAGTTTCTGGGTTTATAAAAAACGCCCAACCAGTTCCCTTTAACCTTTCATAAGGATAGGCAACTTTTATTTTTTTTTGTAATTCTAAGACAGAAGAAATATGGGCTTCTTTTATCTTTTCATAAAGCCTTTCTGCTTTTTTAACTTTATTTGGTGGCATTGGTTTCTTCTCCTATTAATATAACTATTTTTTATAGAAGAAGCAAGCTTTATCTTTCGTATAATTCTTCTGTTGAAAGATGCTTAACTAATATAAACTCTTCAATCTTTTTTAATTTTGGAATTATAATTTCTTCAACAGCTTGTTTTACTGAAGCTTTTGGTGGAAGTGCAACTTTGACTATTAGTTCTTTGTATGTAAAGCCGGAGAGAATTTGCACGGCTTCAAATGTTTTAACAGTTGTTATGTTCTTGATTGCTCTAATTTCATCTTTTAATCGACTAAAGTTTAAATAATTCTCTCTTTGAGAAGGATATCTAATCAAAAAAGAAACTTCGTATACAATTTGTTCAACTTCATCAATCTCATTGATAAAATTTTGCCACTTTCTGCTCATATATTAATTAGTATCTCCATGCTTTTCCATATTCTTTTTTACTTCTAATAGTGTCTCAAATACTCCACGGATTGCAACAATATCGCGTTCAATAGAAATACATGACACCATTATAAAACAAAGAATAGAAAATGCTTTATCTGGAACTGGCTCAAACCACTCAGAAACTCCTAAATAGATAAAAGCAAAACGAGCGATGATAGAAAGAATATTAGAGATATTATGCATGGGTCACCTTTTTAATGTTTGATAAATAATTTTCAGTAATTACAAATAGTTGACTTTCTTTATGTGGATAGTTTATACAGGTAGCATATAATGAGTATTTATCCATGTTTGTTATAACAGCTAGATGTTTATCGTTAATTTTAATAAAATCTCCTATTTCATAATCTTTCAACGTCAACCTTAACCCCACTTTTTAGAGAAATGTTTCCGTCACGGGTTGTAATCCAACCATTTTCGTGACACTTTCTCATTACGTCACCGATTGCAGTAAGCATTGTTCTACTCCTATATTATT
>Ga0181349_1000974_pt1 | contig 12281 bp, 9 predicted proteins | sample Su13VDMM110SD_FD_130106 | JGI IMG/M metagenome (GOLD analysis project Ga0181349, IMG submission 130106) | Freshwater viral communities from Lake Michigan, USA - Su13.VD.MM110.S.D | ecosystem: Environmental > Aquatic > Freshwater > Lake | place: USA: Michigan | collected 2013-07-16 | reverse complement strand
TCGGAGTGACTGTCGGAGTGACTGTCGGAGTAACGGTTTCTGTCGGAGTGACTGTCGGAGTGACTGTCGGAGTGACTGTCGGAGTAACGGTTTCTGTCGGAGTGACTGTCGGAGTGACTGTCGGAGTGACTGTTGGAGTGACTGTCGGAGTGACTGTTGGGGTAACGGTTTCTGTGTTTGTGTCTACTAGACCAGCAAGTTCTAGATTGCGTTTAACATTTATATTTGGTTCTGATGCTTTTACGGCGTTAATAAATGAATTAATTTCATTTTGGTCTAATACATCACCAAAACTATTCTCCCAATATTTAAGACTTTCTGCATCTGGCACTCTACCAGTAACATCAATATATAGTTGTGCAGCCGCACTTGTTTTGTTTGTATCGGGTTGCACTACATCCAGAGCGCGGCTTGGGTCTTTGTATGCGTTTGCAATAGCTTTAACATCAGGGCTAAGTCCCAATGTGTTATCAATGTAACTAGCCGCTGCTTTTTTACCCTCAGCAAGCGCCGCATTTAACGTGGCGTTGGTTACGTCTTTTCCAGTGAGTGCGGCTGTAATAGCCGCAATAGCTACTTTTTTTGCCCCTGTTGGCATCTTGCTGTCGCCAAACCCCGGCATAGACTTAGCCACGCCGTTGATAGCCGTTGAAAGGGTTGAGCCAGCCAACGCATCAAGTGGGTTTTGTCCAGTTGCTCCGGCAGTTACTAAAGCGGTAGCGCCATTTGCAATTCCTGTTTTTACAATAGCAGGTAGCTCAACATTTTTAAGTGCGCCGTTTACAGCGCCAGAAACAGCAGACCCCACAAAATCTAAACCCGCCGACAGCACAGCGCTTTTTATGGCTTGCTCTACATTTCCACCATTGGTGGCAGTTTGAATAATTAAATTACCGGCAAGCGCTGCAGCCGTGGGGTTGGTGATCCCCAGTGCAGTTCCAAGAGTCAATCCGGGGGTAGCAAGAATACTAGACAGAGTAGTAGCGCCAGTAGTGGCAGACAGGGTAGCGCCAACCCCACTTACAGCAGCAGCACCAGCATTTATTAACCAAGGTATGCCGTAGTACGCAGCGGCAGCGACAAGACCTACTTTGGCAACGTCTTCCAGTGAATTGAGAAACTGCTCCCCCATGCTTGAGGGATTTTTGGGAATGTAATAACCCGTTGTGTTCCCAGCAGGATCAAATAATGACCCAAGCTCGTTGTTATTCTTTACCGCATAACCAATAATTTTGGATGTGTCTTGTAACTCAGTGTTACCTTCCCGTCCACCAAGTGTTGTTCCATACCGTATGCTTACACTGCCAACAGGTATCCCAAGCGAGGCCGCAATTTGTTCTTGAATGCTTTGTGGAGTTGAAGTCGGGGTAGGAGTTGGAGTTGGAGTTGGGGTAGGAGTAGGAGTAGGAGTCGGGGTGGGCGTAGGGGTTGGGGTAGGAGTTGGAGTTGGAGTTGGAGTTGGAGTCGGGGTAGGAGTAGGAGTCGGGGTGGGCGTAGGGGTTGGGGTTGGAGTTGGAGTTGGGGCAGGAGTCGGGGTGGGGGTTGGGGTAGGAGTTGGAGTTGGAGTTGGAGTTGGAGTTGGAGTAGGTGCGGGAGTTGGTGCAGGAGTTGGTGCAGGAGTTGGTGCAGGAGTTGGTGCAGGAGTTGGTGCAGGAGTTGGTGCAGGAGTAGGTGCAGGAGTAGGTGCAGGAGTTGGTGCGGGAGTTGGTGCAGGAGTTGGTGCAGGAGTTGGTGCGGGATTAGCATTGGTATATTCTTCACCCGCCATCTCCCTAAAGACTCTTAGTTCATCTGCACTAACATTTGTACCAAATTGTTGGGCAAAGTACGCCAATCCACCGGGGTCAGGCTCTCTTCCAAGCTCCTCTATGTACATCCGCCGCACTGCTTCCTCTGCTTCGTTTGCCAAAGTAGGAGCCGGAGTCGGAGCGACGGTGGGTTTGTAAAAATCCTCATAATCACCATCCGCACGATAGGTATACCCCAAAGCTTTGCGACGGTACTCCAAAATATTCATAAGTCGCCAAACCCGTTCATGTTGTTTGCGTTGCTGGGTTGACCGCCGCCACCATGGCCTCGGCCCAATCAAACCAATTGTCGTATTGTTCCGTCCGGGGCGTGGCCTCGTTCGCAAAAACGTCAATCGCAATCAAGCCATTGCCCCACAGCCTCCAGTCCGTCTGGGCATCAGGGATCTGGAGATTCTGGGCCCCGTACAGCTCGCACATAAGGCTTGCCCACGACTCAAACGTGCTGTAGCGGGGGTCGTAGATCAGCGCAGGGTTAAGGGCCATATGGCCTCACGTCGCCAATCTCGGCACTGAGCAAGACTTTGCCAAGCTGGTAATTTCCGCCGGCCACGTTAGATGTGAATTTAAGACGCAACTCTCGGCGTTGTTCGCGCATGTCAATTTTGCCGTTGTTGGGTCCAAAAATGTATGGGTCGGACTCCTTGTCCTCGCCCTGCGCAAATGGCCGTCCGGTCACAATGACCGACATTTCACCAGATTGGATGAAATCCGGTTCAATCCGATCAAGTCGGATCCAGCGGTTTACGCCTTCTGTGGCCAACTGGGACGGGCCGCCAGAGACCCAACCAAGGTCATTGGTTTCAAACGAACTGAGGATGGACTGCACGTTCTGGCCATCAACCTCGTCGGTGCCAATTTCGTGCTGGTACATGGCAATCAGGTCAGGCGGGGTTGAGAAGGTCAATGACACCGCAGCCGTGCCTGTGGCCGCCGCCGACATTTGGATGGCTTGGGCATAAATTGTTGTGACCGGGATGGCAAACCCAGCCCCTGCGCCGCCCAAACTGGCCGCCGTGGCGCTCAACACATTGCCGATGACATAACTCGCTCCATTGGCCGTAAGGGTCACGGTGGTCACTACCCCCCCGGCAACGACAATCGTGGCCTTAGCGCCCAATCCTGACCCTCCTGTGAGGGTGACGTTGGTGTAGGTTGCATTGACGTAGCCAGCGCCCGGGGTGATTGCCCCAAGCGTCTTAATGTTGCTGGTCGTGATGGCCACCACGGTTGTACTTGTGGGGATATTGGTGCCAGTAATAACCTGATTGAGCGCAACCTGCAAGTTGTAGGTGTCGCTGTACAAGAAAACGCTGCCAGACACCTCGTTGAAAGTGTCTGTAAACACGAGTTCAGACTCGCTGGCATGCCAGTCAGCGGCCACGGGAAACGCAAACACTTGCGAGAAGTACCCGGCAGAGCGCTGGGCACCTCGCGCCTCACCAGCGTCGTACCAAGTGCTCTCGCGCACGTTGTAGATAACGGCGTCAGTACACTCGGTTGCCTCACCACGCGGATAAAACCACCAGATCTCACCAAAACGAGGAACCTTTGTTGCCCAAACTTTCTGACGCTGGTCGTAGTTCAGATTGTCAAAGAAGTAGTTCTGGTTCATGCTGTTGGGGATCTCCTTGACCACACCGTTGTACAGCAGGAAGCGGTCCACGCCGCACCAGTAATAAACGCCGTCGTACTCAATGGCCGACTGAGAAGACAGGATGGAGGACTGGCTGCTGATGATGTCATAGCGCCAGTACTGAGCAGGCGTCCCTGTCCCGCCAATGAATGACACGCGGATCAGGCTGTCAAGGCTCCAAAACAGGCCAGAGGGCGCGTTTGAGCCGCCCCTGACGGGTAGCCCTTGGACAATCTTGCCGGAGGCTACGTTGACCGCATTTGCGTCGGCAGAGACCCAGTCGCTAGGGTTGCCGGCCGAACAGTTCTGAATCAGACCATTGTTGCCGTACACAAACAGGTAAGGGTGCAGCGCAACAAGTCCGCCAGATACTGAGATGTTGTTGTCAAACGTCAATGTCACCGGGCCGCTTGAAGTTGCCGCAGCGGACAACACCACTTTTTGATAAGAGCCAAGCGTAAAAACAAACCCGGTTGTTGACGCAACAATTGTGGATACTGCGCCTCCACCAGAGGTTGCAGACAACGTAAATGTTGTTGAATAGTTCGTGGCAATAACGTAGTAAGTGCTGCCAGAAGTCAGACCAATGTATTTTTGTATCGTAAACACCAAATTATTGGTGCCTGTTACTATTGTTGTAATTGCTGATCCACCAGAGGTAGCGGACAAAGTAAATGTTGACGTGCCATTGGTTGCAATAATGAAGTACGTTGTCCCGGTTATAACTCCCGGAAATGGTGTTGTAACAAATGTCAATCCAGTAGTTGCACCAAAGGTGTTTGTTATTGAAGATCCACCAGAAGTGGCAGCCAAAGAAAAGGTTGTTGTGCCGTTCGTGGCGGAAATGTAATAAGTTGCTCCTGAAACAAGTCCTGTTCCATTTGGCCCAGTGAACGTCAGTCCCGCCAAGGTGACAATATTTGTTGCTATTGCCTCCCCATTTATTGAAGACGCCAACGTAAATGTTGATGTCCCGTTGGTTGCAATAATGTAATAAGTGATGCCTGCTGTGACACCGCTTGACAATATTGCCGTAAATGTTAGCCCAGTGGTTGTGCCTGCCGTTGTTGTCAAGGCTGTGCCGAACAACGCCGCTGACAACGTAAATGTTGATGTCCCATCGGTGGCAATAATGAAATAAAACCTGTTGCCATTGATACCAGTTGACGTTCCAGTAAGCGTGCCGGTCACAAAAACTGCCTGCCCTATGAAAAGTCCCGTAGTAGCCGTGCAAGAGCATTGGCCCGCAGTTCCAGTAACAGACACGCCAGCAACTGTTGATGGAGTAGGTGTGCCGCCCACGGTAATTGGCTGGCCTATGTAGAGTCCAGTTGTTGCGGTGCAAGAAAAAGCGCCATTGACGCTGGTGACCGCAACACTTGCAAGGGTGTTTGTGCTTATTGTTCCAGAAACAACTACCGGCTGATCTACCGCAAGTCCGGTGGTCGCTGTGCAAGAAAAAGCACCGCTTGAGCTTGTGATTGCAACACTCGCCAAGGTGGTGTTTAGCAATGCCCCCGACACAACAACCTCTTGCCCGTTATACAAACCAGTGGTAGCAGTGCAAGAAAACGTGCCGCCCGCTCCAGTTACCGCCACCGCTGACAAAATTTCTGTCGGCAGAGATCCTGAAACGGTAACTGTTTGGTTGATGTAAAGGCCCGAGGTTGACGCACAGGAGAAGGTTCCGCTTGTTCCCGTTACTGCGACCGTGCTTAAATTGGGCGACTCAAGATTGCTTGAAACAACTGTTGTCCCAGACGGTATGTTTGTGCCGGTCACGGTCTGGCCAGCGCCAATCAAAGTGTTTGTTTCAGATATCGTGACAGATGTTGTGCTGTTTATGTAGGCGTTGGCATCGGTAAAAACACCGATTCTTGACATTGTTAACCCGTTAATATCGCCAATCAGCACAGGCGTATCAACGTCATTGCTGATTGAGTCAAGGTTCAGACCGGGGTGGGCCACAAGCGACTGAATGCCATTACCACCAACGTCATAAAACCCATCAAATTGCCAGAGGTTTAAATCTGAAGCCGTGAAATTGGCCAACGTAAAATCTACAGCCCCTGCGCCAATACCGTTGTTGTCAATGGTCAGGACTTGCAGGCCATCGTTGTAACCGCTGAAAATTGAGGTGAAGCCGTTCTGCGGGTTTACCCAGATCCCACGAGATGGGCCTGTAAGCTGATCGGAAATGACGCGAAATCCGCCAATCTTGCGGGGACGGCCACGTTGAAAGCGCACCCACTCGCCGTCGGTGTAGAACACCTTGTCAAATATCGTGCCGTCGCGCTGGATGCCCGGTTGTGCATCAAGGGTAAAAACCTTAGTGGCCATCAGAAAACCCCGCCCTGAACACCCCCAGTAAAGTTCCCTGTGCCGGGAATGTTCAGCCCGGTGGCGGTCAGCCCAAACAACTTGACGCCCAAGATGGCAATACCAAATTCACCAGAGCCGGGACGGTAAACGCCCGTTGATGTTTCCGTTGAAAAGTTTAGCGCCGGAGCGCCCACCGAACCGTCCACTAAAGACACACTGGACGCACCGGCGGCAATCGTAGAGGCGTTGAGCAAGTTGATTGAGTCGCAGAGCAAAATCACCTGCTGGCTGGCTGGAACAATTGCCGTGGACCCGCCACCGCTTGTGGTAAAGGTAATCTGATAGCCGGGCCCGCCACCATTGGTCTGGTTCGTTATGTAGTAAATCTGAACAGTCTGCGGCAACACCACAGTCACATTGCCTGTCAGGGTGCCCGTGTACTTTTGAATTGTGTTGGCGGCCTCGGCGGCGGTCAGGGTGTAGCTGCCAGACACCACAGCTTTGGTGAGTTGGGTGAAATTAAACTGAACATTACGGCCCAAACCAACTGTGAAGAAGGCTAATCCGGAGCAGCAAAGCACGCAAGAGTCAGCAGGCTGCAATGCAATAGTTGCAGCGCCGTTGATCAGGTCACCGCCAGATGGCGCAATGGTCAGCGTGCCAGTTCCGCCATTGCGAACCATCATGTACCAATCATTGCCCAATGTAACGGCTGACGTTAGGGTTAGGGTGCCAGCGCCGCCAGTCCAGACATAAGTTGAGGCCCGGTCCGTGGCCAAAGCGGTGTAGTTGGACGCAAAGGTGTTGACCTCAATAGCCCCGTTTAAGGTGTTAGAGATGGCCTTGAGGCCAAATCCAGCAAGGGTGGCCGCATCGACGTTGGATGTACCCACGCCAAAGGCTATCAGGCCCCATGTGCCGGCCTCTGTGGCGTTGTCGGTTAGGTAGATGTACTTGGCCTCACCAGCCGCGATGGTGACGATTGTGGCCCCGTCGTAATCCCTGACCTCAAAACTGTAGGAGCCGACGTTGCGGAACAAGGCGTCAATGCCAACGGACGCCTGATTTGCAGGCGGCATGTCCAAGGTGAACGAGTCAAGCGTGAAGGTCAGGCCGGTCGTCGTGCCGGCCGTGGTGGCCACCGCCGTGCCGCCTGAAGTTGCCGACAGGGTGAAGGTCGTTGCGCCGTTGGTGAGAATGATGTAGTAGGTGTTGCCGCTGACGATGCCTGTTGCCGTGCCGGTTAGAACCCCAGTGACAACGACGGCTTGGCCAACAAACAGGCTGGGGGTTGTGGTGCAAGAGCACTCCCCGCCCGTGCCTGCAACAAGGACGCCGGCCAACGCCAAGCCGCTCGAGAGCGACGTAACATCCATGATCCGCGCTGCGGCGTTGTCAGTGACACTGCCGTTGATTGGCCACGTCAAGGTACTGTCGGCGGAAAGCGTAATATCGCGGTAGGAAACGTCGGTCGGTTGAATTACCTGACCGGTAAATGGGCTATTAAAACTCATGAATCCCTCACAATCGCCTGACGATCAGCGGCACGAATGACGTTCTCCGTTTTCAGGACTTCAATAATTTTGTCGTAGTTGCTTTGCCACATGGGCATGCGTTCGTCATTCTTGATGAACGGCATGGCTTGCAGCAAAGTGCCATACAGCAGCGCCTGTGGGGCGTACTGGGTGAACCAGCTTGATTGGTTCGATGAGTCCAAAGGCTGCAAGCGCTCGTAGTACAGCACCTCGTAGGAGTAGGCCAGTGTGGGGGTGGGCCCCACCAGCCAGTGCGTGTAGTCGTAGTCGCAAAAAAACAGCGGCACGTCCGTGCTGGCCGCCTCTGGCCAATACTCGCGGATGTACTCGTAGGTCCGGAGCAGCACAGGCTGGCGCTTGCCTGCCACGGTGACGTTCATTGAAACCGTCTTGCGCCAGCGTCCGGGCTTGGGAATTACGTTTTCAGACGCAACCATGGTGCTCGTGGCCACAGTCAGGTTGCCAAGGAATTTGATCTCAGCCGCAATAATCTGCTCTGCCAGCATGATGAACTGCGGAATTTTGTCTAGCGTCTGCTGATCTGTGCGCTCCAGATAGGTCTGAATGTCGTTGACCAGAGAGTCATACGTCATTACGGCTGCGACTGTCATTTTGTTCTCCGTTATCCGACGTTGCGTTCAAAGTGCGGGCAATCAACCAGAGATTTAAATGTGCCGCCCCACCGATTTTTGGGGTGCAAAGATTCCCAGTAAGCGCCCAGCGGAGCAATGATGCCCTTGTCCCAGATTATCCGCCCATCCTTGAAGAAGTTCAAGTCAATGGCGCACCTCTTGAGGTGAATAGAGTTCATGGTCTTGGACCGGCCGGCCTTGACATGGAGGGCTTGCTGCTCTGGCGTCCGGGCCAATTCACCGCCCGTCACCATAAACCCTTGCTCAGTGGCGTGCTGGATCAGCCGGCACATGTCCAACAGGAAAGCTGCCTGTTCTTGTGATAGGCTCATTTTCGACTCCTCATGTCGGCCAGCTTCTCAATTGTGCGGCCACCAAAATAGGCACCCATGATCAGCATTCCCCACTGCCCAAGCAACTGCACATAGGACTCGTTGGCGTTCAAGCCGAATGCTGACATCATGGCAAAGATAAAGTACCCCACGAAGATGGCTACAAGGCTCATAGGACGAATATTCTTGGACAGCCAAGAGTCACTACCCATGTCCGCCTTCCAGCGGTCTGAGACGTTGTTATCCTCGTTCTGAGCGGCCAGAGCAAACACCTTGAGTTCTTCCAACTCGGCTTGGGCTTTCATGATCCCAAGTTCAATCAATCGTTCTTCGTGGTCGTACTGAAGTTGGCGTAGTTTAGAGACCTCCTCCGGGCTAGGGCTGTCTGAGATCTTGACGCCCAAAGCGTTCTCAACGACCTCTTTGCCTTTTGCTTGAAGCGCAGATGACAAAAGGCCCAGACCGTTCTGAGCCAAAGTACCAAGAAGGGATGCAACAATTGGAATCATTTTGTTTCCTCGTCATCATGGGACAGCTTGACACCTGCAAGCAAACCAATAAAACCACCGACGATGGTCTGGAACGCAGGGCTAATCAGTTTGAAGATTTCGCTGTTGTCCACTTTTTCGTCAAACAACCCAATCATCAACACCGCAACCATGCCAACAACAACAACGCATAGCGTTAGGCTCACCATTAACGTCACAGCAAAAGTCAACTTGGCTTTCATTTGTCTTTTCTATTAAAAATTTCAAACAGCGATTTAACTTTTTCCTCAAGCACGGCAATTTTTATATCCATTTTTGCCAACACGATGATTAGCGTTATCAGCGCCAGCAGCATGGGCCAACCCTTTGCCAATGCCTCCAAGAATTCCATGCTTACCGATGTAACGTAAGGCTGGCGTAAACGATAGCAGACATACTAACAATAAGCACCCCGGCGGTCTTCATAATTACGCCCTCTAAGCGTTTTAATCGAGCATTGATCTGCGCGTATCTCTCAGCGCAAACTAGCTCGTGGCTGGTAAATCTGGTATCAATATCACTCATATAAATCTTTTAGCCAATGCGATACACGATGTAGTTGCTGGCTGCGGTGCGGCGAATACGGAATCGGGCAGAAATGCCGGTCAACACCGTAAGAGTACCGATGTTTGTAACCCCGGTATTGACCGCCATCGTAACCGTACCAGATGCGGTATTAATTATTGAAAAATCAAACCCAAGGTCATCGCCTGACCAGCTAATTAAAGTGTCTAAAGTAGACCCTGTAGGCATGGTTAATGTGTACGCAGTGCCTGTTGTAACAATAAGCTGAGTCTGCAAGTTAGCATTGGTCAGCGTTGCAAGGGCAGAAAAACTTGCTGGGGCAGGTGCGTACACCACCACAGCGCCGTAGAGAAACTGAGCATTGCCTGCGGAGTCCATGGCTTGTCGCACATTGCCTGCGCCATCACTCAAGACAATCCAGTTGCTACCTGTTCCAGAAATTGGTGCGGCACTACCGTCGTAACCGCCGACGACTACGTTATTGGAGCCTGTGATATAAGCGCCTGCACCATATCCAATCGCAATATTATTATTACCTGTAATGTTATTAACTAACGCGCTATCACCCACTGCAATATTATTATTACCTGCAATGTTATTAACTAACGCATAACTTCCTACCCCAGTATTATAACTGCCCCCACTGTTAGCGAGTAACACAAATTCCCCTACCCCGGTGTTTCTTACCCCAGCAACGTTAGATACTAGTACGCCACTGCCAACAGCAGTATTGGTAGCTACCGCACTACCGCCCAACCCAACAGTCAAACCTTGAACAAGAGCGCCCCCAGTCAATGTAGATACGCCTGTCACGCCCAGCGTGGTGGACGCTGTGATGGCCTTGGCTGCAAGGGTGGTGTTGGCTACGGTCATTGTGCCCGTGGCCGCGCCAATGTTTACTGTGGTGGCTGCACCGCCGACATTAAGCGTGGTTGCTGTGGTATTCAGCAAAGCAAATGAAGTAGATGCAGTGGTCAAGCTGGTGGTGATTGCGGGTGAAGTTCCGAACACTGCAACGCCGGTGCCTGTTTCGTTGGTTAGAGCAGCAAGCAACTGGGCAGAGGTGAACGAACCCAGTGAGGTAGCATTTCCAACGGATGTGACTGCGCCAGTCAGGTTTGCGTTTACTGTTGCGGTTCCAGTTGCGTTCCCCGTGCCGCCGTTTGCAACTGCAAGAATTCCGGCAACCGTCACAGCCCCAGAAGTAGCAGACGACGGTGTTAAACCTGTAGTGCCAAATGAAACTGTTGTAACTGGCGTTGTGGCCGCGCTACTTGCCAGCAACTTGACAGTGCCTGCGGAGTTTTTGAAATACAACTTTTCATCAACTGTGTTAAGCGCCAACTCACCAGCAACAAGGTTGGCAGAAGACGGTGTTGCCGCAGCCGTAGTTGTGTAGTACAGCGAGATTGGGGTAAAGCCTGATTGAGCCATTAAAAAGCACCTCTAAAAATTAAAAAAACATTAGAAAAGCACCACCGGCATTATTGAATTTCCACCCAGTGTTATTTCCTGCGTCAACATTAAAGTTTGAGGTAAAGGCTTGGAACACCGCCCCGCCCGTAGCATTGCTGTCCTGAATGGTTAGGTAGTTCACGCTGTTTGTACCGCTGGCGTCAGATAGAGTGGCTTGCGTGCCGGGTGTTGTTGCTGACAGAAACTTCTGGTTTGTGCCTGATGTGGCAAACGATCCGACTGTGCTGGTTGTGCCTGACTTGAGTTTTAACGTGCCGTTGGTCATTGTCAAGGCTTTAGTAGAGCCTAGCGTCAGGGCATCTTGGCAGGCAAACGTACCACCGATTCCATCAAACGTAATATCGCTGTTGATGGTGACGTTGTTATTGGTAATTGTTTGGGCTGTTGTAGCGGCAAAAATAAAAGTGTTTGTTCCAGTCGTAACAGTCATTCCTGTGGACAACACCAAGTCACCATAAATTTGTGGTGACGCATTTGTAATCAACGACCCTGAAAAACCAGTGAAATCAAGTGTTCCATAAGCTCTTGCAGCAGTGCCGGGGCTAAAAATGTCTGCGCCAGCTTTAATGTACAAATTGGCTGCATTTGCGGCAGAACCACCACCAGTTGCTACATTCCCCCCACTAACAGTCCGCGTTTCCCCACCTATACCAACTCCTGTAATCTCAACAGTCCTTGTCCCGGTCATAGTAAGCCCGGTTGCTATGCTTGTTGTGTAAACGTTTGTGTTTGTACCCGTTAAAACCATCTTGCCTGTACCAAAAGCTAATGTTCTGGTATTGCTATTGCTTGAAGCAAACAACCCAGTGGTTAGTGTGTAGCTAACTAAATCCAAAGTGCCGTTGGTTAGATTGGTTGTGTTAGTAGCGGGGACTGTACAAGGGTCTTGGAGTTGAAAAGTACCGCCTACACCGTTGAAGTTAGTACTGCCCGGAAACGATACGCCATTTGATGTAATTGTTTTTGTACCCGATGTAGCAGCAAAACTAATTGTTGAACTGCCGCTTACTGCGGTAACCCCGCCAAAGTTCCAGTTGCCAAAAACCGAAATTGAGTTTGCAGTAGAAAACGTACCCGTAAACCCTGTAAAGTTTACATTTTTGTATGCGCCACTTGTTGTTCCAAGGCTAATGATGTCTGTCCCAGACGTTACATCCACGCTGATTGCGTTGGTTGCCCCAGCCGCCCCTATAGTAATTGAGCGAGTACCCGCACCGCCAGCCGTTGCCTGAATCAACGGGTTTGTACCGGTAACTGTTAAATTGGTACTGGTAGATGTTGTAAAAATAGTTCCAGAAGTGGCAGTCAAAACAATCTTGCCCGTGCCAAAAGCCAATGTCCTGACGTTGGTTTGGTTTGAGCTAAACAAACCAGTGGTCAGCGTATAGCCGTTCAAGTCCAACGTGCCGTTGGTCAGTGAGCATGTGCGAGTAGCGCCAGAAGTCAGTGCCGATGCAAGCTGAAAAGTACCGCCCACACCGTTGAATG
>Ga0181349_1000969_pt1 | contig 12295 bp, 9 predicted proteins | sample Su13VDMM110SD_FD_130106 | JGI IMG/M metagenome (GOLD analysis project Ga0181349, IMG submission 130106) | Freshwater viral communities from Lake Michigan, USA - Su13.VD.MM110.S.D | ecosystem: Environmental > Aquatic > Freshwater > Lake | place: USA: Michigan | collected 2013-07-16 | reverse complement strand
GGCTGCATTCCAGACATTGCCTGTTCCATCATTACTTGCGCTTGTTCTGGCGTAGTCCCTTCTGGTACTTCGAAGCGAGCTATCCGGCCATCAGGCATCTGGAAACGGGCAATAGGCATTATTGTTGTCCTTCGTATCCTAAAAATCTAGGGACGTTTGTAAGACTTGACGATCCGCTTGTAGTAAGCCCACGCATTCTCATTTGGTTCTGTACCCACGCCGCTGCATCAGGATTATCAATTAAGAATCCCGGAGTTTTAGCCAGCGATTCGTACTGTTTCATGAAATCGCGCTCGGTAGTTTCCGCTCTAGGTGCAAACTTAGCGCCACTGATTCTCTCTATGGCTTGCGCGTACGGTATACCTTCTTCCTGCATAACTCTAGCAATCATACGTTCTTCGGCACTTGTGCCGAGTGTACCCGACAGCCGCTTGTAATACTCGCCCATAATATTACGTTCCTGCTGTGCTGCGGCAAGTTTTTCACGCTCTCTCTTAGCGCCAAGGGTAGCAATACCTGCTTCGCCAAGATTTGATAACGCGTACTGTGACTTACCTGCCATCAAGTTCAAACCTAGCATCAGCATATCTTCGTCAGAGAACCCGGAACCTTTCTTGGCTTCAGCCTTTGGCTCAAAACGGCTGCGTTCTTCAATAGGCACTTCTGTAGTATCTGCTGCGGCAGAAGGCTTAATACCGCGCAGCATTTCATCAGGGTACACATCAGATACTGGTGGGCTTTCTAGTTCTGAAAAAGGCTCGACGTTTGCGCCTACTTCCGCCGCAGGAAGAACTTTACTTGCTATAGCAGCGCGGGCAGCTTGTTCCACATCGTAACGTCGGTCTACACGATCCAGTATATTTTCTTCTACAGCTTTTGTTTCTTTACCGATTGCTTCGTCTTTTGCTTTTTTGGCGCGTTCTTGAGCTTTAAGAGCTTCTCTGTTAGCTTCTAGTTGGCGGCGTTGCTCCACTGCTTCCCGCGCGCTGCGAACATCTTCCGCCCCACGCGCCCTTTTTTCTGCGGCAGATTGCGCGGCTTCTAATGCCGGATCGCGTTTTTTAAGCACGCGGTCTAGGGCAGACGGCACAGGTGCCTCGGCTTCGGTAAATAAAGACATTTGTTCCGCACGACGATTGTCCTCTACTGCTTTCTGCATTGCTTCGTTTAAGGGTGTTTTAGCAACAGGTTTATTAGGAATAGGAGCTTGCTCTTTTGTAAACAACTCCCCTTGCGCAGGGCCTGATCTTCTAGCGGCGCTGGCTTGCGCTGCCTCTGCTTGAGCAGCAACTTCTCGCGCTTTTTGTGCGGCGGCTTCAGCAGCACGAACAGCTGCTGGTGCACGCAAACGAGAACGTGAAGTAGTAGCACCCGGAATATACGGCGGTACTTTAAAGTCTTCCAGCGCACGATGTGCTTGGCTTAAAGATTCTTGTCCGGCTTCAAATCTAGGTGCGTACGTCATTCTCCTAGCACCTTCTTCTACCGACATATCGCCGCCCAACAAACGATCAATACCTGCACGCGCTGCGCCTGTTGCCGGAGAGAAGGCCCCCGTAACCAAAGATGCTAATGCTTCTGGCGCACCTAACAACTCTTGACCACGTTGCGCTAAATAACTTTTTTCAGGACCGCGTTCTGCTTTAAGCTGCGCTTGGTACGCAATATCTTCTGGCGAGCCGGGAACATCACGACCGCCTAATGGCGCAGCGGGTGTTGTAGGTTTTGTGCCAGTAAGAATTGTGCCGAATTTATCTCCGGGTCTTAAAAGAAGGTCGCTTTTGCTGTATTTATCTCCGGGTCTTGAAAGAAGGTCGCTTTTGCCTGTTGTTCCTTTTTTAATGAGCGACGAAATACCGTCTTCTGCACGAGCAGTGGCTACAGGCACCACAGCAGTTAAATAGCCCGCCGTTTCTTTTGGCAGACCAACGCGGAAGTCACGGTTCTTTTTAACGCTTTCAGTGATGTGTTTTTCTACGTTGCCCGGGCCCCAGTTATACGCAGCGGCAGCTTTATCATAAGTACCAAACCGATCAAGCTGCTTTTTAAAGTAGCCAATAGACGCTGGAATATTTTTAGCAGGGTCTTTGCGTTCTTCTGGTTTTAGGCCCATTTCTTTTGCAGCAGCAGGCATTAACTGCCCAAGACCAACAGCGCCTTTTGCCGACACAACGTCTTTTTGTCCACCAGACTCTTGACGGAATAAGCGCATGGCCACTTCAGGGTCAATGCCTTGGCGTGCAGCTTCAGCGCGGATCATTGGCTCGTACTGGGCAAGCGGGTCTTCTGCCTTAACAGCGCCTCTAGCTGCGTAACCCACAATACCGCCATCAGCCATACCCTGCATGTTTGGTGCGGGTAGAGCGCCAATACCTTGTTCTTCTGGCAGTTGACGACCGGCTTGTGCAGGCTGTGGTTCTTGCGGTTCCTGCGGCATAGGTTGCTGCGGTGCTTGTTCTGGCCCCATACCTTGAATAACTTGATCGACAACCTTGGGCTGTTCGCCACCCTGTGCCTGCGCGCCGGCACGCATTTGTTTACGGCGGTTGCTCTCAGACAGTGCCATCGACAAGGTGTAAGGATCATCTTTGTGCATAGCAGCGAACTGCTGCAACGCTTTATCCGGCATGCGGGCCAGTTGCGACGCGACTTGATTGACGTTAATCATTTTATATCCTTAACCCATGCGCTTGAGAGCTAACGCTGCCAGACCGGCAGACTTCTTGGACGCTTTAACAATACCGCCTTTTTTGTACAATCCTGCATACTTGCCTGCAATAGCCGCACCACCAAATTGTGATATTGCTGAAGGCGGTGCTTGATACATAGCCTGTGTACTTTGGCTCATCGGCAACCCGCGCAACATGTCCGACATATAGCTCAGTTGTTGATACGGGTGCTGTTTTTGCGCTTGAAAGTCATTGTAGTCTTGCGTTAATTTTTGTTGCTGTTGTGCTTGACGCTGCGCACCAGCATTAGCCTGCGCGTTGATAATGTCTTTTTGTTGGCCAAACTGTGTCTGACCTAGCTGACCTAACGTGCCGGCAGCAGCTAGTTGCTGTTGAATACCTTGCATACCAAGATTAGCGCCAAACTGTTTAGACTGTTCGCCAGCCTGTTGCCCAGCAAGACCATACTGCGCTCTTTGTTGTGCGGCATTCATCTGCTGACCGTAGCCAAACTGGTTAGATTGTTCCTGCGCTTGCTGCGCAGCTAACCCGTACTGCGCTCTCTGTTGGGCAGCAGTCATCTCTTGACCGTAACCATATTGCTTAGATTGTTCCGTTGCTTGTTGCGTACTAATACCGGCTTGTTGATTAGCCAACGCAGCCTGCATCGCTTGTTGCGCATTCAAACCCTGAGTCTGTAACTTAGCCGCCAAGTTCTGCACATTAGTTTGTTGATTTGCACTTAAATTCTGTGTGTTTGTTGTTAAGCCAGTTTGTTGATTAGCCAGTGCGGATTGTAATCCGGCTTGCAAGTTAGCCTGTTGCGCGGTAAGCCCATACCCTTGTTCGGCATTGAACTGTTGCATAGCTTGCTCGTAAGCGTTTTGTTGGCCTTTAGCAGTAATATCACCCTTTTGTTGAGCAAGATTACGTGCAGCTTCGGCTTGCATAATGGCATGACGTGAGCCCCCAAAAGCCCCTTGCTGCGCTGCTTGCGCCCCTAATTGTGTGTTAGCCACATTGGCGGCACGATCCGCCTCCCGCGTTTGAATGTTGGTAACATTCTGGGTATACGGGTTCATGTACTTAGCAGCAGTACTCTGCCCGCCAAAGGTTGCCGCAGGATCAGTAAATGATTGCGTAGAAGCTTCTTTGGTGGTGCCGCCAAATCCAGTTACGCTACTTGGCGCGGTCATCTGCGCGGCGGTCATATCCCCGCCTAGCTGATCTGTAGGTGATATTGTGTCGTAAGTAAACTGGGTATTTGAGTATTTTGTCGGTGCAGTAAATTGATTAGTAAAGTTTACGCCAGAATATTTATCCGGTGCAGTAAACTGATTACCGAAGGTAGTTGGATCATATTTTGTCTTACCAGCGTTTAGACCAGCCAACCCCGCCATTTGCGTAGCAGTACCAAGCTGTTTAGACGGCCCTAAGTTAGCCGCAGCCTGCTGGGCTTGCAACTGCATTGGATCAAAGTCCGCAATCCGGTTGTAGTCATATGGCTGATAATCTTGAGCTATAAGCGCGGCATTTTTGCCAAGCATTTCCTCTACATACGGCCGAGCGTAGTCCGGGATCGACGTTTGCGTGATGTTCTGGCTAGTTGCGCCGGAAGAACTTGGCTCGCAAGGATAAACACGGTGCCCATCAGGCGAATACCCGTTAAATTTATTTTTGATTAGCATTACGCGCCTCGCATTCTGTTGCCAGATTTATACTATATTCATCAAATGTTTCTGCATGTGCCCAACGACGTATGGTTGGCCCAATTTCTTGCACCCACTCTATACCGCCAACAATAAAAGCCGCTGTCGAAAGCAAATCAATGTAAGCACCGCGTAAGATAAACGCTATGGACTTATCTTTTTCATCGCCTTCTCGTTCCAGTTTGTTTGCTATGTGCCAGTTAATAACTGCATTCATTAACGTGCTACCAAGTAGCGCTTGGTTCCGAATATAGAAAGAATCTGCCGGCAGTACGATAAGTAAATCCCAAAAAACAGAATGTATCTCGTCGTCCGTCAATTCTTTATCTTTATCAATAAGGTCGTCCCAGACATGTAACGCTCTGAATACGCGCACAACAAACTGCACTGCTTCTATATTTCCAAGAAGAAACTCATGAAACAGTGGAACGTGTCTATCTAGTCGGTTAAATTCTGGTGTATTCATGCTGGTAAGTGTTTGTCCGCTTTAGAATTAACCGCTACTTTACCCTTACCCACCGTCTTACGGCGAGCTTTTTGTACGCGGTCCATCATAGCGTAAAGGCGTTTAGCACCCGCTTCAGTTGAGCCATTACCCAGTTCTGAAACAATCCGGGCTGGTATAACGAACTCTCCGTCAGCAAGACGAGCAGGCTGACGATCACCAATACTAGCTGGAATAGAATCACTAACACCATCGCCGGGACCCCTTAACAAACTGCCACCATCCGAGTATCCGCCCAGACTGTACGCATTAATATGACCACCGTCAGCATAACCACCCTGCTCTCTTAATTCTTTATCCATCATGGCGTAGAAGTCAGGCGTCTGATCCCGTGGCTTATTCGGTGCTAGTCCCATTTGTTGTTCGGGCGTTTGGTACTGTGGCGCACCTTCGATGGTTGCACGATTAGGAATAAACGCTTCGCCTGCGGCCTTAACTTCTTTGTACGTAGGGTCGTGGCCAAGCTGCTGCTTAATATCGTCGTATGACAGTCTGTTGCCGGTGTAACTGATTGCAGGCACAAACGGCTTTGTTAAGCTTGTTTTGTACTCGTCCGATTGCCGTAACTGCTGCTCAATCTCTGCTGGCGTTAAGTTCTGCCCCGAGTAGTAATCAAGACCGCCCATATCTGGCGCACGCCCAAATACTTTATCGTATACGTTTGCAATTTGTGTTGGGTTTGCATACGTAGCTTGTTTAGCTTCTTCCGCCAAACGTGCATCTTCTACCTTTTTTTCTTCCGCCAACCGCAGTCCAATTGGTTTGTACTCTTCAGATTTTTGTATGTCTTGGGCAACATATTCTGGCGTAAATTTCCGCTTATTCATATAGATTCGTTGTCCGGTTGGGTCCGAATCTCGGCCTAAATATTTTTGATATATCGCATTTAATTCTTCTACTGTCGAAATAGGGTTTGATGTAGTAGCTGTGCCGGTCTTTGCGACAGGCTCTATTAGTTCGTATTTGTTGTTGCCTAAGTACTTATATCGTGGCAGTTCGGCACTAAGTTCCTCTGCCGCTCCACTTACGTCAAAATCAGAAGATATTGGCATCCCGCCACCACCAGCCAACGCAACGATACCGCCACCATCAGCAAATCCTTGCGGCATCATCATATTGTCAGACTCAGCAAATGTATTTTGTAGTGGCGACGGCGCTTGCATGCTTGGGTAGTCGTACCGCTGTTGTGCAGCAAACTGATTTCCGCTGTCAATATCTACAGGGCTTTGCGCGTCAATACCATCCATGTACCCACCATTAGCTAACGCAACGATACCGCCATTAGCCATATACTCAGGACCCGGCGCTTCGTAAGGCGTACCTGCCGTGTACACATCTTCAAAGTAACGACGCTCGGCCGAGGAGCTAGGACCAACATCGGAGTCCACTACGCGGTTACGTTTCATTGTGTATGGGCGAATTAATGCCTTAGAACCTTTGGGTGGTTTAGGGCGTTCGTACATGCCAGACAACAAACTGAACCCCAGCGCCTGTGCAGAATACGGATCTTTTTTATCCATAGCGCCATACAGGCTTTTAAGTCCATCCCAGCTAGACGTAGCTTCTTTCAAACCACGCATCGTGTTGTTGGGCTTATTAAGGTTTGTTGCTAATTTTTCAGCAAGGCGCGAACGATCTTCAATAGGTGGCAAAGACCGTGTTGACGGACCTCCCGTGTAGTTTTTAAATAGCTGTTGTATTGTTGCATCACCGGGTCTTGGCGGTTTGTACGAGGAAGCTGTATAGTCTTTAAATGGTTGGTTTATTGTTGCATCCATAGACGGCTGGATTGGTGCCGGAGGAGGGGCACTAGGCGGTGCTATGTTTCCAGATGCAAACAGTTGCTGGTTTGTTGCATCTATCTGGCCATACGACCCCGTGCTTACAGTAGGCGAATTTAATGGCCGTACACCTATTTCTAAATTAGGGTTAACTATGTCTGGCGATATTTGGGGTAGGTTTGCGGGTTGGACAGGGTTACGGCGTGTGTACTCATTAATATACTCGTCCGCAACGTCGCGGGCTTGCCCAGCAACGCGGGTTTGAATTGGCAGTCCTTGCCCTAACGAAGCCGATTTATAGGCTTCATACGCACCCGCAGGATTTACACCCGGCACTCGACCGACTGCCTCTGTCGCACCCTTAGTAATATTTGAAACAATATTGGCCGAACCTTGAATTGGCAACGCAGACACACCGCTACCAGCCGCAGTACCCGCCGCAGTACCCGCCGCACTACCCGCAGTACCACCAGCACCAGCCGCCGTGCTGCCTAAAGACTCAAGACCGCCGCCAAGACCTGCGCCACCGTAAGCGCCCAAGCCCATCATCAGACCTTTACTGAGACTGCCCGTAGCCAGTGTGCCAACTGCACCAACGGCCAATCCTGCGTTCATGGCGGACATTAACTTAAAACCGGCTGGACCAAGAGCAAAACCCGCGATTATGGGCAGGATGGAAGATAAGATGCCCGCTTCAGGCAAGCCCGTCTCAGGGTTGATAGTCAAAGACCCACCATGCGCCATAGCCAATTTTTGCAGGCCGTGAACTTCGCCGGGTGTCATGTGCATCAGCATTTTATCTTCGCCGCGACCGGCGTTCTTCATGTGATGGGCTAGTTGATGGAGGCTCATATTAGACCTTTATCTTTAAAACATTACCGGCGGTTGTGTCGTAGTACACATCGCCTACTCGTAAATTGGCTAAGTCTGCTTGCGTTGGCAAGCTCGGTAAAACCGTATTTGGCACAGGGGGAAAGCTCAGTGCGGATATAACGTCCGACCCGTTCTTCTGTGACGTAACGCTTATTGGGCCTATATTATCTATCTGATTAAAGTACAGGCGCAACAGGCTCAACAACTGATTTACATATAACGGATCATACTCTTCTGGAGCATTAGGTAAACGAGGCGCAACAACATTTTTCTGTGCCATTATCTACGTCCGTCAGGGGTCAAGTCTATACGCGGGGAGCCTAGCTGCCACTGCGTACCAATCGTACTTGACGCAATCTTCATCGACATCTGCCGGCCACGCACACGGATATAGACCTGCCCGTTGTACGTATCCAAATCAATTGGATAAATCTGTGTAGCTACAACGGCCTCAGTTGCGTCAGAATCTATCCCACCAACAGACTTAGGTGCGTTATACCCAGAACCCGAATTAGACAACGGCTGTAGCTGCATGGTCAGACGCGGTGTTACGCCGTCCGTTGATCCATTAAATGTTAAATCTGGCAACATCCGCCACACAAACGCAAAGTTATGCCCATCGCCAATATCAAACTGCGACGTTGTAATAGACGCTTCAATAGGCAAAAGATTGGCCAACATACCATCATCTACACCAGACTCGTGGTTAACTATGTTGTAAGCGTAGGTGGCCGCAATCGGGAAGCTCCGTAGCCCGGTATCCAACCATGCCGTGCGCCCCAAGTTGCCGTAATACCAGATGTCTTCCGTATAGTTGTACACGACATAGCGATTAACTTCGTTTGAATTGGCCGAGCAATAGAACCACCAGACTTCGTTAAAGCCCTCGTTCGTACTAGCATAAACTTGGTCAAACTGTTGTCGGTTAATGTCGTTATAAACATAGCGCAACAAGTCACAACGCAAAGTTTGTAGTCCACCAGCGTACTTGTAAAACTTGTCCGCGCCCATCCAGTACGTAATACCAGACGCTAAAGCCGCTGCATTAGGGCCAGCAATAGAGATGTTGTCACCAAGAAGTTGCGATCCCCAGACATACGGAGGGCCAAGGTATTGCAAGGAATAGAGTGAGGAATCTGTCCAGATAAGAATTTCCTGCCGACTTTGCAAGGCGGTAACAATTTCCGAACCATGTGACAAACGCACACTACCCGCTTGGTTGGTAATGGCTGGCTCCCATTCAATCACAGACTCTTGATCTGACCAGCGAATCAGCATAGGGTCAACCGTTGTGCTGAACACATCGTTCGTGCCAAAACAGATAACGAACCGGCTAGCGTCCGAGATTAGGAAAAACTTCTGGCTGATCGGTGTTTCGTTAGCCCCAGTTAGCTGCGAGATAGGAATAGCGCGAGGCGAGATAGCCTGAATGCCAGACTGTGTGCCTGTCGTATTAATAGGCGCGCCAGCAGAAGTTGCTGCCAGATTGAACGTGCCGCCAGTTGAGTTAACCACGTAGTACGTCACACCGATTGTCAGCCCAGTTGGCAGCGCACCAGTAGTTTGCAATGTAAGCGCCGTACCGTTGGCTAAACTACCTGAAAAACTGACTACGCAAGGGGACGCGATACTAACTGACGCTGTTTTAGGGGTGTATCCGATATTAGCGTTCCAGTAGTACAGGGGCGCATCGCGGGGGCCAAGGATTAAATCCTGACCAAAGTTGTTTTGATTCCAGATACGGATTGCTGTTGCCGATGCAGCGCCATTGCCCCAAGTACCAGCACCCCAAGGACCCGCGCCCCAGCCTACCGCCGGAATGGCGTAATCAGCACCCGTATTAATCTGATACACCGCGTAAATCGTACCACCAGCAGTAGTGGCAAACGATGCCGCAGGAGAGGCCGTAATGGTGTAAGTCGTATTGGTCAGGTAAGTAATCTGGTACTCACCAAAGACTGTGATCCCTGCAAAAGTTACCGTAGGGGAAAAAGTTACGAAGTCGTTATTCTCAAACCCACCGCTAGCATCGGTTACGGTTACGACAGCAGAACCCACCGTTGTAGTAAATGGGTTGGTTAGCGTGTTGGACACCCGAATAGGCGTGATGTCGTTATAGACGCCACCATTCTCAATGTAGAACTTTAAGTTAGTGCCAACGCCCAGCAGATTCTGGTAGTTTAGCGTAATCCAGTTCCACAGCGAACGACATACACCTACGAACGTGTTAGCAGATATGCGCGCCCAGCCGCCAATCTTTTCAGGCGTACCTTGGCGGAACCGAACCTTATCAGACTCGTAGTAGCCGCCTTCATTGGTGTAGCGCGTGTTCTCGCGGTTCACACCGGCTTTTAGTACGATCTTTTGTAATGGCACATTAGCCCCCTAAGTACATTGCGCGTTCGTCTTTGCGACGAGTTTCTAGCCCTTTTTGGACCACGCCACTTGCCATTCTGTATAGCAGAAAAGCGTTACTCGCGCCATCAAAATCGCCCCGGTTGTGCTTAGTACGGATCGACGAGCTTTGTAATCGGCCTAGCCCAGCATTAAATGAAAAACTGACAAGTGCGTTGTACCTGCCTTGAGTAAGGCCAGTAGGGCAATAACGTAGAACACCTCTCTCGAAACGAGCAAGGTCTGCTTTAAGAATGGCATCCACTTCAGCATTCGTTAGCCCCCTGTCCCACTCCGCCGGACACTTTAATAAGCCCGCAGCTTTAGCTTCTTTGCGTTGGGTAAGCGTCATTTTCATATGTTCTTTCGGCGCTATCAGATGCCCAACCCCTGTCGTCCACAACAGTACGCTATCTAAGTAAGGTTTCTTCCTCACCCCTTCGTGATACTTGAGTTCATGTAGGGCGGTGAAGTTCATTTTTTGCTAAAGGCTTGTGTCCCGAACCAAAAACTTACAACGGACGCCCAGATGATCTGCGTATCGTCGTCCCAGACCGCCTCAATCATGACGTGAAACGGCACGTTGGTAGTCCATGCGTACCAGACGCCAGCAACATCAATGATTACAAGTAGAAAGAAAAGGCCGTACGTAATGGTCGGTCGCACCATAGCGCGGAGGTTAATCACCCACTGGGACGCGCCTTTGCCAATCTCGATGTCGTGAGCGTAGAGGGCTTGCCGCTCAGAGGCTTGGGCCTGAATACTGATCTGCTCGGTACGAATTTCCTCGATATGCTCTTGGGACTGAAAGCCAGCTTTTTGCATCTCAAGTTGAGATTGCACTTGAATCTGGGCCAAGGCTAACTCGTGCTTCTTATCTTGTTTGTCTTGGAAGAAATCCAGTAACTTTGGTAGGCCACCAGACAAGAAAGAAATTAGTGTTGTAAATAGCGTCATCATTATTCGTCACCTCCCTTTTGCGCTTCCTTACTAAGCGCAATGGCCTCCTTCACCCCAGCAACAGCCGCTTTGGCTATTGCAAATGCCGCACCGATTGTTATTGGGTCCATACATTTTTTGTTTGTTACCAACTATAAACGCGAATAAGTCCGTCGCCACCAGCACCACCAGCACCGGAGTTTGATCCGTTTGTTGAGCCACCACCGCCACCGCCGCCCGCAGCAATACCACCTGCACCACCTGCACCGCCTACGCCGGATGTAGTGCCACCACCGCCACCACCACCGCCGCCAAATCGGAAGGTTGTTCCGGCGGTTCCGTTACCACCAGCACTTGTAGTTGTAGCCGCCGCCCCACCAGCCGCACCGCCGCCACCGGCTAATGCGGTTATAGACCCCCCTGCCGCACCAGCAAAAGCGCTATTACCACTGGTTATCCCGCCACCGCCGCCACCACCAGCTCCACCTTGATATGAGCACCCCCCTTGGGCCGCAGCGCTTACCGCTGCATTACCCCCACCACCACCGCCAAAGCCAGATGCGGTATATCCCGAATTTGCACCCCCCCCACCAAAGTGACCATCGCTGGCGATGTATACTCGTGGCGAATTTCCGGTGCCTAAAACGCCACCACCACTACCTCCACCAGCACCGCCGCCATTACCAAAGGCCCCCAGAGAACCACCATAAGAAGTTAAATATGCGCCAAATGTTGTACTTCCTCCCGCAACCCCCGGGTTACCGTCGCTACTATCTGTTGTTGCTGAAGCGCCACCTACACCACCAGCGCCTACAGTAGCAGTTACGGTAGCTGTAAGATCACTGGCTTTAAAAAGACGGTATGTATAAGCTCCACCACCAGCACCACCACCACCATCACGAGAAGTAGAGTTTGCTCCTCTACGTCCAGAGCCACCGCCGCCGCCTGCACCCCAGCACTCAACCATTACAAATGTAGCACCAGATGGTTTAGTCCACGTACCAGAAGCTGTGAATTCTTGAACATTATTTACACCGTTTACAGCCCCCGTAAACGTCACTGCACCGCCAGAACTAACAGTCAAGCCTGTTACGCCGCCCGACTGCAAAGCAAGGTTACCTGACGCATCGCCAGTAATGATTGCGCCACCGGTTATGGTGTCAGCGTTTATCAAAGTCGTCATGTATTACTCCGGTGTTGGTTCTGGCGTGACTTCTACTACTGGCTCAGAGATTGTCTCGACTACTGCTTCCACTACAGGCTCGACTATTGGAGCAATCACTTCTGTCGGGGTTAACGCTTGTATTTGCGCAGACAGTACAGCAAGTTGTGCCATCAGTTCTTCTTTAGTCGGCGCTGCTACGGGCGTAGGCTCTGGCGCAACGTAAGCCGTGAACTGCCAGTTTTCGTAAGTAGCACCAATGC
>Ga0181349_1000966_pt1 | contig 12298 bp, 2 predicted proteins | sample Su13VDMM110SD_FD_130106 | JGI IMG/M metagenome (GOLD analysis project Ga0181349, IMG submission 130106) | Freshwater viral communities from Lake Michigan, USA - Su13.VD.MM110.S.D | ecosystem: Environmental > Aquatic > Freshwater > Lake | place: USA: Michigan | collected 2013-07-16 | reverse complement strand
CAGCCTTATCTATATTATCCTTTAATGTATTTAATGTAGGGTCAGATTCAGGTATTCCATTTACATCAGCTTTAGTATCTGTACCTAAAGCAGCTAGTTCTGCATCAGCTATGTATTTATCTAATTTAATTTTTTGTTCTACAAAGAAAGCATCTGCATCAGCCTTATTATTAAAGATCATGGTTTCAACTTTTGGTGCTTTTGTTTGTACACCGTTTTCCATTTCACCATACTCTTTAACTTTAATTATAACCTCATAACCTAATCCATTGTTATCTGCTATTGTTTTATCAAAATTATCGGCAAGACTTTCAGCAACACTTATAATTGCTAATCTATCATCATATTTATCTCCTACTTTAATTCCTTTAGGGGCATCCTTATTAATAGGAGTACCTTTAGTTTTTTTCCTATAAGCTTCTTTTTGTTTTTCTATTCTTTCTATATCAGCTTTAGCATCTGTAGTAGCTGTTCTAACAGGAGCTTTAATATCAGGAGTTATTTTATCAATTCCAAAGTTTGCAATTTCTGGTAAGTATTCAAGTTCAATTGTATCTTGTCCTTTAGGTACTATACTAGCTAAGTCAATGTCTTCAATATAACCTATCTTATCTTCACTAAGCACAAGACTAAAAGGCATTAACCTAAGATCAGGAGTGATTGCAGTATTGTTATAGAACATTGTACCATAAATAGATTGTTGAGCTCGGAAATAAGTTGATTTATCATAATCAGTACCTTTTCCAAAATCTTTCCACTTGTATTCAGTAGATGTTTTAATATCTACAATAGCAACTGAACCATCTTCTCGTACAAGAAGTAAATCAATCTCTCCAGTAACACCCCTACCGTTTCTTAAAGACTTATCAAATAGTGTTACATTTTCAGATAGAATTCTGTAAGTACCATCAATAATACCAAGCCTAAATTTAGTAATAATACCACCAGGATTTGTTGTAGAAACAGGAGCAAAAAGTTTATCAAAAACTTTTTTAGACATCATATCTGATATTTTTTTCATGCTACCTTTTACCTCTATTGCAGAATCATAGGTAAACTCACTAAAATTAGATTTGTTAGCTGCATTTGGAGTTAAAAATATTTTTATAAGTGTATCTACATAATCTCCTGCATCTGATGATTCTTTAAATGCATATCTTTCAATTGTTCTTTTTAAATCTTCTAATGTCCCTACAGTTTTTAATGAATTTTCTACAGCATCAAGTTTTTCTTGATAACGAAATTGTTTCCATCCACCTTTACCAGCTTGAAATGCTTTTCTTTTAAATGCTTCCATGAATAATCTAACCTTATCTTCAGCTTGAACTTCAGGATCATTAAAGAATTGATTAAATAAATTCTCAACTGGAGAAACAATCACTTCACCATCTTTATTTACAATGTCTTTTATAGGATCATATTCAAAAGGATCTTTGTCTAAAAGAGTTGTTTCTATTTCTTCAGCTACTTGAGTAGTACGTTCAGGAATAGGATCTTCAGGACCTCTATCTTTAAAGGTTCTAGTAATCATATTACCTTCATCATCATATAAAATAACAATTTCTTCTTCTTTATTAATTATATTTTCTTGAATAAGATTTATTGTTTCTTCAGCAATGTTTCTTGGTTCTGCCATAGAAACTCTAGCAAATAAGTATCCGTTTAATGCAGCTATATCATCATTAATATTACTAACATCTTCAGGAGTCAACTGTATTTTTTTATTTTCATCATCCGGGTCTGGATATTCTCCAGCTTCAAGATATCTATTCAATGCACCAATCATACTTGAAATAGTAAAGGTAGGAGTTGTACCATCAATCTTTGCAGGAGCAAATTTTAATATTGGTGGTTCTGATAACTTTCTTGCTCTCTCTTGGGCTTTTTGTTTAGACTGTTGATTAAACTTATTAATTAAAGTAGATTGTCTTTCCAACCAATTAGACCTAAGTCTTTCATATTCAAGTGGATTTTGTGTTTTAATATTTATATCTTCTTGTAAAACATCAACTAAATATGCATCAAACAACTCAGTAATTTCATCTTGGAACTCAGCATCAAAATCTTCAAAATCCGTCTTAGTTGTATATTCATCAGGAGTTGTTTCATCAATACCTTTTTTACTAAAATCTTCTTTTACTTCATTGATAAGCGCATCATACTTTTCATTTATTGTCTGGACAGCTTCTTGATATAGTATGTAGTCTTTAGTATTTTCTACATCTATAGTAGGAGCTGCAGGTTTTTTATTAAGTTTTTCTTCTATCAGACTAAGTGCATTAGCAACAGCCTCTCCATAGATTTGTGATTTTAATGCAGCATCAACATTATCATCCATATCTTCACTGTCATACTTATCTTTTAGTTTTATAATTAATGCTTTTTTCTCAGGATCATTCATATAAACTTGAACTTGTTCTTCGAAAAATTCTTGTGCATTTTCTTTTTCAGATTCGTCATTAAAAACTTTATCTGCTATTACTTCAGCTGCTGCTTGTACTTCAATATAGTTATCTGATTCTAATTTCTTTACTGCACTTTCAAAAAGTTTTTTTAAATCTTCTAATTCTTTTCTTTCCTCATCACTAATTTCTTCTTCTGTTACTCTTGATGCTTCTTGTTCTTCATATTCTTGTGGAGTAATGCCGTAAACTTTTTTAAATGCTTCTTCATACTTTTCTTTTTCTCTTTGAATTGCGTCTTCTCTATCACTTTCTAAGCTTTGAATTCTTTTATCAAGTAATTGTTTTTGATTTAAAGGGTCTCCTGCTGGTTTTTTTGCAGCAAGTTTAGCTGCCCTTATAAATATCTGAATCAATTCTTCATAAAGAACAGAGCCTTTATTTATTATCCTGTTATTTCTAGCATCAATAAATTGTTCAGGTAAAGTCTTATTTTCAATCCATTCTGCAAATTCATCTAAATCAATATAATAACCTTCATCAGCAAGTGTATTAAGTAATGTATTATTTTCAATTGCTTCAATTTCTTTATTTACAATTTCTTTTGCAATTTCTTCTCTATTATTATAGAGATCTTTCATAAATTTAAAATTCCTCATTAAATGCTCATAAAATTCTCTTGGATTAGAAAGTGTATTTACATAATTAATTAATGAAGAATTTTCATTTTTTAGTACATGCGTATCTATTAATGAATCAAATATTTGATCAATACCACCCATTTTTTCAATCTCTTGTTCTAACTGTAATCTTTTTTCAGAAGTATCAGCTAAACCAAAAAGCAAGCTTGTAAGTGCTTCTTTATATTCTGTAAATTCATTTGTATTTCCTTCATCATAATCTTCAATGAGTGACTCAATAGCTTTTTTTGTTACTTCATCTGAACTTAAACTTGTATCTGATTCTTGTATATTTTTTTTAATATTATTTAATCTACCTGTAACAATATTATTTTCACCTAATACTTTAGCAAGAAACAAGTCAACTAATTTTTCTTGTTTTTCATTAAAACCTGAATATAATTCAATTAATTCTCTTTTCTTACTTGCTTCTTCTAATGCTGGAGTAGAACCAAAGCTTTCTAAATTTTCTACTTCAGTTTTTAACATTTCAATTTCTTGAGTTAGTCTAGCCGAATCAGTTAAATTTACAAAATTTGAAAAATTAGAATTTTGAATTGAAGTTAATTGCCCTAATTCACCATATATTTTATCAATTCTTGAAAGATTATCATCAAAAGAATTACGCAAAAATACATAGTTGAATAATGATTGACTATATGCTTTATTATAAACTTGAGCAATACGGTATTCTTCACTATCTTTTTCATAATCATCAAGATTAGCTTCAAACTTCATTTTTGCTTTTGCACTAACCCACCTTTTACTAATTTCTTTTGCATTTTCTAATGATTTGTCAAATCTTTCTATGCTATTACTCCTTGTCCAGGTGCTAAACTCCATGCTTGTTCAATATCTTCTGGGGATGCTTGCTTATAACCTTCATAGTGTTTTAAGAACATATCAAAAGTACCAGTTTGTAATGAGCTAATAACAGCAGATTGGAATGCAGTAAACTCTGCATCTCTTATTTCTTTTGTAGTATGTTCATCTGGATTATCTACTACATTAGCAACTAAAGCTTGGTTAGCATAGTTGTTAATTCTTGGATCTAAAAAGAACTGACCACTTTTATACATTGTGTTTAGTTCTTTTACCACATCATCAGCTAGTTTTTCTCTACCTGTAATATATTTTTGATAACTTGCATCTTTTTTAAAATAATCATTATAACCTACAGTTGCATAACTTTTTATTTTTCCCGGAGCTTGTAATATAGTACCCATCAAGAATCCAGATAAGAATGTCTCAAGACCTTGACTACTCCATTGTTTTCCTATTGCATCTCCTAATAGTCCAGTCCCATATCTAAAATTTCTAGCATCTGGATTTTTAAAAGTATTAACATAATAATTTTGAGTAGCCTCTTGTAAAATATCTTGTGATACTTCTTGAATACCTTCAAAAACATTAGCTTTAAAATAATTAAGACCTACTTTACCATATGTTGCAGGTTTTGCCAATGATTTAATTGCATTTACAAAATTTATTCTTTGTTTTACAAATGCTCCTTCTAATGCTTTTTTACCAGGGTCAAATAGAATCTGAAACTCTTTACCTACATTGGTAACAGTTGAACCAAATCCCATTCTAGCTGTTCCTTTTAAAAAACTTGCATTAGTAATAGATGGAAAAACTAATTTATTAGTATAGTATATCAAGAAAGAATTATTAAGTGTATTCCACCAAGCACCTTTAGAAGCTTGTCTCATCATTGATTCTTGTTGTGCTAAATCGGGAGGAACACCTTTGTTTTTAGGATCAAGTAAAAATTCATTATACAATCTGTCATAAGTTTCATATCTAGTAAAACCACCTTCAAGTTTACCTTCTGATAAACCTAAGTTCATAGCCATTATATCATGCCATAATGCACCAGCAGTAGTAGCACTTCTTGCTAAGTTTGTTAAATTATCTGTATTTTTTAATTGATTATATGCAGCTGTAGTATTATGTAATGGATTTGCAAAAGTTAAAAAACTTTTTCCTGCATTTGCATATAACTCTTTAGCTTTGGATATATTTGAATAGTTTTTTACTTCTGTTAATAATGTTTTTGTTGCTTTAGATGCTTCTACTAATGCTTTAGGAAGACTACCTAATTTTCTTAAAAAGGATGTTCCTCCTTCAACAGCACCAGTAACAGGATTACCTCCTCCAAATAGTGCACCAATAAGAGCACCTTCAGTTGCACCTTCAGCTAAGATACCCATAGAATAAGATGCAGAATTAAGTAAATTTACTGTAAATCCACCTAATCCTCCTTTAGTTGATGCTCCAATAGCATTATAATAAGCATAATCTCTAGCACTTTTTTCATCTGCATAAAACAAACCATCTCCATCAATAATACTTTTGTAAGATCTAATAGGGTCCATAAATCCTTTTGATAGCATTGGCCACATAGAATTTGTTGCCCATTTACTTATATCATCTCCAAATGTTGTATTTTGATTAAACCAAGTATCATTATCAATAAGTGGATGAAAACCAATTTTATTAAATGTTTCTTGTCCATAAGCTTTATACTTATCTCTAAAGGTTCCTTTTGGACTTGCATCATACGCATAAGGTTCTGCATATGCACCTCTATCTGACATGCCATTAATTTTAGCAATACCTTTTTCTAATATTGCCTCAACAGATCCTGTAGAAATACCATCACGTCTTGTTTGTGCAACCTGAGATGGTGGATAATTTGGTGAAATACCTGCTGTATTATCTTTTATAAAATTAGTTTTATTAATAAAATTATCTTGCCAATTAACTTTTGGAGCCATAGGCTGTTCTATACTAGCAGGATTAAGAAAATCACTTTTTGCTAATAATTGATCAACAGGTGGTGGATCATTATTTAAATTTTCTGATGTGTTAATTGTTTCTTCAGCCATGTGTATTAATTATTTTAGAAGTTATACTTCCAATAAGGACTACTAGCAAGTTTACCAAAATTTTCTTGTGCTTTTTCTATTTTTCTAGGATCTCCAGAATTAATTATTTGCCTATATCTTTCAAAATTAATAGCATTTACTGCATTAAGTATATTAGTATTTTCAATTTCTTTAGCATCAACAGTTTTACCACTTCTTACATCATGACTCCAATAATATGGTTGTGGTATTTTTTTAGAACCATCAGGCATTAATTCATATGCTTGTATGTTAGAAATATATTCTCCTCCACCTGGAGATCTTTGGATTACATATTCTCCAGCACCATTTGGGTGTTCATACTTTATTGGTCCTTCTCTTAAAATAACTTCTGTTGGTGTAGCATATTGTTTTTGAAATAATTGATTTCCTTTCCATAATTCTATAGGAGCAATAAAAGTAATACCATTTTGATAGATCTTATCAATCTTAGCTTTGACTTTAGCATCATCTGTCTCTTCATCAGCCATACTTTTGATGACTTCCTCTATTACACTTCTTGGTGCCATAAGTTTCATAGAACCAAGTTTTTCATTTTCCATTGAAACAGCACTTGATCCAATAAAGAAAGGTTCCAAGTTGTCATCAGTATTTAACTTACCTTGCATAGCCCTAGCAATTGCTAATGCTTCAGTATTTGTAATTCCTGTGTCTGCTTCCATATCTTCTGGTAGAATATTTCCTTCCGTAGTAATTCTATACTTATCTATATCATTATTCCATTGAGTTGCTAAAAGAGTATTTAACATACTTTGCGTTGCTTGATTTGCAAATGACCAAGGTACACCAGGAGCAACTTTCATTATAGACTGTTCAGAAGCAATTCCATATTGATTTCCTGTACCACTTGACTTTGCATTAACAAAAAATGGAATTAAACCTCCATTTGTAGGTTTGCGTTTAGTTAAATCCTCAAAAGATTGATCAAATACATCAGCTATCCAAGAAGCTGGATCTGATACATTTTCTCTACCATCTCCAAAAATATTATCAGCAATTGCAGGAATATTGGTTAAAGGAAATACATAATTATACCAATTATCGAAGGTTTCAGCTTTTTGATTAGTATTTTTTCCAATATTGAATCCTAAAATTGCACCAATTTGTTTATCTAGCTCAGGTGCTAATTTTTTAAATTCTCCAAGATGTCCATTTCCCTGTAATAAATATCTATTCATGACTAAGTCAATTGCTCTTTCAATTTTTGTATTATTTATATTACCATATGCTTCTGGATCTTTAGCTTTAACTTGTGAAACAATATAATTTATATCTTCTGAAAATTTCTTTCTAATAATAGAATTATTATTTCTTTCTATTATGCTCATAGCATCAGATGATCTACCTGCTTGATCAAGTAATGTAGCATTATCTCCCGCATTATATAACTCAGTTAAATTATGCACTGGATGTTTTATTGTCCAGCTTTTAAGCATATTGTTTAAACTATATAATTGACTAGTATTAGATAATGTTTTAATTACTTCATTTGGATTACTAGAATAACTATTCCAAATAGTACCCCAAATTTTTTGCATCTCAACTTTATTTGCTTTAGTAGTTCCGTTTTTTAATACATTTTGTACTAATACTCTATCATTTTTATTTAAAGAAAATTTGTCTAAGAACTGTGCTAATTGAGCTGATGTAAATGTATCACTGTTTACACCATTTGCAATAGTTTTCATAAGATGATTTCCACTTTCTACTATTCCATCTGCCATTTGATTTTTACTCATTTTTTGAAGATCATCAAATGTAAATTTACCTTCAGTATTACCACCTGCATCATTTGCAAGCAGCATATTAAGATCAAAACCATTTGCTTGAGGATTTTTATTTAGTTTGCCATTTTCATCAAATGACCAAACACCTTTTTTTATATTAAAATCAACAGCTTTTTCAAACATTTTAGCTTCATTTTGTGCTTGAATTTCATCTAATCTGTCCTCGTGACCACGTTTTTGTCTTTGTTGTGCATGTTTATCTCTTAGAAATTCTAAACCTACAGGATTAGCTTTTACTATATATTCACTATTTAAATCTGCATAATCTCTTGCACTTTGGATTATAACTTGTTCTGCTGCAATTGATGCAAATCCTGCATCAACTTTTAATCTTGCTAATTCTATATCAGCTAGAATATCATCAACAGAACTTTTTGTATTATCATTAACTTGATTATTTAAATCACTAGCATTCTTTTCAATTGCAGTATTTACTGAAAGTAATTCAGTTAAACTTTTACCATAATTATTTTGTTGTGGCTTAACGTTACCATTGTTAACATCTTTTTCTACACTAGCCATTAAATTTTCTGTTGTGCTTAATTTATCTTTTGCCTCATTGTCTTTTGCACTAGCATAAGTTTTAATATAGTCATATTTCTTTTTAATGTAATCTTTTTCGGCTTCTAATGTACTTCCAAATTTTTCTTTATTTTGGTATGCATAATTCATCCTTTCAACAAAAGCCTCTTCTCTAAATTTATCTTGCATATCAGGTCTTTGAGTATATTCAGCCAAAAACATTTCTTGTAATGAAGGTAAAACTATGTCACCATTTTTTTTCCTTACCATATATAATCCTGATGGATCTGGAGCTTCATGTATTTTATTAACTTTATATTTAGCTGCCAATTCCATAAATTCTTTTGATATTTGTACATTAGGTGTATAAGTTACATTTCCCATGTTTAAAGTTTCATCAAGAGTAGCATCTTTAAACATCTGTCTTCGTAACTCAAGTCCTTGCATACCAGTACCCCACCACTGACTTCTTTGTTTTACATCCTGAGATGTTTTTAAAGTATTAGCACCTTCATATGTATTTTTCCAATTTTTTGTCCAAGCCATATCTTTCATAAGATATTTATCTTCATAAAATGGTTTAAAAACTTGTGTAGCTTGATTTACATTTTCTTCTAATGACAGATCAAGACCAGAAACTCTTTTAAGATTAAAGTCAATTTGTTTTAATAGTTGATCTTTTTTCTGAACATTTAAATCATTAGTTAAATCAGCACCATATAATTGACCATATAAATTATTTAACTGTTTCCAATTATTATCATACTGTGATTGTTTTGTTTGTAAAACATTTGCATAGAAATTTAGATCAGGTTGAAACGGCTGATAATCAGGTATAAAATCTGTAACTCCTTGTAAATACGTTGCCATAATTTATGTTTGTGTAAAGCTATTAAAATTTTTTAAGTTTAATAAACATATAAAGTTTATTTTATAAATGGTAACCATGAATCAATATGAACAAACCCACCATCTTTATAAGTTTGTCCACCATATTTTCCTGATGCTGGATACCCCATTGTATTAACAGCATTATTATTAGCTTGATTAGTATTAGAACCTTTTTTAACACCAATTTTTCTATCTGCACATTGTGATGGAGTTGAATCACCGTTAGCTTTACACCATTTAAATGCCTCTTCCCATTCTTGAGTGCTTGAACTTGAACCTTGTCCATTAACCTGTTTATTACCAGGTATATAATTCATTCTACCTCCTACTCCAGAAGATACAGCATAGTTAGGATTCATCTGGTTAAGAGCATCTGTTTTCCATCTATTTGTAATTGCATTAGTATATTGATTTCTTAAATTACCTCTCATTGCTAATTTAGCATTATCAAACTGTTGATTTGCTACAGTATTTTGATCATATAATCTTTGTGAAGATGCTTGTTTTAACATACTTTCTTGATTTCTAACATCAGTTCTTTTTAATTCAAATTGATTTGCTAGGTTCACATTAGCATTGTTATATTTAGAAAGTATGTCAGCAGCATTTTTACTAGCTTGACCTTGTATACCTGATGATCTTGCAGACAATGCTTGAGGTCCAGCAAACTGTGCCATTCCTTGAGTTTGTATTTTTGCTTGTTCTGCATTAGCACCAAGTTCTCTTGTTGGATCTAGAAATGTAGGTCTTGGTGTTTCAAGATCTGCTCCAGCTGACCACGGCATATATTTTTTAATACCCATTTTATCTGCAAATGCACCAGTAGTTTTGATTGTATCTTGTAACCACCATTCTGCAGGAGGACCTGGAACGGGTATAGTCTGATCACAAGGGCATGAACCATCTGGAAGTTCATCAACTTGTATAACAGAACCGTCTGCTTTTTCACAAGGACATTTTTTCTTTGTTTCTTTACAACTACATATTGATAAATCAAATTCTTTACTTTCAGCTTTACACTTTGCTTCTGCTGCTATAGCTTCTGGTGATCCTGATGCACATGGTTTTTTAGGGGTATCTGGTATATCTTCAAATGATAAATCATGAATCCCCTGATTTTCACCTTGAGTAGTGTTAGTATAGTACCCGTCAATAGGGGATATGTTTGTTACACCCATACCAGATTCATCATTATATCCACTTTGTTTACCATATGGACTATAACCTGAAAAACTTGCAATACCAAGAAGAGATGTCAGAGTTTCCTCATCATAATTATTTGGATTAGCATCAATATCTTTCATTAATGCATCAGCTGCAATAAATCCTGCTTGTTGTAAATACGCTTCTTTATCCATATCACCTCCATCTCCCCAGTTCATAGGTAAACCAACTGCAGTTGATATTTGTTTAAGTGAATTATATGCAGGTTGACTTATTTTCGTATACATTGCATCAATTTCAGCATCTGTTAAATCAGGATCAGCTTCTTTAACTGCTTCTTTAAATCCTTTTTTATCACCTGTACCAGCACCTGTTTTTACTCTTATGTCACCTGTACCATCTTTATACATCCATGAACCAAAAGGATAAGGTTTTCCATTAGCACGAGCTGGTAATCCATCAAAAACTTTAACACCCATAGTAGATGTTTTAAGGTTTCTTTCCTGCATTCTTAAATATTGTTCAACTATCTTATCATCACTTAATTTAGTTTTATCATTTGGATCTATACCAAATTTAGTTTTATAGTTATCAGAATATCTAGCTGGTTTTGGAGTACCATCAGCATTATATCTAGTTTTACCTTTATAACTGTCTCTAGTAGTAAGAGTTTTTCTTACTTGTGTAGCAAATGCAGCTTTAGCTTTGTCATCATTAAAAGTTTCTTTCATTGCTTCATAAGTTGCAGCAGCAACTTGATTACCATTCCAACCTGATGCTAAATCAGCACCAGAATATTTATCATAACCTTTTGCACTGATTTTTTGTTCTACTTTTTTACCATCTTTTACAACAAAAACTTTAGTATTTGTACCTTTTCTTTTTGCTTGTGCATATGCTCTTTTTAATGCAGCTGTTCTTAATGCAGGATCAGTATCCCATTTTGGATCATAGGGTATTTCAATACCATCTTGAGCTTTTCTCAAAGGAATTCTTTTAGTTCTATTTTGAGTCATACCACGTGATGCTTCCGGCATATCATAAAAGGGCATATCATAGCCACCTAATTCCATATAACCACCATATTGTTGCTGTGGTAATTCTATTCGTTCTACAGGTAATTCTTGATTCATTATATTTAATTCTTCTGGGGAAAGTTCTACACTTTTATATTTTTCTGGATTATTATGCATATCTGCCCATTGGTCATAAGGAGTAATTATACCTGAATCAGGTAAATTAGGAGGATGAATCCAATTAGTTATTTTTTTTTCTATGTGAGGTGGCTTAGGAATATAAGATGCATTAACATTTCTATTATAGTCAGCTTGCCAAGGTATATTAGGATCTCCTTCTGTACGTGGACCTCCTATACGTTCCCATCCTTCAAAATTAAGACCATCTTGAGCAAAAGGCATATTATAACCACCCATTGCCATACCATATTGTGCCATAGGAGCTTGTTGCATCTGTTGTTGTTGCATCATCATTGCTTCTTCTTCAGACATAGGTTGTTGTCCTTGTTGTGACATCATTTGTTCTTGACCACCACCCTGAGCTTGTTGCATAACTTGTTGTACAAGTCCAGCAGCTTCTTCAGGTGAAGCACCTAGTTGAGCAAAGATTTCAACAATACTCTCTGGAGGTAAACCATTCTGTAATAAATTCATAACAACTTCAGCAGGTTCAGCACCCCTTTCTAATGCAGATTTTACTTCTTGTATAATTTGCATCATTTCATCTCCACCTTCTTGTTCTTGACCTTGACCTTGACCTTGTTGTTGTTGCATCATTGCCATCTCTTCAGGAGAAGGTTGCTGCATTCCTTCTTGAGCTCTTTTTAGTCTTCTCATACCACCATATCTCATCATTTCTTCTTGAGACATAGGAGGTTCTTGCTGAGGCTCTTGTTGCATTTGTTG
>Ga0181349_1000964_pt1 | contig 12309 bp, 13 predicted proteins | sample Su13VDMM110SD_FD_130106 | JGI IMG/M metagenome (GOLD analysis project Ga0181349, IMG submission 130106) | Freshwater viral communities from Lake Michigan, USA - Su13.VD.MM110.S.D | ecosystem: Environmental > Aquatic > Freshwater > Lake | place: USA: Michigan | collected 2013-07-16 | reverse complement strand
CATTAGTGTGCGACTGTTTCCAGCGCCATTTGTTTTGTTTGATTTTCCAAGCATCTATTATGTCTCCCACAAGATATAGTGTTTCGCAGGTGTTGTGTTTAAGGAAGTTGTTGAGTTTGTCAGCCTGGCTATCCTTGGTGCCAAGATGAACATCGCTGATGAAAATACTGCGATAAGTTTTTTGCATCTAGTATTTAAAGCCAGATGTGTTACAGTTGTGTTACAATTTATCTTGACGAGATACCTGTAATTCTCTACGTAAAATGTTGTAATCTTCCAGCGTGGCAATTGAAGGCACAGTAGACTTTATGTATGTAGGAGGCATAGCTTGCCATTCTTGTTCGCTTGCACCAGCCACAATCATGGCAGTGTATTCGTGTCCGTCGCTGGTGTGCAGTTTGACTCGTTCAAATCCCTGTGGAGTTTTTGCTGCATTCATCAAGGCCTGTGCCAGTGCTCTAAGAGCCGCTGGGTCTGCTATGATGTGTAAATCTTGTTGGGGTTCACTGTGAGGGTATATGTGTAGTCTAGCCATTATGTTATGTGCTCAATGTCTTTTAATTTCTTGCGTTTGCTTTTGTACACTTTAACACATTCTGAACTGTTTGTATAGTCTAAACGGCCCTTGCCCCACAAGATTGGTTGATCGCTAAAGGACATGGCATGTGGAACTATTACATCTAGATAACGGCCGTTGCCGGTGCCCAAGGTAGCAAAGGTTATGTAGTCTTTTGCGCCGCTTTTGAACACTCGATAGTTGGCCACCAGGCCCAAGAACTCTACTTCGCCAGGTCGTCTTATTTCAGTGCAAGCAGGAATAAAATCACTACTGCTCCAACGACCAGTTCGTGCTAGTTCAGCACACTCTCCGCCCTGCATGGGAGAAGGCACAGCTCCGGCTAGTTTGGCTTCTTGGTAATACACCCAACTGCTGTAACTGCCTTCGCAGTGTTTCAAACAGGCTCGCCAGAAAGCCTCAGGGTTGTGTGCCTTTTGATAGGCCAATGCCCAGATCAATCTGCCCAGATTGGTAGCATGAGCTCGACACAGACCAAAGTGACTGAGTTCACGCAGTGATGCCAATACAGTATCACGTTTTGGATGATCACCAATCAACTGCATAAACTCATAAATTTTTTCTTCATTACGTTTGGCAAATGCTCTGCGCCACATGTCAGCAGTGTACATGTCACAGCCCAAGATGTCAGCGATTATGGTGATAGCATCATCCTCAAACACCACTGTGTCTTGTTGTATGGTATCAGCACTCCAGTCTTGGAACGCACTGGCTTTACGGCGACCTTGTGTGGCCACTGGACGTATCAAAGCCGTAGCCAAGGTACAGTCGCTCCTACTCTTGACTTTGAGAGCTCTGAACAGCCTTTTCATAGCCGGACTTTCGCCCTGAGTCACGCCTAATACATCACCACGACCCAGCAAGTCACTGGTCTTTTCATCATATTCGGGATAGTCGGTGAGTGGACGTTGATCAATCTCCCACAGTTGACTGAGTCCACGATTGGCCAAGATATCTATCTTGAAATGTTCAAGATCTTCAGTTTCGTATTTGTCCAACAAGATTTGATTGTTGCCATTGATCAGGCTTTTGGGCACAGCACGATCAAAAATTAGAATGCCACCACAGTGTTTGGAAATACAACGTTTTTTGCCCATGAGTTTGGCTGTGACTCGTTCGGCCTCCTTTATTTCTTCTGGAGGCAATACTTGACTGAATTCAAATCCACGTTTGAGTGTGCCCTTGGCACCCAGTCTTTTGGCCGCTTCTCTCCTGGCAGACTTTTCTTTGTACATCACATAGTTTGAAACTCTGGCACTTTGTCCGGGCCATCGACGAAATATTCGATTCATCACAGTGGCCTGTTGCCAGTGTGGGAAATCCAGGTCAATGTCTGGCAAGTCATCACGTTTGGGATTTATAAAACGTGCAATGGAGATGTTTTCCTCCACAGGATCAAGATCACTTATACCCATGAGCCAGCACACTAGGCTTGAGCCTGCTGATCCTCGGGTGATGTGTGGTATGTCTTTAGTGAGATCCAGTATTTCTCTTACCCGTAAAAAGTGTCGGGAAAAATTTTGATCTCTAATTAGTTCTAGTTCTTCTGCCAGTCTGTTTGCATATTTGGGATCTTGTGGTAATTCTCTTCTAAATTGTTTTACTAGTTGTTCAAGTTCTTTATATCTATCCATTAATTTGCTGCCTTAGTTTGTTTTAGAAAAATACTTATGGTATGAGATACTACCATGGGAAAATTTTGGTCAGGTATACAGGACATAAATCTGTAATTTGTGCGTTTATAAATACCGCGTGAAACCTACCATAGCTCTTTTTATCCATGATCCCAAGTGCTCAGTACAGAGTGGCAATGGTATAATGCATGCTCTGAACAACAACTACAACTTCAAACTATTCAGCAAAAATCAAGTGGAAGATGTGTTCTTTGATGGAGTAGACATGATTGCAGTGCCCGGCGGCTTTGGCGATGCTGACAGTTACGATAACTTGTTCAAACACAACGCCTCGGCAGTTCAGAAGTTTGTACAATCTGGCGGTAGGTACTTGGGCATTTGCATGGGCGCATACTGGGCAGGACAACACTATCTCAATATCTTGGATTCAGTAGATGCTGTGCAGTATATTCGTTGTCCAGGAACAGACACACGCAGACCACATGCCAAAGCTGTGGATGTGACCTGGCGTGGCAAACATGATCAAATGTTTTTTTATGATGGATGTGCCTTGGTGGGGAATCAGAGCAAGTTTGAAACTGTGGCCACCTATGCCAATGGTGATGCCATGGCCATCATACAGAACAGAATTGGATTGATAGGATGTCATCCCGAAGCAGATAAATTTTGGTATGATGATTATTCATGGATGCGCCAACGCTGGACTGGTGGCCATCATGCTCAGCTGGTAGAGTTTGTTGATCAACTGATGCAGTCGTAAAAAAAGACCCTTTCGGGCCTTTAGTACTGGTTACGAGTTCCAGCGCCGCTCAATCGTTGCGGTCGGTTTTAATCAAAAGTCTATTAGAATCTGAACTGCATACCAACTGCCACAGCACTTTGTTTGTACTTGTTGTCAGCATAGGTAGAACCATCACCATTTGGAACCCAACGGTCATAAATTGTAAATGGGCTCACTGCACCGCTTGCACGATTGGCAACTACATAGTCAATAAAGATTTCTGTGCGCTTGTCAAATGCATAAACAGCACCAACAGCAGTCATGTTAACATTGTCAATGCCAGCAGTGATTTTGTCTTGTACATTGTAGTATCCACCGTTCAAGCTAACACGGTCAGAAACTTTGTACTTTGCACCAACAAACCAAGTGTCAGCATCTGTCTTACCATCTACTTTGCTTGAACTTGAGTAGAATGTAGTCTGTGCTGTTGGGTTGCGAGTAATAGCATACCCACCGTTAACAGTCAACGCAGGAGTCACTGCATACTTTGCGGCAACCAAATCAATTTCTTCACTGACTACAGTAGTACTCAAACGTGCTTCTTCGTGTGTGTATGCCAGGTCTAAAGGACCGGCAGTGTAACGAACGCCCACGTTGTAACTACGCTTGTAACTGTCATCACCCAATTGGTTACCAAAAGACTGAGCAAAGTCAAACTTCAACCCACCAAAGCTGGGTGATGTGTAACGAAGCATGTTGTCAAAACGGCTAACGCCTGAACCTGAGTAGAACCCAGCATAACGTGCCACTGATTTAGCACCACCAAAGTTCCAGTTGCCACGTGAATCAAATTCGTCAAGTACGTTGTACAAGAAGTTCTTGCCACGTCCCAATTGCAATTGACCTGCGTCTTTGGAACCCAAGGTCATATTGGCTTCACGGTCAAACAATGTGCTTGAACCTGAACCTGTGCCTGCTGAGTCTTTGCCAGCAGCACCAGTGCGAGCACTGAAGTTGCCTTCAAGTTGAACGCCAGCTTTGATACCATTACCTAGGTCTTGTGAACCTTTGAAGCCAAAACGGTTGCTGTTGTGCAGTTGTTCACCTAGGCCAGTGAAAGTTTGGTTGCTAGAGCCAAAACCACTGCCGCTGACAACGCCTGCACCGATCACACCATACAATTCAGTGTTGCGAGGTGCTTCCTGTGCTTGTGCTGTGGCAACACCTGCTGCCAACAATGCGGCAAGAACAATATTCGTAAATTTCATAGAATCTCCTTTTTTAATTTACTAGTCTAGTATAACATATTATGTATCTTTGTCAAGATCACACAATTTATTTCTTGATCTGTGTCCAAACATCACTACGGATGCGATCGGTCACTGCTCGTGGTAATGGTACATAATCAAGATCAGCGGCCATTTTACCACCGTTCACAAATGCCCAATCAAAGAACTTGATAGTTTCTTGACTGTTCTTTGTGTTCTTTGGTTCACGATACATCAAAATAAACGTTGCACCTGTGATGGGCCATGACTGTGCGCCCTTTTGATTTACCAAACTGATACCCATACCCGGTGTTGAAAACCAATCAGCACCTGCGGCAGCAGCCGAGAATGTTGCATCATCTGGGTCAACATATCGACCATCGCGATTCTGCAATTTAGTATGGGTCATTTTGTTTTTCTTGGCATAAGCGTACTCTACATAACCAATTGAATTCTTAACACGAGCAACATTGGCTGCAACACCTTCATTGCCTTTGCCGCCTACTGAACTGGTAGCAGGCCATTTGACAGCGGCGCCTTTGCCAACTTCTTCTTTCCATACCGCACTAACTTCACTCAAGTAGTCTGTGAATATAAATGTGGTACCAGAACCGTCTGCACGATGCACAATTGTGATTGCAGCATCAGGTAACTTGGCCTTGGGGTTCAATTCTTGTATACGACGGTCATTCCAATTCACAATGTGACCAACAAATATCTTGGCCAATACATCACCAGTCAACTGCAATTCACCTGGCTTGATGCCTTCTACATTGATGATTGGTACAACACCACCCAACACTGTGGGGAACTGAACCAGGCCGTTTGTGGCCAACTCATCACCTTTTAGCGGTGCATCTGTGGCGCCAAAGTCCACTGTGGCTGATTTAATTTGCCTGATGCCACCTGAACTACCGATGCTTTGATAGTTCAATTGAATATCAGTTTTTTCTTTGTAGGCTTCACTCCACTTGCTGTAAATGGGAAAGGGGAAGGTTGCGCCTGCACCTGTGATTGTTTGTGCATTTGCTGTGGGTGACATCAAGTACAAGGATGCCGCAATTACTGCTAAGATTTTTTTCATGTATTTTCCTTTGTGAATTTGTGCGATCGCACAATAATATTTAAACACAAAGATATTACAGTTGTGTTACAGTTTCTTGACTGGTTTGTTCTTTTTGAATGGAGCAAGCTCTTTGGACTCTTCTAGTTGCCGCTCAGTGGCAGGAGTGGGATGGGGAGGATGATATACGTGGGGTTTTTGGGGTTCATTTCTTCGCGGGGCTCGTTTAAACCAACTCATAGGCAGGTCCTTTTTTTACTAACGTATTTAGTTGGTAAGTTTTTTTTCACAATTTCCATTCCAATTTTGTTGCAAAACTTTTTCAAGTGCTGCAAAGTGTTGACCAGTGCAATGTTGATTCATTATGCCCATGGCATGATCAAAGTTAGTTTTGTATTCTTGAATGACTTGATCAAACAACCCATTGAAAAATTGATGTCGATTGCGCTGGGAAATTTCATGTAATTTTATGTACAATGCATGTTTGGTGTTTGAGTCTAGTTCGGCAATTCTTTTCATTTCTTTAACAACAGCGTCCAATCTCTCTCCACTGTCTAGTATAGCATCATATGATTCATCAATCAAGCCGTCAAATGTTTCAAATCCATAGTTTCGCAAATATTGTAAACTGCCGGCAGTGGCTGCCAGTATAAATGGTTTGCCGCAGGCAATTGGACGTAGAGTTTTTTCTGTCAAATGCCAGCGATCATCATCAAACAACGTTTCAAGTACTATTTCTATGCCAGTGATAACATAGTCAATGGCCACATAGTCAGCGCTGGATTCAGATTGGTAAGTGTTGAGTGGAAAATAGTTTTCCAACTGAACATCAGTGATTTTAAACTTTTGGTTGACAAACACATGATTGGTGTAGTGTGTGTTTTGATCAATGGGAGAAAACTTGGTGTTGCAGTGTTTTATCAGTTGGTTATCTACTAGATTTTCGGCAAATTTCAAACGGTATTCTCTGGTACCACTCCATGCTCGATTGTAGATCAAAAAATCTTGGACAATATCGCTTGCTTGGAACTTTAAATTAGGGTCATGTTCAGCATACCTGTACCAATCTAGTGCAATCAGCGCATGGCTCCAGTAGTACACTGGAACATAGTTTTTGTTAGAAAAATATTTGACTTGTTTGCTGTTTTGTTCAGAGTGCAGTAAAATGGTCAAATCATAATTGCTGTTGCAAACAGTGATTTCTTGTGCAGGTTGTTGAGTAACATGATTCCATACTGAATGAAAAAACATCACTGATCGCAGGTGTAACAAACTAACAAAATCTAAAACTGAATCTTGCAGTGGCCAATTGGGAGTATATTCAATAAAAAAAGATTCTGCGGTGGTGCGTATGTGTTTTTGATTATACAGTTTTACATCCAATAACTCTTGATCATGGCATATCATTATGGGACTGGTGAGGTATTGATGCTCTGTATAATTGGACAAAGGCAGTAAATCTTCGATTTTTTTTGAGCCATGGGGGCTCCAGCGATAAATTATAAGATCATAGTTGACACAGTCGGTCAAATGGTTGTATAATCTGTCTAAAGGAACACTCATATGAAGAAAAAAATTGGTTTTATTGGAATTGGCAAACTGGGTCTTGATTGTGCAGAAGTCATGGCTGAAAAGCATGAAGTCTGGGGTTACGATATTTACCCACGCACAAGTGACTCAGTAAAAGTTTGCGACATTGAAGAATTAGTAAAAAACAGCGAATGGATTTTTATTGCTGTGCCCACACCACATGCTGAAGGCTATGACGGGTCAGTGCCAAGCAGCCACATGGAGCCCCGAGACTTTGGACATGATGCTGTGATTGATGCCATCAACAACATCAACAAATATGCCAAAACTTCCAAAAAAGTTGTGTTAATCAGCACAGTATTGCCTGGCACCACACGCAAAAAGTTTGTACCGTTGTTGAACAAAAAACATCAATTTTTGTACAACCCTTACTTGATTGCCATGGGATCAGTGAAATGGGATATGGTCAATCCTGAAATGGTCATGATTGGCACTGCTGATGGTAATCCCAATGACCTGGCCGGCGAACTTATTCAACTGTACAATACCGTTATGCAAAACAATCCACGCTATGAAATTGGCACCTGGGACGAATGCGAAGCCATCAAGATCTTCTACAACACATTTATTAGTGCCAAGGTTGGGCTGGTGAACATGATCCAAGACTTTGCTTTGAAAATTGGCAACATCAATGTTGATGTTGTAACTGATGCTCTCAGCAAAAGTACCATGCGCATCATGGGACCCAAGTACATGACAGCAGGCATGGGTGATGCAGGTGCATGCCATCCACGTGACAACATTGCCTTGCGTTGGTTGGCTAAAGAATACAACATTGGCTATGATTTGTTTGACACTGTGATGCATGCTCGAGAAATACAGGCCAAAAATCTAGCAAAGTTTTTGATATACCATGCAAATCGAGCACAAGTTGGCAAGGTATTGCCCATTGTGATTCATGGCAAGGCCTACAAACCTGATGTTGAATATTGCATTGGATCCTATAGTACCTTGGTGGGACACTACATTAAAGAGATGGGGTATCATCTCATGTATGTGGATCCTTTGGCCGACGACAAAACAGATGTGGTCAACTTTGTGGGTGTGCCTGCAGTTTATTTGTGGGCACACAATCGTAAGATCACGTATGAATACACTGGTGAACAACAAGAAACCATGGCCTACTGTGACATTGCCGAAGGAAGCATAGTTGTTGATCCTTGGCGTAAACTTGCACCGATTCCCGGAGTTGATGTAATCCATTATGGTGACACACGCGGTTGTTAAAACACATATTTCTAGATTTTGGGACAACGAGTTCAAAAATCTAGAATATGTCAACGAGTCATTCAATGATGATGCCAACCTGTCACGTTGGTTAGGACAAGGATATTCAAATCGGTTCACCGGCGACATGTGCGACATGCGCCACACACAACCTGCATGGAATAAAACATTTATTAAAATATTTCAAGGCTTGGGTTGGCAAGACATTGGTACTAGTTATTATAGAATGGCCACTGGTACCATACTGCCCACTCATTCGGATCTTTACCTGCGTTATATCGATCTATTTAAATTGCAAGGACAAGAACACACCATACGTCGAGCCATAGTGTTCTTGGAAGACTGGCAACCTGGACACTATGCTGAATACATGGACCACCCGTTTACTGGTTGGTTAGCAGGCGATACAGTGGAGTGGCCTTACGATACTCCACACATGGCAGCCAACATGGGTGTTGCCCCAAGATACACACTACAAATAACAGGACACATATGATTTCAACCTACAACGAATGGGACACACTGCGCAGAGTCATAGTGGGTCGAGCAGACATGGCCAACTGGCCTGTTAACGATCCTGTGTTCAAGGACGAGGGCAAGAAAACCACCTGGAAAGAAACTCCAGTGCCACGTGGGCCAGTGCCGCAGTGGATCATTGATGAAGCCAATGAAGACCTTGACATTCTAGCAACAACATTGCAGGCGTTGGGTGTGCAAGTGGAACGTCCAGAACCTGTGTTGAATTTTCAAACGCACGACGGCCTCAGTGCCTATTGTCCTAGAGATAGATTGTTGGCATATGGAAGCACCATAGTAGATCCTGTGATGATGTATCCCTGCAGAGACATGGAAATACAATGTTACCATGATATTCTAGCTGATGCTGAACGTGTGTTGCAAATGCCGCGTGGGCAGGGCATGGTACTGGAAGCTGCCAACGTTTGTAAATTAAATGACTCGTGGTTGGTGTTGGAAAGTTCAGGATGTAATGCACCAGCGTTGGAGTGGCTACGTGCGCAGTTTCCCGATGTCAAGATAGAATCATGCAATTTCTATGCTGGAGTGCATATTGACTCAACCATTGTGCCCATACGTGATGGCGTGGTGTTGTTGAATGGTACCAGAGTCAACAACACCAACTGCCCGGAAGTGTTTCGTACCTGGGACAAGATCTATGTGGATGATGTGGTGGCACAAGGGTTTCACGAATATCCATATGCATCAAAATGGGTGGGCATGAACATGCTGGCCGTGAATCCGAACACAGTGATTATGGATCGAAATCAACCCAAAATCATTGCTGAATTAGAGCAACGCAACTTCACAGTGATTCCGTTGGAATTGCGCCACAGTCGTACTTTGGGCGGCGGATTCCATTGTGTCACACTGGATTTAGTACGTGCAAACTAGTTGACCAATAATGAATATCCGTGTATACTACACGCATGAACACACCTAAAATTGGCTTTTGTTGCAAATGGCTCAATGACCCCTCAGAATGTGGTGGCATGAAGGTCAATGCAAAGGACCGTGACTTAAACGGCAGATCAACTACCATGAGGTGGCTGCGCGAACACGCAGATGAAGCTGAGCAACGTCAGTGGGATATCATGAACCACAATGCTGCCGCGGCTGTGCGGCTGATTGAACGTGTGGGCACACTGCCACCTGAACGCAGAATGGTGCGACTGGGCAGTGAAATGCTACAAGGCTACACTGAGCCCAACTGGATTGACTGGTGGCAACGTGCAGAAATACAAGAACACTGTGCAAAGATCTTTGCTCCTGTTGGCGAAGCCGCAAGACGCCTGGGTGTGCGCATCAGTTTCCACCCCGGGCAGTTTTGTGTGCTGGCGTCAGAGAGTGACGAGATTGTTCGACGCAGTATCTTAGAGTTTGAGTATCATGTGGACATGGCTCGTTGGATGGGCTTTGGCGCTGGCTGGCATGATCATGGTTTTAAAATTAATGTGCATTTGTCGGGCAAAGGCGGGCCTGAGAAATTCCTGCGCACCTTGGGTCGACTCACCCCCGAGGCCAGGAATCTAATCGCTATTGAAATTGATGAGATGTCAAATGGTATGGACGTTACTCTTGCTGTGGCTGATAGTGTGGCTCTTACTTTGGATATTCATCACCATTGGATCAACACCGGTGAATACATTGAGCCCCTGGATTCACGTGCTCAACGGGTTGTTGAGTCTTGGCGTGGTGTGCGTCCTGTTTGTCACTACAGTGTTAGCCGTGAAGATGTTGTTGTGGGACACAATACCTTTGTTAGACCAGACTTATCAGCCTTACTCAGTCAAGGTTACAAGAAACAAAAACTGCGAGCACACTCAGACTTCATGTGGAATACCGCTGTGAATGAATGGGCATTGACTTTCTCTGGTCAATGGGACATACAAGTTGAAGCCAAAGGCAAGAACTTGGCCAGTGAAATGCTGTACAACCAATGGCGTGCCAATGTATAGTGTGTATCAACATTGGGATCCGTTGAAGGTATGTGTGGTAGGACGCAGTTATCCACCTGAATTTTATAGTTGGATAACTGTGTCACATGTTAGAAGTTTGTTTGAGCAGATAGCAATAGAAACAGAAGAAGATTATCAGAATATCATAAAAAAACTTGAAAGTTTTGGAGTAACTGTACTAAGGCCAGATTTTGCCCACGAAACATTTGTCAATGGCAGATACATTCAACCTCCCATGACTCCCAGAGATCACACTGGAATGTTTGGTACAAAATTTTATGAAACTTATTCAACCAATTTTGTTCGTGCAGACTATGACAATATCAAAGATCCAAGTTGGCCCAACTGCAATAGTTGGAAAGAATTTGATCAACTGCCCAAACGTATCAAACTAGAACTACAAAATAATTTTAATTTTGGCACTGAGAAAATTCATAGAACTGAGTATGATGGTATTTTAGATCACATTAGATCGCAAAACAACACAGTGAATTCCGGCAAACTTGGTATGTCCAACACTGCTGGGTGCATGAGAATTGGTCGAGATTTGTATTGGGGCACAGACAGTTACAATCAAGATTTAGAAAAAATAAAAACACAAGTGAATTCTGAATTTCCTGAATATCGAAATCACGTTGTAAACACTGGTGGACACAGTGATGCTACCTATTGTCCAGTATGTCCTGGATTGATCATCAGCCTCTACGATGTGCCTACTTACGCAGAAACATTTCCTGACTGGGAAGTGGTGTATCTTCCTGGACAAAGTTGGCATATGGTGGCACCATTCTTAAAATTAAAAGGAAAAAATGCAGGTCGGTGGTGGATTCCTGGATTTGAAGATGATCAATCGGTAATTGACACTGTTGAAACATGGTTGGGTCACTGGACTGGATACGTTGAAGAAACTGTGTTTGATGTCAACATGTTGATTGTTGATCCAAAAAATGTCATAGTGTTCAACTACAACAAACAAGTATTTGATGCACTGGATCGATATGGCATCACTCCACACATAGTGCCATTTAGACACAGGTATTTTTGGGACGGCGGAATACACTGTGTGACCAGTGATTTACACCGAGAAGGTACCATGCAAGATTACTTCCCCAACAGAAAATGAACAATATACTAGTTGATATTTCTAAGTGGATACAAGATGACTATCGCACAAATCGCACTAGGTTTGCTGTTGAGCTGTTGGCTTGGGCTATTAGTATTGGGTGCTCGGTTACCATGGCACTCACCGTCCCAACCCCTCCTCTGCTTTACATGTATCCTGTGTGGATCAGTGGTTGTGCCATGTATGCTTGGGCTGCCTATACTCGAAAGAGTTTTGGCATGCTGGCCAATTACATATTGTTAACCACAATAGATAGTGTTGGCCTAGCCCGGATGCTGTTGTTAAGTTGATTTCTTTTTGGCAGGTACTTTTTTAGCCACAGCTGGTTTGGCTGCTGTTTTCTTGACTGGAGACTTTTTGGCAGGTGCCGGTTCCACAACTGGTGCAGGTGCTTCTACTCGATTTTCACTGCCTGTGGGCTCTGCGAGTTCAACTGGTGCTAAATCAGTTACCTTGACATGAATTTTACCTTCAGATAGTTTTTCACCAAAAGGCCATTCTTTCTCTGTTGAAACTATTTCTTTGGCTGGTTCCCAACTGTCAATAGCCTGATCAGATTCTGTTTTTTTGGTTTTTATATAACCACTCCACAACAGGGCCGTAACCACAATAACTGCTATAAAAATAATAAT
>Ga0181349_1000960_pt1 | contig 12360 bp, 25 predicted proteins | sample Su13VDMM110SD_FD_130106 | JGI IMG/M metagenome (GOLD analysis project Ga0181349, IMG submission 130106) | Freshwater viral communities from Lake Michigan, USA - Su13.VD.MM110.S.D | ecosystem: Environmental > Aquatic > Freshwater > Lake | place: USA: Michigan | collected 2013-07-16 | reverse complement strand
TGTTGTCACAAACGACGATCGTGCTGCAACGTTTGTAGAGTGTCGCGATCTCACCGTTGAACGATGTCGTCGCGAGCAGGTGCGGGCGAAACTCAACGCCTGCGACCTTCATGTTCTCAGGCATCTCGATCTGAACCCATGCAACAGCCCCGCCTTTCAACAGTCCTGCCGATCCGATCGACAAGTCGTCGTCAATCAAATTGCCAACCTTTGTCAACAACCATTCGTCGTACTGGTGCGGTAGGTAAGTCTTTGACGGTACGCCCAACACGTTGAACGTGTCGTCGCGGACGATCGCCTTGCGGTTCGGCACTTCGACTTCGCCTTGTGACGTGTGAACGAACATCGGCAACTCGATCGCGTGCCATGCGAACAAACGACGCAACACGTCTTCGACTGGTATCGCTTGCGTGTAGTGGTTTGGTTCGTCGCCTTGTTCGTCTTTCTTGTAATGCCATGCTGTTCCACGTTGATCGGTGAACCCGACTAAGACTTGCGTGTTCAAGTGTTGCTTTGTTTCACTACTCATTGTTGTCCCCTTTGTTGGTATGTGGTTGTTTGTTGTTTAGTTCTGACGTGCGTGCTTCCATGTATGCCTGACGCGCTTCATGACATATTTGGCACTCAACGCGTGCCGACGTGCAGATGTCAAAGTGACTCATCATGATCGCAAGGTTGCGCCACTTGTCACGGTCACGGCTGATCTCCATGTTCATCTTGCGCAATTCTTGAAGTTGGTCATGACTGCCCCAGTTCGAGTTGTACCTAGTCATTGCTGTTCCCCTTGTCATCGTGCCACGTGTGTTCGTGGCAATCTTTGCACTCGTATTGTGTTTCTACGCATAGCGGTGAATGTCCGACGCGATACGTGTTGGTGCTGTTGCACCATTGGCAGATCACGGTTGCCAACGCGATCTTGTTCAGTCGTATGACTTCGCGTGAACGAAGCGCGCACGCCAATAGCGCACCGCCCAAGATTTGCCCGTGACGTTGACACCATTCGCCTTCAATCGCATGACAATTAGGGCAGGCGATGTCCGTGATCTGCAAGAGTGATTGCTTCATTGTTGTTCCCTTCGTTGTTGTTGTTGATTAGAAGTAGTCGAGTTTGACCACGTCGTCCCATGCGATGTCGAACTCGCGTTCGCCGCCTTTGACCACGTCGTAGTATGTGATGCTGAAGTAAGTTTCGTGTGTCGATAACACGGCGCAATCTTCATAGGTGTGATGCTTTGTCTCGATGTTCAACGCGTTGCCTTCTTCAATCGCGTCGAAGATCATGTCTGCAATCTCGAACTCTGTTTGTTGTGTCATTGCTGTTCCCTTCGTTGGTTGTTGTTGATTAGTCGTTGTCGTCGTTGAGAAACGGTGTGATCGATGCGATCGTCGTCCGCGCCCATGCCGCTAGTTGTTCGTCACTTCCTAACAACGCGTCAAACAATTCTTCTAAGTCGTTCAAGTGTTGTTTGGACGATGACAACTGTTCTTTGTGATCGTCACAAACTTCGGACTCGTCGACCGTGCGTATGTTGATCATGTCGCTAATTGTCACGTCACCGTCGATGTCTTTGTCACCGTATGGCATCCAAACAGCATCGTCGATCATGCCGTCGAGTGACTGCAACATGACCGCTATCTGTTTGCGTGTCAAGAACACCACCACTACTTCGTCGTTCATGTTCATTGTTGACCTTCTTTCTCGCGTAGGCGATGCGCGCGTTTGCGTGCTTCGTTTCGATCTTCACGTTCCCAAGCGCGTTCGAGTTCCCATAGCACGCCAACTGCAAACGCGGCTATGACAAACACCACCATCGTGCCGAATGATGCCCATGTTGGTTCGCACATGTCAGATCAACTCTCCTTCGACATGAAGGTCGATCATTGCGAACGCTTCTTCGATCGTGTCGTGTTGCATAACGATGAACGACCTAGGCGTGTCCTTCAACATCCATTGCCACTTCATACCGTCGCCCATGAACGTCGGTGAGTATGTGATCTTGTGACCTTCATAGATAATCACGTCGCGCGTGCTGTTCGTCATGCCCAAACCTTTGACATGACGGTGCGTCGCATTGTGCGCGGTGTCACTTCACCTTCGACGAACTGGTCGATCGTTGCCTTTGCTTCTTCAAGTGTGTCGTGTTCCGAAACTAAGACATGACCTTGTTGATCAATGTCAATCCATCTGAACTTCATTGACTTGCCATCGAACCCGCTTGTGTAACGGATCTCATGACCTTCGTGTTCTGTCGTGTGAACGATCTTTGTTTGACACGTTGCTAAGTACCCGCCGACTAATGCGGCAAGACGAGCCTTCTCGTTAGTGAACCCTGCTGCTATTGCTTCATCGTAGTACGATGTTTCTATTGCGTTCATTGCTTGTTCCCTTCGGTTGTTGTTGTTGTTGGTAATCATATTGCGTACTCTTCGTCTTGACATGACATAGCCTGCTCTTTGTTTGACTGGCGTTGTGCCTTTGCTTCTGCCTTCGCTTGCGCGACACGCGCTTCGTTCAATGCGTCAGCACCATCAAAGTAATGATTGACATTGCTGATCGACGTGAAGTGTTTGTCGCCTGCTTCGTCCTTCAACCCGATCTTCCACTCACCGTAACCGCTTGCTTCTTCAGCAACCCAGAACACGATGCCAACTGTTCCTTGCGGTACTTTGCGTCCGCGATAAACTTTGACGGTTTGACCGACCACAATTTCTCCATTGGCGATCTGTTCTGCTTGAATGTTGACCAACTGTTGCTTGACTCCTTCGAGCATCGCCTGATAGGCGGCTGCTTCTTCGTCGGTTGCTTGACAGTAATGGGGTGACTTCCAAGTGCCAGTTCCACCTTCGTACTCTTGCTCGTTGCGCTGGGCTAAGTATCGCTTGCCGTTGCGATTGGTGTCCCAATAACATTCGCATCCACACTTATTGCATCTGACTAACTTTGACATGCTGATCCCTTCGATCGTTGTTGACTGATGTCGATGTTGTTGTCGACGTGTGCATTGTAAGTGCTAGTTGCCTACCTTGTCAAGCATTGTCAGATAGGCAGATCGCCACCAAACGTTTGACGCGTTGTAAGGCGTTTCTAGTGACCCCCGCATGAACACACCTGACCGCATGTTTCGACGCGTCACGCGCCTTGCTATGCGTTCTAACACGGTGTTCCAACCCATGCCCATTGATGAAACGCGCAAAGTCCTTTCGATCGTGAGTACGTGACAAGTTCCAACGCTGATAGCAAATTGATGGTTGGGTCGAATAACTGATCGCATGATGTCAACACGCCCATCGTTTGCAGATATCCGTCTGGGTAATACTTCGACGGTAAGCACCAGAAACGGTTGATCTGCGTCAACCCAACACTCCCGCCCATTGGGTCTTCGGCGTTCAACTGCGTCGGGTCGCAACGCGACTCTCGAAACATCACGCGGTCGAGTGTCGGCAACAATGTGTCATCGAACCCGACCGCCTTTGCTGTCGACCACCATTGTGGACATCGTGCGTCAGGGGGTAGAAGCACGACCGTCGTTGATGTCGTCGATGTCGACGTTGTGGTCGAAGTGTTACCGTTTGCGATAACAGTCGAACTAGGCGTTGTTGCAAACAAGAAGTTCACGGGCAACGCGATCGCGACGCACACGCCTATCGATCCTGCAACGATGTTTCTGAACTTGATCATTGATTGACCTGCTTCCGTCTATGGGCAAGGGATAGCGCGTACTGCGCGAGTGCGGCATCTATTTGTGCCTGCGGTCTAAGTTCCATCGATCCTAACAGTTCGTCAGTCGACTTGCCCGTGAGTGCAAACGCAGCCCCAAGTCCTTGCGCCGATTGGATTGCGGGATCAACTTGTTCAACGACGACAACAAGTTGTTGTTCATCTGTCCAACGTTCAGAGTTCAACCATGTCGCGAGATGCGCGCAGAATTGCAGGTCACGAATGTTCAACGCGTATCGTTCGACCGCTTTGATCAACATGTCGATCGATGGCGGGTCGGGTTGTTTCATCAACCGATCGAACGCACGTTGCGCGGCTGCCTTGGCAACTTTCTTTGGATACGCCTTCCACAACTGCTCGAATGTGTTTGACGGTTCATGACGGTTCAATGAATATGTATCGGAAGGGTCAGAGTGCGACCTATTCGTTGTTGCAGTCACACCTATGTCGTCTGATAGGTCTGACTGCGTACTACCTTTGGTCAGCCGATATCGACCGACTTTGCCACGTCCGTTGCCTGCACGTTCGACGACAACGATCAAGTCGTCTTTGACCATCTGTCTCATTGTTTGCGACACCCACGACGTTGAACACCGCGCCTTTCTTGCCAACGTGTGATGCGATGGGAAGCACACGCCTTCGTCTGACGCGTAATCCGCCAACGCAAGATGCAACAACAAACGTTCGCCCGCATACGGCGACTCCTGCCAAACCCACGTCATCCACTTGATACTCATACGTTCCCCTTATCGCCTTCCATCAATCAATCAAGATGTCCCGTGTCACGTGCCAACGCCATCAAGTCACCCAAGACATCGAGATCGACAACTGCCAATCCTGATCGTTCACCGTCGCCCATACAAACAAGAATGAACGGTCGATTATCACCGACAGCGCGCGCGGCTTCGCTTTGCGCACGTGCCGACTTGTACCGTGTCACAACGGGCGACACCTGCGCGCCTGACTTGACTTCAAGTCGAAACGCACCACCCCAATGTTCTTCGTGTCGCGAATTGACACCCGTGATACCCAACGTCTTGCGCGCGCGTCGCGCTTTGCTATCGCCTTTGGCGCGATTACGTTTGCCACGTGCAACGGGATCACCGCAACCTTTGACACGTCGCGCACCGTCACGCGACGCACGAACCAACAATCCAAACTTGGGACAAGCATCGCCCAACGTGCAAACATCACGTCGACCTTGGCACTCACCTTTGCGTTCTTCGACCACGCTTTGATCCTTTCTGTTCGACGTGCAACATCAACATGTTCAACGACTCCAAACCTGCGATCGCGACTTGTGATGATGTCATTGATGGCACGACCTTCAACGCGTCGATGATGTCAACACGACCCGCGCCACTCTTATTGACTGCAATTAGCAAGATGCCTAACAACCACTTCGATGATGTCTCGAAGTCAATGACGTGTTCCTGCAACATCGCAACGATCGCGCCATTCGTTTCGTTGTTCGGTTCACCAATGTGACCAACCGACGGTCGCTCGATCTCATTGAACCAATCAAAGAAGTCGTCGTCCATGATCATCACGTTACCTTTCTCATCCGTCGACGTTCCGATGGTGTCATCCCGCCGAACATGCCCCATCGATCTTCTGTTGCTTGTTGACGCATTGCAAGATCGAGACATTGACGACGAACGGGACATCGTTCGCAATAATCGCGTGCCGCCTTCCACGTGTGCGTCGTGTGTCGACGCGCAGTCGGAAAGAACACACCCGCGTCCGCACCAACACAAGCCGCCCGCAATCTCCAACGTTCATTCATTCAAGCAAAGATCGTATTGCCCATAGCGGAATGAAACGCGCACCCGCAAACAAACAGACATCTTCTTCATGATGCAAACGTTCGCCCGTGTCAACACTTGCACGATTACCCCACGTCTTGCGACGTTCAATCGTCATGCCAGTTTCGTCGCGCAAGTCGATCACAAAGTCGTCGTCTTGACATGCCACCATGATCAACGCGACACATGAACGTTGCTTCGCGATCGCGTTCAACGTCTTGACCTTGTGGTAAGACAACATGAACCGATGGGCGGCAAAGTATTCGAGTGGATACGTTCTGACTTTGATCTCGACAACAGCCGCGACACCGCCCAACGGGTGCATCAACACACGGTCAAACGGCGCGAACTGCGACGTGGTGACACATGTTCCATGCCAATGTCGTGCAAGTCGATTAGCCGCGTTCTTCTCATCAAGAACGTGACCGATCGTTTCCCATGTCCGATATTCGTCGGTCACGACATCAACGACTTGATGACGGCTGACGCTTCCTTACTTGTCAACTTCTCCAACGTGTCGACTTCAATACCGACCACGTCGGACGCATGTTGTTCGACGTTCTCGATCAAACGTTCGCGGGCTAGTTTGTGCAACAAACCAACTTGCTTTGCTGATGCGAGCGCGCCAAGTTGACGCACCTTTGCTGACTGCGGTGACACGACTTCGGTCGCGTCTGGGAACGCGTCTTTGATCACGTTCATGATGATGCCTTGTGATGGATGTGGTGACATGTCATCGTTGCGTCGATTGACAACTTCTTCACGACTGGCAATGTGCGGTTCATCAACTGCAAGACACGCCATGATCGCACGCCCCCACGCTGATGTTTCTGCGTTCATCACTTCGCTGTTTCGTGTGAACGTCGACGCGCCAATGACGGGTTCTGCTGCAACTGCGATTGCTGGGCAAACGTCGTCGGGTGATCGATAGCAAGCGGCGGTGTAGACGATGAACTCTCGTCCACCGATCTCAACGATCTTGAATGGGTTGGCGGGATCATACGGACGCAACACCGCTTCGGGATGTTTCGCGCGTAATTGTTTGATCCTTGTTGGTACGTCGACATAGTTGGATAGGTCGAATGTCATTGGTTGTTCCCCTTTGTGTTGATCCGCATGACGCGGATTGGTTGTTGTTGTTTCGTGTACGTCGCGACAAGATCGGCGTGATCTTGTTTCAACGACGCAAGGTCGACCGTTGCTCGTCCTGCTTGTTCTTTCCAAGACAGAACGGTGACACCGTTCAACGTTGCGATCTCTGCGTCGAGCATGATCCGCGCGAGTTGATCACGCGCAGCCTTCTCGATCGTTTCGGCTTGCTTCTTCAAGTCGCGCGCGTCGGCGAGATCTTGAACCCATGAATGTTCGTCGATAGTCAATTCGCGAACTGTTGGTGTTGCCTTCCACATGTCAGCGATCTGTTCGGCTGTCATCGTGTCAATCATCGTTTCCGCAAACCGTTCGTCTTGTTTGTCGATCGCGTTTCCTAACAGTTCAGCATCGTTCATCAACACGTCCAACGCTTCTTGACTGCGTGGTATCTCAAAGTGGTTGACGTTCAAGTCACGGTCAAGCACGATCAACCAAACGGGTCGATCCATAACCAACATCTGCGCCCAACATTGCCACAAGTAGTCGCGTGGGATGTCGTCGACGCTGTTGATCCGATGACGACGTGTTGTCTTGACTTCACCGATAACGGCAGGTTGATCGTTGTCATACCCGACCGCGTCGAGTGTGACGGTGAAACGATGCTCGCGAAACATCGTCGAAGGCGTTGTCATGTTGATGCCCAACCGTCGACCAAGTTCGTCGACCAATGCGCCTTCAAGAATGTTGCCGACGTGCATTGCTGCACTCGTTTCGCTGAACTTTGGTTGTGATGACTTCGAGTGCCAAAGATCGACGCGCGACATGAATGGTGACGCGTTCATCAACGCGGGCGCGTCTGATGCGCCGAACGTGACAAGCCCGTCATCGTCACGATGTCGACGTTGCAACCATTCCATTGATCCATGTTTCGGTTTGTTGATGACTTGCATAATGTCCCCTTTGTTGTGGTGTTATTCAATATGGCACACGGGTGTCACACGGTTGTTGTGATGTTGTTGTTGTTGCAACAATACACACCGAAACACGGTCAGTTATGTATCTTGCCAAACTACCGAAGTTGACACGGGTGATACAATATACATGTCGACAACAACAACGACAGAAGGATGGTTGGGGAATGTTCAGCAACAAGGTCGACCAAGCGGTGCGTGATTACGCACACGCGGTCGAGACATACGGTATGCCCGTATGGTGCGCCCACGTCGCGATCACCACGCGGGCACTCGTCCCGCGCGAAGTGAAACTCGACATCATGACCAACGCACGATTGAGCGCAGGTTGGGCGTACCAAGACGGTTGCTACTTCAAGGGAAGGATCGACGCGCGGCAAACGTTGATCACATGGGCGAAGGCAAACGTGTTCGCGATCATGACGATCGTTGACATCGCGCAAGCGGCAGACGTGCCAGAGTCAGCAGTCAGGTCGATGGTCAAAGATCGACCCGACATCATTCGCAAGTCGGACGGGCGTACCTACGAAGTGCGCGACCCGCAAGGCGATCGACAACACAAGAAGGAAGGGTGACATGAGACATCACATAATTGGTCAGTGGTCAGGCAACACTCACGGCAAGGTTCAATTCGCAACCAAGGACGAAGCGATTGACTACAGCAACAGCGTCCCACGTCAACCGCTTGGTTGGTATTGGTACGCGGGCGACATGTCGGAAGGCGCGGACGGAACATGGTGGGTGGTGATCCCATGACACAAACAAGATGGAAGTGTCCGACGTGCGGTCACGGGTTGCTTGCACCAACCCGACCACGGCTCAACGATGTCCGCCGATACTGTTTGCCGTGTTCATCGAAGTCAACCGTGTTGGTCGAACGTGTCGCACCAGCACTCGAAGCGCAACGCGCCAAGCGTAATGTTGCGCAACGTGAACGTGAACGGAAGGCACGTCAACAAGAACGTGATCGCAAGCATCGAGCAAACAACACACCGCGCAAGGTTGCGCAACGGAAGTGGTCGACTGTTGGTGAATACGACATGAACATCGAACGCGAAACGTCGCGCCTTTGGAAACTGTTTGCCAAGATGCCACCAACGATGTTGCAGGCATCAACAGCAATCGGCAAGTCGAAACGACTTGACCCGCCGAAGGTTGCAGTCAAGCAGAAGAACTGGAATGTTGATCGCGAAGGTCGAACGTGGTCATCGGGTGCGCTTGGTTATGCGTACACAAGTCAACATCGGATCGCAGTCAGCCCCAAAGTGTCATGGGTAACGTTGGCGCATGAGATCGTCCATTGCGCGGGATACCATTATCACGACCGCGCGTTCTATAACGCGTTGAAGTGGTTGACCGAAACAAGGTTCAAGACATCAATCGATTACTCGAAGGTCACGCGGTACGGGTACGCGATCGACAGAATGATTGAACAACAGACCGATGACATCGTTCGAGCAGAGTTCAAGAAACCAATCGAACTCAAACCCGACTGACACCCCAACCGTAGAAGGGTCACATAGGCGCGTCACAGTTCGCGTGCTGCGTTGAAACCCACCGACCCCTATATCGATACCCCCAACCATTAGCGCGCCTGCTGCGTAATGCGTTCAGCGACGCGCCGACAACAACATCAGCGCGTCGCCCGCAAGCAGTGGGGAAGGGGAAACCACGACCACCCGCGTTGAACGCAAGGACTAGATTACTCGAACCGACACGATCATGCCAACGGGTATGCAGAGAACGTTATCGAGTCCGTCTTCGTTTGTGATTGACTGCGCAACAACAACGTGACCTTTCTTTGCATTAGGCAACAACCATCCGATCGTTTCAACAACACAAGGTTCGGGATCAATGTCATCAAAGGCAACCCATGAGAGTTCCGCGTGTGCGTCATGCCACACCACCATCGCCTTCGTTCTGTCTATCATGCCCACAACATACCAATAGGGACACCACACCCGTAGCAGGGGCGCAAAGGCACGTCAGCACGCGCCTGCTGCGTCAAATACCCCCAACCCCTATGTCGATACCCCCCGAACGTCAGCGCGCCTGCTACAACGCGCATTGTTCTACCAGCCTTCTTTCTTGCGGTCGGCGCAGAAGATCGGTGCGTGCAACGTGATGCCTTTGTTCGGCGCAATGATCGCCAACGCTTGTTGCGGTTGCTCAAACCCGAAGTTCATGACGTAGGCATACTCGTCCACGCCCTTCATCGATCCATTGACAACCAAAGACGGTGAAGGCAGGTATTGATGCCAGTGCCCAATCCAAAGTGTGTCGAACGTTTGACCCGTCGCTAAGAAACGTTGCGCCTTGCGCGCACGCATCCGCATGATCGGCGGATAGATCCCACCAATCCCACCACCACCACTGACTTGATCGCCGTGTGACAACAAGTGAGTTGAGTCATATACTTTGACCAATGCGTCGGTGCCTTCGGGAACGTTGAACGTGAAACGTTTGTCATCCTTGAAGTACCGTTCTAACTGTTTGCACAACAACCAATCGAAGTTTGTGCGCGCGCGCATCTTCATCCTTGGTTTGCGTGTCGTGCGTCCATGATTACCTGCAACACCCGCAACATGCACGTGCTTGAACTCGCCCGCAAGAAGATCAAGTGCGGACGCAATGTGTTCCGCCCAATACAGAAACGAACCCATCATTGTGTCTTCGTTTGTTTGTTGAAGTTCTTCATGAATGTCACCCGAGAAGATGTCACCGCCCAACAACACAACAACACCGTCATACTTCATCCCAGAAAGATAGTGACGTGACAACTTGACAACGTTTGAGCACCAACGTTCCAATCTCATGCGCGCGATCGTGCGGTTGTAAGCGTTCAATCCTTCGACTTCGTTAGGTTCAACGACTTCATCAAGATGCAAGTCAGACAACATCACCATCAACGTCGCCGATGACTTTGCAGTCGGCTTCTTCGGCACCGTCCAAGGTAACGGTTGTAGGTGTTGAGACTCGACTTGTTCAACGAATGTCAACGCACGTTGAACAGACGCAAGTTGTTCAGTTAGTCGCGCAACTTCTTTGGTCGCGCTGTCACGTTCACGTCGAACACGCAACAAGTCAACGTTGTCTTCAAGAACGCGTTGTTCGCGTAATTCGTCATTCAGTCCCATCAATACTCCGTCGCACGTTGGACACTTGTGTTTCTGACAACTTGAACCCGCGTCGTTGCATCACGCGCACGATTGACACCGCTGGGATAGTTCGATCAACTATTGCATCCAAGAACTCTTTGCGATCGTGTTCGTCCAGTTGGTCGGCAATGTTGTCGTACCACTTGCGACGTGGTGCGCGTTGTTCAGCCTTTATCTCGGTTAGCAGACCCGCCAACGTTGCCCCCTTGTGCATGCCATTCAATGTGTCGATCAACTTTGTCTCCTACTCGTTCGACTTGGCGACCTACGTTCTTCAACTCGCTGATGACATTCGTGTGATCATCGTGGTTCTCACGTCGAAACTTGCTGATCAAAGAAACAACGATCGCAAACGTGCCAGTGACGATCGCGACGATGATTGATGTTTCCATACCAATCAGGCTATCTCACGTAATGACTTGAACGCGTCATTGACCAACTTAGGGTCGTCAGCGAACGCGGGCGTGACTTCGCAATGAAACCAGTCGCCCGACGGTGCGCCTGCGAGCGTACTCACTTGGTATTTGATCCAATCACGTCGATCACAACGCCATCCGCGTCCATACGGTTGCGGAAAGTAGTCCAATATCAATTCAAGTCCTATCTGATCTGCGTTTGTGATCAACGTGCGCATGACATTGATCGACGCTTGTCGCCCGCCTTCTTTGATGCCCAAACCTTTGTCCGCCATGTGACGGTATGACAAGTCAACAGCGCGACCAGTTGCGTGAACACTCAACGCGTCCTTGCCCCTTTGATTACGCACACCGAAGTCACCGTTGTTCCACAACGCGCCATCACTCATCTCGATGACGTTGTTGATCCATGCGGTCATGCCTGCACGTCGCCCCTTTGCGATCCCGTCTTGTGTTCCCGTGTATCGTCGCGCCTTCACGAACCGCGCCCAAACGACGGATCGTTAGAGTTCGCCCAACGCAACAACGGCGGCAACACGGCTGCAAGAGCCGCCTTGACAAGATCATCGGGCGCATAGTTTCCAGTCGCTACGACCGCGCACACCGCGCCGATCACGCTGCGCACGTATGACGCAACCATTGACTTGTGTTTGTCGTTCAATGTCATCATGATGTTTCCTTATCCGTAGTCAAGACATCAACTTCAACTGGTGCGGCAAAGTCAGTGCCGTTCCATGTGTACCCAATACCAGCGTAGGTCTTGCCTTCAACACCAATGAATGTCTCAACCCAACTACCTGCATATCGATCAGGGTTTGCTTCTAAGAACTCACGGCTGACAACATGAACATCAGTGACAACGCCATTGGTGACTTGGGCAAAGTACGTCGTCATACCTTGAACCTAATGAAGAAGATACCCGAACCACCAGCACCACCACTAGAACCTTCACCACCGCCACCGCCACCTGACGCAGTATTTGCCGATGCAGCCGAACCTGCTGACGAACCAACCCGACCACCAGCACCACCGACCGATGACCCACCAGTTCCACTTGTTACAGAGCCATAGCCACCGCCACCACCACCCTTGAAGGTTGACGCGTTGCCAGTGAAGGTTGCTATGTCGAACCCCGTTCCACCAGCCCCCCCCGTAGTTGTTACTGCATTACCACCAACAGAAGCGACACCACCACCACCG
>Ga0181349_1000958_pt1 | contig 12368 bp, 12 predicted proteins | sample Su13VDMM110SD_FD_130106 | JGI IMG/M metagenome (GOLD analysis project Ga0181349, IMG submission 130106) | Freshwater viral communities from Lake Michigan, USA - Su13.VD.MM110.S.D | ecosystem: Environmental > Aquatic > Freshwater > Lake | place: USA: Michigan | collected 2013-07-16 | reverse complement strand
TAATTTTCAATGCTAACGGAAGAGAAATTGGATTTAAAGCTGATAGCTATAGTACGACTATGACAGATGCTCAGTTAATTTTAAAAACAAGTGGCAACGTAGGTATTGGAAAAACAACACCAACAGCAAAACTAGATGTATCAGGCTCAGTTATAATTACAGGCTCACTCAATGTATCAGGCTCTATAACAACAACAGGTACAATAACGGCACAAACGTTAGTAGTACAAACAATAACATCATCAGTAAGCTTTATAACCGGATCTACACAATTTGGAAGCTTATTAGCCAATACACATCAATTTACTGGTTCAGTATCAATGACTGGATCATTAGCTGTAACAGGAACTGGTACAATAAGTACAAGTCTTACTAATCCTTTATTAATTGGAGGTACAACAACAACATCAACAATTACCTACCAACCTACATCTGGAGTTGGTACAACAGGTGCTGACCATATTTTTAAAGTAGGGAATAATGGTGCTACGGAAGCTATGAGAATATTGAATAACGGTAACGTAGGAATAGGAATATCACCAACAGGTGTAAATGGTAAATTGCAAGTTACTGGAAGTATAGGCTTATCAGGCAATTCAGAAATAAGACAAAATACTAATAGTGATGGTAGTACACTTAAAATTTTAGCAACACAAGTTGTAGGAGCTAGTACTAATAGTGCAGGATATGGTTATTCAGGAGGTGGTATAATAGCTTCTGTATCTGCAGCAGATAGCACTCTATTACTCGATGCAGGTTATACTACTTCAACATTTGGTAGATTTAAAGTAGCTAATACTACATCAAGCAATACAAGTTTATCATTAGAAAAAAACAGTGTAACTACATTATTTGCTTCTACTACCGGTAATGTAGGAATAGGAACAGCATCACCTTCTAAAAAACTAGAAGTATCAGGAAGTGATGCTCTAATAAATGGAATTACAGTTGGTATAGGAGCAGGAAGTATTGCATCAAATACTGCTATTGGCTCTCAGGCATTGTTATCTAACACAACAGGATCAGCTAACACAGCTATTGGAGTAAGTTCAATACAAAATACCACAACAGGTCATTCTAATACTGCGGTTGGATATTTTGCATTACTTAATAACACAGTAGGAGTAGAAAACACAGCAATTGGTAGGCAGGCATTACATCAAAATACAACAGGAAGTCTAAATACAGCTGTTGGTGCTTATGCCTTAACTAACAACACAAGTAATTATAACACTGCACTTGGATATTATGTATTACTCGCTAACACTACAGGACAACAAAATACTGCTACTGGATATCTAGCATTACGCCTCAACACCACAGGTAGTTACAATACTGCTAATGGTGTTGAAGCATTATACGCTAATACCACAGGGCAATATAATACTGCTACCGGACTTCAAGCATTATATTTCAATACCACAGGCGATAGCAATACTGCTACTGGCGTTCAAGCATTACGCCAAACCACCACAGGTAGCTACAATACTGCTAACGGCTATGGAGCATTATACTCTAACACCACAGGACGATACAATACAGCTATTGGCTACCAAGCAGGATATGGCACAGGAACAAATAGCAATACAACAGGTGACAACAATATATTCATAGGTAAAGAAAGCGTAGGATTATCTCCAAGCGGAAGTAATAGAACGTGGATAGGTAACAGTTCAACTACTGCAACATTTTTAGCAGGTAATGTATTAATCGGCACTACAACAGATGCCAGCTACAAATTAGACGTTAGTGGTTCTGCAAGAGTACAAGGTGGCTTAGTAGCACCACTGTTATTTAATCGTATAACAGGATCATACACGCTTGTACTAGCTGACCAAGGTAAAATGATTGAAGCTAATTTTAGTACTAATCTTATAATAACTGTTCCTCTAGCTTTGAATGTAAATTTCCCAATAGGAACAGAAATATCAGTTGTAATGCGTAATACTGGAACTGTACAAATAGTAGGTGAGGTTGGATTTTCAGCAGTTACAGTTAATAGTGCAGGTGGTTTAAATACAATTTCAACACGATATGGAGCTGCTTCCTTAGTGAAGGTAGGTGCAGATGAGTGGTATTTATATGGAAATTTAACATAATATTATGATAGCAGCAAGACAAGGAGTTATAGCAAAACAAACTAGTTTTGTTAATATTATTCTTCGTAGTAGTCAAGGAACAGATACTGAATTAGCGGGTTACAGTGTCTTTTATAGCACCACTCTTTGTGGTGGATGGGCTGCTTACCCTGCAATTAGTAATTGCCGTAATAAACCAGATTGTGAGCAATACGGTACATTAACAATACCTGCATATACAGTAGTATATATAACTGTAAAAGAATGTGGTGGTACATATATTAAATTCAATGCTGCTGATGATACAGATGAGTGTCCTTCTCAGGGCGGTAATTATTGTTATGATTATGATGAGTGTGTAGGAACGGCGTTTAGTTTTAATTCAGGTGGTGTAAATAAAAACGTATCAATTAGTGTTTATATTGTAAATGATGGATATGAAGGGTGTGAACAAATAGATGAAGAAGACCCTTAGGAAGAATAAAACTTTTTTAATAACCAGCTAGAGCACACCAACATGTTTAAAACATTTAACATAAGTACTTTATTTCACATAGAATAAACACTAAAACAATTAAAATAAATTTGGTAATATAAAATATCATATTTATATTTAAACAATAAACAATAAACAATAAACAAATGGAACAAACAATCACCCCAGAACAAATCACAAATTCAGTAAACGCTGCTTTTGACTCAGTAAACTTAATTAATAATACTTCTACTGAAGTTATTGATGATGAAAAAAAAGATAGAGTAAAAAGAAACATTGAACATCTTGAAGTGATGTTAGCTAAAGAATGGTTTTTAACAGCACTTACGCCTATCCAAAAAACAAATATTGATGCTTGTATTGTGACAGGTAATGCTTATATAGCTTAATATTGTCTTAAATTTGGTTGTTTTCTAAAAATATCGTATATTTATATATATAAAACAAAAACAAAAATTATGTTAGCAACTATTATTGCCATTATTGTTGTAGCTGGTGTTATTCTTTGGGCTACTAAAACTACAAAAAACCCAATTGCCTCTAAATTTGAAACTAAAGAAGAAGAACCAATTGGTTATGAAACAGGTTCATTTAGTCCAATAGTTGAAGCAAAACCAATTAAAAAAACTACTGCTAAACCTAAAGTAGCTAAAGCTCCTAAGAAAGCAAAAAATGCTTAAGATAGTTAATAATAAGAATACAAACAGCGAACATGATATATCAAGTACAGACGCAGTTCATATTAGGAAACGATCAGATTTGGGTAGCTAGAATAAATATCAAAGATCCGGTATACGAGTACAATAATGAAGCAGAAGCACGAGCAAAAGCAGCTGAACTACAGTCAGTAGATGTAACCGGTAGGCAGTATAGAGTTGCTGCTTTAATATAAAGTTAGCATATTTATATACATAAAACAAAAACATATGTTAATTATCATCATCATCGCATTAGCAGTATTAGGTGGCTTATTAATTAAAAAGAAACTTAGTAAAAAACAACCGATAGTTGAAGAACTAAAAACCAATAAAACTCCTAAGAAATATAAGTAATTAATTCCTAAGAGGTAGTTATCAATGCATAGCGGTTTCGAGTGGTAACTTACTATTTATAATAGCTAAACATCAAAACAATCTAAACCATGGGATTTACTACAGTTGGTATACAAGATAACTTACCAGTACAACCGGTCCACGTACTACAGATCATAAACGCTTTAACCTTGTTTAATGCAAGTTATTCAGACACGGATTTCTATAGACAAGGTAGAACTAACTTTGGTGCAGGAGCATTTACATCTAGTGCCCATGTAGAGATACACGATTATAATGGAACAGCTCCAGTAGCAGTATACAGTAACAACTCACAGGTATTTGGCATTAATGCAAGCGGTACAACAACTGCTACAACCCTAACCGGATCACAAGCGACTTTTACTACGGCATCAATCACCACAGCATCGGTAATAAACGCAGCAATAACTACAGCGGCAATTACAAACGCATCAATAACGTCTGCAGTTATATCAAATACACTTGCAACAAGTACTATAACTACATTCTTGAATGCAACAGATGGTACAGTAGTAGCATTAACATCATCAAACGCTGTTATAGCAAATGAAGTTGTTACTAATTCAACAATTACAAACCTAACGTCACCGTCAGTTAATTTAACGGGATCATTACTAGGTAATGCAGCAACAGCAACAACAGCATCATACATCAATGCATTAGCACAGACAGTAATTATAGCAGGTACTACTCGTATAACTGGCACTACACTTATATCAGGGAGTATACAAGTAACAGGTAGTACCATATTAAACGGTAACGTAAGTGTAACAGGATCAGAAGACATTTTACTATCAAATACAGACTACGTAAACACGGATGGAGCAAATGCACACTTATTATTAAGAAATACAAGTGCAGTTGGTCAAAGTGTTATTGGATTTGTAACTAACAATAAGTTAGTAGGTAAAATTAGAAGCGACTATACTGGTAATATGATATATGTTGCAAGCGGTAGTGGATTATATGGTAACCATTACTTCTATGTTGGAGGTGATACTCCACAAGGAACTGCTGCTATGTTTGTATCATCAAGTGGTCGTGTAGGTATTAACACAAGCACACCAACAAACACATTACAAGTAATTGGTGGAGTAACTGCAATATCATTCTCAGGATCATTACAAGGTACAGCTAGCTATGCTACTAATGCTTCAAGTGCAACATCAGCTAGCTTTGCTAATAGCGCTTCACAAGCAATAACAGCATCTTACTTGTTAGGTAGTAGTGGAAATGGTGTACCGGGCGGATCCGCAGGACAATTACAATATAATAACGGTGGTTTATTTGGTGGAGTACCAACACTGACATATAATGGTACAATACTTACAGCAACTGGATCTTTTTCAGGAAGCTTAGTAGGAGATTTAACTGGCACAGCATCATCTGCAATAACAGCTAGCTTTGCAACTAATGCACTAAGTGCATCATTTGCAACATCAGCATCAAGAGCAGTAACTAGTTCTTTTGCATTAACAGTAACATCAGCTAGCTTTGCAACTAATGCACTAAGTGCATCATTTGTAACATCAGCTAGCTTTGCAACTAATGCACTAAGTGCATCATTTGTACCACTTACAGCAGGCCCAGGCATAACAGTAAACGGATTAGTAATTACAGCTTCAGTAAGAACTGTAAACGGTGTTTTCCCAACTAACGGAAACGTACAAGCAAGCTTAACATCGACTAAAACAGGCACATCAGCTTCATTGTTTGCATCTGGATCTGGAACAATAACAGCATCAATAGCAGATGGTCTTGTATGGATTATAGCAAATGACCCAACAGCATCACGTAACGGCGATGTTTATATATTTAACTCAGCATCAGTAGGAAATTGGTACCCAGTAGCACCATTAGATACAGCAGCCGGTGATGCAAGGTACTTAATGTTAAATGCATCAAACGATCCATTAACTGGTGACTTAGATCTTGGTAATAATAACATAGTAGGTGCAAATATAATATCAGGAAGTATTTTAAGCGGTTCAATAGCATCTAGCTATGTAGCAGGTCCATTAGGTAACAACTCGGTATCACAATCATCGAATGCAATATATGCTTCCACAGCAAGCTTTGTAACATCATCATATGTATTTGGTCCTTATGGAGCAGGTTCAGTAACAAGTGCATCATTTGCACTAAGTGCATCATCTGCACTAAGTGCATCATTTGTAATATCAGCATCAAGAGCAGTAAGTGCTTCATTTGCAAGCACAGCATCATATGTTTTAAATGCAGTAAGTGCTTCATTTGCCAGCACAGCATCATATGTAACAACGGCACAAACAGCATCGTATGTAACAACGGCACAAACAGCATCGTATGTAACAACGGCACAAACAGCATCGTATGTTGTAACTGCTATATCATCATCATTTCCATTTAAAGTAACAGGATCATCAATATACTCTGCTAATACAGTTGGAGTGGGTATATTAGGGGGTGTTTACATAGGATCAAACGCAGCATCAGGTACTATAAACGGAAATGTAAACGATTATCAAATTGCAATTGGACGAGAAGCAGGTGCAGCTAGCTCCAATGCAGTCGCGTCAATTTATATAGGTCCATCTGCAGGACAGAATGCAACAGACGGAACTGTTAATATTGGTATTGGTAATGATGCAGCAAAAAGTACAACTACCTCAAATACTATTATCGGAATAGGCGTAGGAGCATTAGAAAGTATTTCCAGCACAAGTCATGCTATAGCGCTAGGTTACTACGCAGGCAGTAGTGCTGCTAATTCAAACTATACAAATTTCATAGGCGACCTAGCAGGATATGATGCAACAAATGCACAATTTTCAAATTATATAGGATACCAAGCAGGGTATGAAGCAATAGGTACAGGTTCAAACTTTATAGGTTACTACGCTGGGCGTAGTGCACCTTCTGCAGCTAACTCAAACTTCTTAGGATATGAGGCAGGTAGATTGGCAACAAGTGCATCAAAATCAAACTTTTTAGGATACCAAGCAGGGTATGAAGCAACAGGCTCAAACAACTCAAACTTTATAGGAGAAATTGCAGGATACCAAGCAGGGGGTACACAGTATGCTAACTTTATAGGTACGACAGCTGGTTACACCGCAACAAATGCTGACTACAGTAACTTTATAGGCTTCCAAGCAGGATCTAATGCAACAAGTGCACAATTATCAAATTTTATAGGCTTCCAAGCAGGACTTGGTGCAATATCTGTTACAGGTTCAAACTTTATAGGAAACGGAGCAGGTACCTATGCAGTAAGTGCATCAAATTCAACATTGATTGGACTACAAGCTGGAGCAAACTTTATTACTGCTTACCAAGCAGGCTACGCAGGTATAGGTAAAAATAACATTATTATTGGAACAGGTATTACATTACCGGAAGGAGCTAAAAATTCAATCAACTTAGGTGGTATCATATTTGCAACTGGATCATATGGTAACACAGCCTACCAAGCATCTTACTCAGGATCACAGCATGGAGTTGGTAGAGTTGGTATAAATGTGGTATCACCACAAGCAACACTACATGTATCAGGAACTACTAAGTTTGAAGCTGGTATTAACGATGCACATCAAGTAACAGGATCACTACAAATAACAGGATCAATATATTTAAACGGAACTGCTTTAGGAGTACCTAGTGGAATACAAGTAGCTGATGTAACTTTATCACAAAGTGATATATTAAATCTAACAGCTGGCTATACAGTTGTACCTGCAGCTGGAGTAGGATATGGAATAGTACCGATAAGTATGGCCCTATTTTTTAAATTTGTAACTCTACCATACACTACAAACACAGATTTTTCTATCAAAATTGGAAATGCTACATATTATCAGGTATCGAATCTATTAGCTGGTACTGCCGATCATTTATCCACTAACTATAGCACTCCCTACCAAGGGCAATTTGCGGCATACTATGACAACCAACCACTTAGAGCAATTACAGGCGGATCTAATCCAACAGGAGGCGACTGTACAGTAAAAATCAGAACATTCTATAGCGTAATATCATTAACATAACAATAAAACAAAAAAACATGTCAAAACAGTTATTAACACAAGAAGAGTTACAACAATTACAAAACATTAAACAAGAGATTATTGCGATAGCCTCTGGATTAGGTGAACTTGAGTATCAAAAAGCACTAATTGAATTAGATACCAATAGGTTGAAGAGTCAAATAGTAATAATCAAAGAGAGAGAGCAGGTTTTACTTAAGAGTTGTGGTGAAAAGTATGGAGACGGTATGATTAACTTAGAAACGGGTGAAATAGATCCTAGGTCATAGTTACTTTTACCAGCTACACAAGATATTTATAATCAAGAAATAAACACGTAAAATGGCAGAAGCATTAATATCACCAGGTGTATTTTTAAGAGAAAACGACGCATCTCAAATAACTGCAGGTCCTATAACAGTAGGTGCAGCATTACTTGGTCCAACAGTCGTAGGTCCTAAAGACATACCAACTTTAATTACATCGTATTCACAGTATAGAGCTGTATTCGGTACAACCTTCACCTCAGGAGGTGCTACACTAGAGTATTTAACCTCAATGGCAGCTTATAACTACTTCCAACAAGGAGGTACGTCATTACTTGTAACTAGAGTAGCTTCTGGATCATACACATCAGCAACATCTTCTACGATTCCTTCACAATATGGTGACGGTTTCCCTTGCTTTGAGATAGAAACACTTAGTGTTGGTGACATTATGAACAACAGCTTTTCATCTTCAGTTAATTTGAACCAAGGTACAGTTCTACCATCAGGTTCAATTTCGAATATTAGATGGGAGATTGCTTCTTCTGATTCAGGATCAGGTTTATTCACACTTATTATTAGAAGAGGTGATGATTATAATACGAGTAAGACTGTTTTGGAAACATGGTCTAATCTATCATTAGATCCTAACCAAAATAACTACATTGAGTATATAATTGGTGATCAAAAGCCAACTATACGTACTGATGAATTTGGAGCTAACTATTTACAGATTTCTGGATCATATCCAAATGCTTCTAATTATATTAGGGTTAAGCGGGTAATTATGACAACACCTAACTACTTGACACCACAAGGTCAGCCGTATACATACTATACAGCATCAATGCCAAGAGTAGGTAGTGGTTCATACAATGGATCTTTTGGTGGCGCTACTGGACCAATTTACGGATGCTTTGGAACTGCACCATTAAACATGGCGGAAAGAATTCCAAGCATTGCATCTGTTACAAACGCACCAACAACAAATATACAAGGTGTATTTGCATCTAATTATAGTACAGCAATTGATTTATTAAAGAATGGTGATGAATATGACTACAATATTATATACATGCCAGGTACAAATGCTCAAAACGCTCAATCACAAATATCAACTTTATTAACAAATACACAAAACCGTGGAGATGCTATTGCAGTAATTGATATGGTAGCATACGGTCAAAGCCTTACAACTGTAACACAATTAGCACAACAATACGATAATTCATACGGTTCTACATACTGGCCATGGGTACAGTTGAGATCAAATGAAACAGGTAAATTAACTTTCGTACCACCTTCAATGATTGTACCTGCAGTATATGAGTACAATGATAAGGTATCTGCTGAGTGGTTTGCACCCGCAGGTCTTAACAGAGGTGGTTTACCAACAGTAATTCAACCAGAAAGAAGACTTACAGTAGCACAAAGAAACTTATTGTATAGTGGCAAGGTTAATCCAATCGCAGTATTTCCTGGTGTAGGAACTGTAATATACGGTCAAAAAACGCTTCAAGCAAAAGCAAGTGCTCTTGATAGAGTAAATGTTAGGAGACTATTAATCGCTTTAAAACGCTATATTAGACAAATTGCTGAAACATTGGTATTTGAACAAAATACAGCTGTTACAAGAAACAAATTCTTATCACAAGTTAATCCATACTTGCAATTCGTACAACAAAGACAGGGTCTTTATGCATTCAGAGTTGTAATGGATGATACAAACAACACACCAGATGTGATTGATAGAAACTTATTAGTAGGTGCCATTTATTTGCAACCAACTAGAACAGCTGAGTTTATCCAATTAGATTTCAATATTTTACCAACTGGTGCAACGTTTGGACAATAAGATAAAAAACGATAAATAAATGAACAATAATACAAGAGTTAGAGTGCACTTAACCAAGCAATTGTTTGAGGCACTTAGCAGAGAAGTTATTGCAGAAGCTAAGAAATCAAAGGGTGGCAATGCAGACCATGCTATGAAGCTGTCCAGCAAAATGCCTCAACTTGGTGAGAACAAAGAAATGATCAAAGCCAAGAAAGCTAAGAAAGATGAAACCAAGAAGAAGGTTATGGAAATAGCTAAGAAGCAATTAGCAGAAATGACCAAGAACAAAAAACCATAACAAAGCTATTTATTTTAAATAAGTAAGAACATGCCAATTTTAGATCCAAATGAAATAATGTTTACGGCCTTTGAACCAACCGTTCAAAACCGTTTCATAATGTATATTGATGGTATTCCATCTTTCATGATTAAGAGTGCATCAGCACCAAACGTAAACTTGAATGAGATCAAGATCGAGCACATCAACGTTTACCGTAAGTTAAAGGGTAAAGCTGAGTGGCAAGATATGACACTTAGTTTATATAATCCAATTTCTCCATCTGGACAGCAAGTTTGTATGGAATGGATCCGTTTATCACATGAATCTGTAACAGGACGTGATGGCTATTCTGACTTCTATAAAAAGGATTTAAACCTATCTATTTTAGGACCGGTAGGAGATGTTGTTTCTGAGTGGATCATTAAAGGAGCATTCATTAAACAATCAAATTTCGGTACTTATGATTGGGCTAACCAGGATGCTGTAATGATTGAACTTACAATCGGAATGGATTACTGTATATTAAATTATTGAGCTCTGAATTACTACTTTTTAAGAACTCCTTACTATTTATTAGAAAGGAGTTTTTTTATGTTAAAAAGTTATTTTCAAATTATTCGGAAAGTTTTATCTGAAAAAAGAGTAAAAGGCAGCATTTATTACGAAGCACATCACATTGTACCTAAAAGCTTTAAGAAGCGATCTAGTACAGTACTATTAACACCACAAGAGCACTATGAGTGTCATAGGATATTGGCTGGGGAGCTAGGAAAACATCCCATCTACGGACAAAAGATGCTGTGGGCTTTTCATAGACTGGCATATGATAAACAAAGAAAGTTAACAGCTGACCAATATGCCGAAGCTAGAGTAATGCTAATGCCTTTGTGGAAGAGAAAGTTCACAGAAGAGCACAAACAAAACATATCAAAAGCTCAAAAAGGTAATACGAATAATAGTAGTAGGGTTCATAAAGGAATGAAGTCTCCAATTTCTGAAAAAGGTAAACAAGCCCTATCTGAACTACGAAGATCTCAACAAACTGGCAAAACCGGGTTAGACGCCAAGGCTAGTAAAGGAACTGTTATATGTGAATACGAGAAGGGCATTAAAATAGAAGCAGGGAGTGCATTACAATTATCCCAACTCATACAACTACCTCAGAGTACAGTGAGCTACCGGCTAACTAAATTCCCAGGCGTAATGAAAAAAGGATACAAAATTTACTACAAACAGTAAGTTAAAAATCTTAATCGTATATATTTATAATAAAGTTACCAATTATTATGACAGAAAACAACACAATGAAGTTACCAACAGAAATAGTTGAGTTACCTTCCAAGGGATTAGTCTACCCACAAGACAACCCACTATCCTCAGGTAAAATTGAAATGAAGTATATGACCGCTAGAGAGGAGGATATTTTAACAAACCAGAACTATATTAAAAACGGTACAGTATTTGACAAGTTACTAAGGTCTTTAATAATATCAGCTATTGATTTTGATGACTTAGTTATTGGTGATAAGAATGCAATATTAATTGCAGCAAGAGTATTGGGATATGGAAAAGATTACACTATTGATTACCCACATCCTCAAACAGGAGAAAATGAGGAAATTACAATAGATTTAACTACAATAAAAGAAAAAGAGGTAGATCTAACTATATATAGAAATGTTAATGAGTTTACTTTCAAATTACCAAAATCAGGCAATGAGATTACATTTAAACTATTAACCCACAAAGATGAAAGAATTATAGAAGATGAGACAAAAGGATTAAAGAGAGCAAATATTAATAGCCAGGTAACCACTCGATTGAAGCATATGATTCTATCAATTAACGGAGATAGAGAAGCAAAGGCAGTTAGAGATTTTGTAGATAACTATTTACTTGCAGCTGACTCAAAAGCACTTAGAGATTATATAAAAGAAATTTCACCTGATTTAGAATTGAAATTTGATTTCATAGGATCAGATGGCTACACACAGGAGGGTGTAGACCTACCAATAGGTCTTAGCTTTTTTTATCCTACCACCTGAGTATAGAACAGCATTATACACTCAAATACATCAAATAGTATTTCACGGCAAAGGAGGCTATGATTGGCAAACAGTATATGAAATGCCAATATGGCTGCGTAGATTTACGTTTAATTCAATAAAGGAGTATTACGACAAAGAGATAGAGGAACAAAACAAGCAGTTAAATAAAGGCCAAACTGTAACAAACAAAGGAGCAATAGCAAAACCAACATACACTACGAAAGCATCTAAAAAATAGGTGCTTTCCTCTATTTATATACATGGCAAAAGCAAAAAATAAAAAAAG
>Ga0181349_1000957_pt1 | contig 12369 bp, 12 predicted proteins | sample Su13VDMM110SD_FD_130106 | JGI IMG/M metagenome (GOLD analysis project Ga0181349, IMG submission 130106) | Freshwater viral communities from Lake Michigan, USA - Su13.VD.MM110.S.D | ecosystem: Environmental > Aquatic > Freshwater > Lake | place: USA: Michigan | collected 2013-07-16 | reverse complement strand
ATAACCTATTGGCGTGTGAGTAAAACAGCACAAGAGTTCTTTCAATTGGTGCGAAACATTTTTGAGAACTGGATTGAATATCGAACATTATTGAAGTTTTCAGATGACGTGCCGTCTACAGATTTAGTGTATGCCATGGCTGCACAAATCATCGGTCCAGAACTGGTCACTATGCCATTTGTGAGTTACCCCCGGATAGTTCATATGAAACGCTATATGATCGCAACTCATGCACCAAACTGGACACAGGAATTGGTATGGGAAACCAATCCACTAAGATTCAACACTATGGCCCAATGGGGTGCGGTACACTATCATGTGAAAGACTGGCGCTATGAATGAACAAGAGTTTTTAGACTTTTGGAAAGCCATTGAGTGGCCGGAAATTAAACCTGTTTATCTCAGACTTTATTACGATGATTCGGGACTGCCGTTGTTTTACAGCCATGAAGATCAACCCGGTAAGTACATTGACCTTACTCCAGAACAGTTTGCATTGAGAGACCTCCAGGTGCGTGTGGTTAATGGGGTGTTAACGCCACGCAAGCGATCTGTACCACCTAAACTGGTACCTAGTGATCAAGGAATACCTTGTTACCTCAATGACATTGCCGTTGTAGTAAGCGCACAAGAACCCAACCAACGATGGAAATTAAAACAACATGAGCAAGATTGACATAGCAGATTTAGACTGCATTTACCTATCATATGATGAACCTAACAAAGAAGAATTTTGGGTTAAAATTAAAAACATGGTTCCATGGGCTCAACGAGTTGATGGCGTATTCGGATCTGACGCGGCACACAAAGCAGCCGCTGATGCAAGTGATACAGAAAGATTTATTCTCATTGATGGAGACAACCTCCCGGACCCGGCATTTTTCAATCAAACATTGGATTTTCCTACTGGTGATTACGAGCAGGCTGTGTTCCGCTGGCGAGCACGTAATCATATCAACGGATTGATGTACGGCAATGGTGGCCTAAGTTCGTGGACCAAGAAATTTGTTCAGGAAATGCGCACACACGAAAATACAGATGGTGCAACAGAAACACAGATAGAGTTTTGTTTTGATCCCTTGTACTGGGCCATGCATGATTGCTACTCAATTACCTATCCCAATGGATCAGCATTCCATGCATGGCGTGCCGGATTCCGCGAAGGAGTCAAGATGTGTTTGAATCGTGGCGCAAGACCTAGTGTGGCAGAGTTCCGAGATCGTGTACACCAACGCAATCTGGATCACCTAACTATATGGCACAATGTAGGTGGCGATGCGGACTATGGTTACTGGAGCATAGCCGGCGCACGTCAAGGCACATATATGACCATGCTCACAAACTGGGATTACTTGCAAGTACAAAACTTTGCGGCTCTGGCAGAACTGTTTAAAACAATAGAAAATGACCAACCTGAAATCATTGCCAATCGCCTGGCAGATGAACTGGCTACGCAACTAGACTTGCCCATGCACATGCTCACGGCAGAAGCCAGTCGTTTCTTCAAGCATCATTATCGTAGCAACTGGCACAATCAAGGCATCATGGTCCGAGAGATTGATGTTATTAGAGCCCAAGAAGGATGGTAATTGAAATTAAAACTTCTGATTCTATAATATGGAATCAAGATCAAGTGACACATCAACTGTGCCAGGCCATGCATAACCAGCAGCCGATTGCACTAGACCTCTGTAGAGAAGGGCCCAACTGCGACAGTATAAATCTTGAATCAATGGTACAAACTTATTGTGATATTTTTAATTATAACATAAGTGATATCAAATTATACACTTGCAATGCTCTAGAAAAATCTATCAAATTTGATGTAGAGTACATACCTCCATTTCATTTTGTTGACAACACAAAGAAAAAACTAAACAACACAACACCAATCAAGAACCTTGAAACTATAAAACATTTTGGAATGTTCATCGGCCGCGGCAACCATCTACGATTAGATTTGGCCAGTCATTTGAATCTGCACTACGAAGAGAAAACCATACAGACATATCATTATGACCAAGGGGTAGACTTTCATCAAGCAAATATTGGGCTCGAAAGACACATAAAAAATTCTGGAATCAACAGCATTGAACAATTATGTAAGTTTTTACAAAAATGTCCCATCAAAACACAATCAGTTGATTATCCAATTCTCATGAATCATCACCTGGATATTGCTCCTGATTACCAGAACTTCTTTGTGGAAATTGTTTGCGAAACATATTTTACTGGCAATACCTTTTTTACAACAGAAAAGATATGGAGGCCTATTGCATTAAAAACGCCATTCATAGTGCAAGGTCCTGTAAACTTTTTACACAACCTTCGACAATTGGGATTCAGAACATTTGATGCCTGGTGGGATGAAGGATACAACAAAGACACTGCTGAATGGCAAGTGACATTGATCAAAGAACTAATAGATACGTTGGCCACAAAGAGCAAACAAGAACTAAAAATAATGTATGATGAAATGGAATCAGTACTAGAACACAATCGCCAACGTCTGTGGACTTTGACTCCCCAAGATTTTTTACAATTATATCATGATCAATAAAAGCGTATTTCAAAATTCCGCCGAACAAATGAAAGATCAATTAGGTCATGCATTATGTTTGGCTAAATGGAAACAAGTATCTTTGCATTTGCCCACTGGACTTAACAATTCATGTTATCATCCGCCGCTACATAAAATTCCTCATGAGAATCTCACAACCAATCCCAGCAGTCTGCACAATACACCACACAAAAAAGAACAACGCAAGATCATGTTGCGCCAAGAGCGTCCCTCAGAATGTAGTTACTGCTGGAACATGGAAGACCAGGACAAACTAAGCGACAGACACTATCGTTCAGGTGAGCCTTGGGCCGCCGTGGACTTTGAAAAGATAAAAAACTCATCAGGAGATGAAGATGTTGTTCCTAGTTATGTTGAAGTTAATTTTAATCATGCCTGTAACTTATCTTGCAGTTATTGTAGCCCGCAATTTAGTTCAACTTGGCAAGCAGAAGTTGATAGACTGGGGGGATTTCCTACCTCGACTGTGCATAATGATCCCGCTCATTTCACCGGACGTAATCGCCCTATACCCGTTCGAGAACATAATCCTTATGTAGAAGCGTTTTGGAAGTGGTGGCCCACACTATACCCTGCGCTAGAACACTTTAGAATGACCGGCGGCGAACCATTAATGGACAAGAACACATATCGTGTGTTTGATTATGTGCTGGCTAATCCCAGCAAAAAACTACACTTGAATGTCACGTCAAACTTCTCAGTGGAACCTGAATTGTTCAAACGGTATCTTAACTATGTAAAAAACATTTGTGATGGGCGCATTGAACACTTTATGCAGTATGTGAGTGTGGATTCAGGCATACCTGCGCAGGCAGAATACATACGACATGGACTTGACTACATGCGAATGTTTGACAATGTGAATCGTTACTTGACTCAAGTTCCAAGTTATAACAGCCTCACGTTTATTATTACTATGAACAATCTTTCAGTAACAGGATTGAAGTCTTTACTGGGTTGGATATTGTTTCTAAGGCGGACACACAGCAAAACTTATCAACGCATATGGTTTGATACTCCTGTGTTGCGCACACCCTCTTGGCAGAGTTTGCAAATACTACCTGAAAGTTATGCACTCAAATTGGAAGAAGTCAAAGCATATATGTTAGAGCATATGGAAGATCCTAGATATCCATATCAAGGATTCAAAGACTTTGAAGTAGCAAGATTAGATAGAGACATTGCCTGGATGCGTAGTGCGCAAGATAAAGATCACTCTCAGGACCGCGCAGACTTCTATAGGTTCTTTGCGGAACATGACAGCCGACGCGGCACAGACTTTTTGACTGCATTTCCAGAAATGCAGTCGTGGTGGAAAGAATGTCAATATCATGCTAGGTAATCGTAGACTTGTATGTGACACTTCCTGTGAAATACATGCAGAAATACAACATCTTGTAGACAATACATTTTGGGACTTTGAGCAATATGAACCTCGGCCCAATGATATTGTTGTACTGGCTAGGCAAACTGTAAATCGCCATGCAGATCGTGTGAAACAACTGACTGAAACTTGTTTGCCTGTGCTGGCTAATCCGTCAGAGGGGTCGCAAACACTTAAACTGCAATGTCAACGATTGGGGTTAATAGATTTAATTCAACAAAAGCGTTTGCTGTTAGTAGGGTGTGGTGATATGGAACCTGAACTCAACTGCATGATTTACGATCATTATGCTTACAGAGCCACGTGTTATGAAAGCAATGCCAAACAAGGTGCTAGAGCAGATGAAATCTACAACAAAATAAACAAGCCATACAAGTTTCTTTTTTTGAATGGGCGCACAAGACCGCATAGAAAATACATGATAGAGCGGATGCGTGACGCTGGATTATTGGATCACGCAATATGGACCAACCTAGACACTACCCCTGTATACAATCACACCTATACAACTGACTTGTTTGAGAGACCCAGTGAGATACAACTATTGTCCGTTGAATACGAAGTAGAGCAATTTCATGCAGGGCAAAAAGATCAATATCAACATGCCTTCGTCAAGCACGAACTGTTTGATAACACCTGGGGTGACGTATACATTCGTGCTGAACCTTACATAGATACCTATTTTAGTTTGGTGTCAGAAACGGTGTTTGATTATCCATACAGTCTACGCAGTGAAAAAATCTACAAACCCATAGCCATGGGCCATCCGTTTGTGGCAGTGGCCAATCGGGGATTTTATCGTGACCTGCATCATGCAGGATTCCAAACATTTGGTCACCTGATTGACGAATCATTTGATTCAATAGACAACAACCAAGATCGATTAGATCGAATTGCCCAAGTGGTGCAAAACTTGTGTGCTGGTGATCTGGCGGAATTTCTGGTTGCAAGTCGGGCTATAACTAAGTATAATCAACAACACTTAGCGGCAGAAGGTGCTAGAATCTTTAGCGAATTTCCTAACCGTTTTGTCAATTTTATCCAAAGCAATTTGTGAACGATTTAGAATTCAAACAAGAAGTATTAGACAAACTTAGTTCCAGTTTTTGTGCGGCCAAATGGTACAATGCTACCATCTGGTTAGGCTCTGGTATGACCACAAGTTGTCACCACCCTCCAGCCCATTTGGTGGACATTGATCGAGTTCAGGCCAACCCTAGGCTGTTGCACAATACTGATCAAAAGAAAGCAGACCGCGCAAAAATGATTGCTGGCGAGCGTCCTGCAGGCTGCGAGTACTGCTGGAAAATCGAAGACATGGGTTCAAACGCAGTGAGTGACCGTGTGTACAAATCACGCATATATCCTATAGAGGCACTGCATGAGGCTCGTAATACACCAATCACTGAAGACGTCAATCTCCGTACCTTGGAAATTGCTTTTGATCGTACTTGTCAATTTGCTTGCTCTTACTGCAACCCTGCTTTTAGCACAACTTGGGTTAATGATATTCGACGCAACGGACCCTACGATAATCTTGTTAGTGACGGGCGCAATCACTTTACCCACACCCATGATAGTGCTCAGTTGTTTAAGATCACGGAGGCTAATCCCTACATTGATGCATTTTTTGCATGGTGGGAAACAGATCTACACCGTACACTCATGGAACTTAGAATTACCGGAGGAGAGCCCCTCATGTCCCAACACACTTGGCGACTCATTGATTGGTTTCGAAGTAATCAGGGCAAGAGTCACACACGCTTGGCTATCAATAGTAACCTGGGCACCGAAGTTGATATTGACCGATTGCTTGCCAGCACACATGGCATGGCAATCGACTTATACACCAGCAATGAGGCAATCTCAACTCAAGCAGAATATATACGTGACGGACTTGTGTGGGACGACTGGGCCAACAATGTTGAAAGACTGCTAGACTCAGGGCAGTTCCGTGGCATACATGTGATGTGTACTATCAATGCACTATGTCTAAGCACACTGGATCAATTGTTAGAATGCATAATGAATTGGAAACTAGAATACGGAAAGGATGCTATCTCTTTTACACTAAACATCCTACGCTTTCCCAGTTTCCAAAGCCCTTTAGTACTGCCTGACGCCCAGCGCACAGTGTACAGACAACGCTTGATCACATGGCTGGCGCACTGGGTGGACAGTGAATTTGTACACGAACACGAAGTAAATCACACACAGAGACTGATAGACTATTTGGATGTGGTCAAGACTCCGCACTCGGATGCGTTTGAAATGCCTAAACTGCTAAATGATTTTCGACAATTCTACACACAGTATGATCAACGTAGATCAAAAGACTTTGGGATTACGTTCCCTGAATTAAAAGAATGGTATGACTCAATACAAGTATAATTCAACTGATCTAGTGCGCCCAACTGAACTCACTGAACGTGAGCGTTTCTTATTGACGGACTCCAAAACATTCTGTATCTATCCCTGGATCCATTTACACGCTTACCCCACAGGCGAAGCATATCCTTGCTGTCATGCCGAAATGAAACCCGGTGTTGTGGGTAACTGTAGAACCCACACGCTGGCGGAGATATGGCGCAACCGACCCATGCAGAAACTACGTGCAGACATGCTGAGTGAAACGCCACACGCGGCCTGCACCCGTTGTTATGAACAAGAAGAATCTGGTTTCTTTTCGGGACGTCGATCAGCAAACAAACATCACGGACATCAGATTAAAAAATTAGATGCTAACCCGTTTGAAATGACTTATTGGGACATTCGTTTCTCAAACCTTTGTAACTTAAAATGCAGATCATGCGGACATATCTTTTCAAGCCAATGGTATCAAGACCAAGCAAAACTAGCAGGACCAGAATGGAAGGACCGTAATACTGTGCTAAACTATGCAGGTCGCACAGAAACAGACATGTGGACACAACTGGAGCCTCATTTGGACTATGTGGAACAGATCTACTTTGCCGGAGGTGAGCCATTGTTGATGGAAGAACACTACCGCATTCTAGAAGAACTGGTCAAGCGCAGCCGTTTTGATGTACGATTGATATACAACACAAACTTCACACATACAGACTTAAAAGGTCGTAGTGTATTTGAATACTGGCGCCAGTTTGACAGTGTGGCAGTGGGTGCCAGTTTAGATGGCATGGGACACCCTGCTGAATATATTAGAAAAGGCACATGCTGGTACGACGTTGTGAAAAATCGTCATAGAATGATTGTAACATGTCCCAACGTGGACTTTTACATATCACCCACACTCAGCATATTAAATGCTTGGCACTTGCCGGACTTTCATAAAGAATGGGTATCGGCGGGATTGATTCGTGCCCAGGATTTAAATGTAAACATCTTGCAAGATCCTGCACACTATCGTATAGACATTGCCACACAAGAATACAAACAACAACTAGAAGAAAAATACCGTAAGCATTTGTCATGGATGAGCGATAGAGATCCACTACAACGTGCCACGCAAGGGTTCAACAGCGCCATTACCTTTATGAACGCAACAGATAACACACAGTTAATTGACACTTTCTGGCGTCGAACGCACGAATTGGATAGTATCCGAAATGAGAACATCATGGACGTGCTTCCTGAACTCAAGGCGTTGAAATGAATTTACCACATGACAAATTCTGCGTACTGCCCTGGGTAAGTCTGGAAGCCAGTCCCATTGGGACTGTACGACCTTGTTGTCTTGCTGAAGATGAAATTGTTGACAGCCACAGTGTTAAATTCAATTTGAAAACTGCAGATTTTGCCGGTATTCAGAACAGTGAATATATGTATCAACTGCGACAAGCATTTTTAGCAGTTCAACGACCAGCCACATGCCGCAAGTGCTGGGCAGAAGAAGATGCAGGTCGAACTAGTAAACGCATGCATACCCTGGATAGGCTCAAACACATGGGCATCACATCGGAATGGACTCAAGATGCCAAACCGCTCATGTTTTTAGATCTCAAACTAGGCAACATCTGCAACTTGAAATGTCGTATATGTGGATCGTGGTCCAGTAGTAGTTTTGCTGTGGAAGAAATTGCTAACTCTGCAGAAGCACACGATAAAAATAGTTTTCCATATCAAATGTTAAAGGCCGGACGTTGGCCCCGAGAGAATGCACAATTTTGGACACAAATTGACACAGTTGTAAATGATATTCGTTATATTGAATTCACTGGCGGCGAACCATTCATGATTGAAGAACATTTTGAAATGTTGCGAGGTATGGTGACACGTGGTATTGCGCCTCAAGTTGAAATACACTACAACACAAATGGCACACAGTATCCTCAGGATGCTGTTGAAATTTGGAAGCATTTTAAAACAGTAGAAATAGCATTCTCCATTGATGACTTGTGTGAACGATTTGAATATCAGCGTTCAGGCGCCAATTGGGTAGATGTACAACGAAATATCGAATTGTTTCGGCAAATACGTCAGGCGCATAAAAACATTCAATTGCAATGTTGCTCCACAGTAAACATATTCAATGTGCGTTATATAGATCAATTGGCGCACTGGATCAGTGTACAAGGCTTTGACTTTGTGTACTGGAATATCATGCACGACGCACCGCATTTTTCCATTGCAACATTGCCTGCCTCAGCAAAACAAGCAATTGCTGAACATTTGTCAAAGGCTCAAACAGGCTATCAAAAAGATTTTGAAGGTATTGTAGATTTTATGATGCAAGGCCAATCAACAGATGGAGTTGAAACATGCCAACAGATACTGAAACTAGATCGTTGGCGTGACCAAAATCTAGCAACTGTGGCACCCGAACTGGCCAAACTACTAAATTATGTCAAAGCCTGATACCATGTGCCTAGCACCTTGGGTGCATACATATCTTTCACCGCAAACAGAACGCAGAATGTGCTGTGCATCACGAGAGCCTGCGCAGAACTTTGAGCAGTATATAGATACGTCTGCAGGCACGGGACGGTACATACCCATGACTCTTGAGGCGCACTGGAATTCAGATCACATGCGATCAGTACGCCGCAGAATGATGGCCGGAGAAACACTACCAGAATGTGAGGTTTGCAATGACCGGTTACTCAATGTATCCGTATACCGCGATTATTTTTGGCACCTGTTCCAGGGAAGACTTGACGAAATATGGGACAACACTGAACCAGATGGATCGACTCATATGCGCCCTGTTTCATGGGATTATAGGTTCAGCAACCTGTGTAACTTTAAATGCAGGACCTGTGGTGACATGCTGTCCAGCGCATGGGAGAGTGAACAAAAACAGAATCACATGGTTGACTGGGCTAATCCTAAAAACAATTGGATGCGAAACGATATACGGGCCAAAATCACACAATTTCAAGAAAATCAAATTGAAGCCGAATTTGCTGCCGCTGTGGAACGACATACCGTGGAAGAAGTCTATTGGGTTGGAGGAGAGCCTTTGATGTATGAACAGCATTGGCGCTACATGAAAAGAATTGTGGAGTTGGGAGATGGACCACGACTTTATGCTAGATATAATACTAACCTTAGTAGAATTCGTTATAGGGGCGTTGATCTTTTTAGCGATATTCTCAGTCATGTCCGGGACTGGCAAATATGTGCTTCATTGGATGGAACTAACGAGATTGGGGAATATATTCGTACAGGATTGGATTATGAACAGTTCAAGCGTAATTTTGAACACGGACTACAGTACGCAACAAACCCCAGACAAATGCGCCTTGATTTTACACTCACACTGCCTGGAATGTTCTCGGTTGATGCAATGGAAAGATTATCACAGACGTATGGGGTACAACTGTTAGCCAAAGTTATTTTTAGTTTCTCACCAGATATCGTCTTGAGTCCACTGGCATTGCCTAGACATCTATTGGATCCATGGGTTGACGAACTAGCAGGCCGCTCCGCAGGTGCCATGCGTGATGTACTGCTACAATTAAAGAACCGTCCGACATTTGAAGAACAATGGCCGGATAGTTATCAAGCCGGGCTTGCAAAAGGCAAGGCTCGTGTGTTAAAATTAGAACAGATACGCACACAATCGGTCACAATGACAGATATCCTGGGCGCACGTCCAGATGTATTAGAATGGTGGATGAAAATTGCTTGATTCGATTGAAATAGACTTACGCAGTTCGGATGACAAAATCCTTACAGTATACATAGACATAGCAGACAATAGTCTCAGCCGTAAATGGCTGAGCGCATTAAATGATATAATCCAAAATGATTTACATTTAGAAAAGAACTATTGTTGGTTGGGCTGGGCTGAAAGTGCTCGCGACCCAGAATACCTGTGTACCCAACTCAATCGAAGTATACATGCAATTAACTCGGCCACGTTGGGTTATGTCATACAAGACTTCTTTTCGCCTGCTAACACAATTGCCGACAATGGAGGAATTGTTCATGAACATATGAATCAACTACATCGTTATTTTGAAGATCTACAAGGCACAGCAGGTGCAATGAGTCCTTACTACACATCAGCAGATGATTACACACGTTGGCACATACGTCAATTAAATTTACTGTGTCACGAATTGGAAAGTTTAGTGTTAAGCATACGTAAGGCAAACACAGCACCTGAATGGCGCAGACCCAGCCAACTCATGTGTTGGTTGAATGCCCCACGTTATGAATTAGACAATGAGGATCTAGAGTTGTTTGGAATAGAAACAATTAATAGAAAACTAGGCGGTGTGTATGTGGGCGTAAATAAAGCAGTGGGCAAACACCACTGGGAGGTATTTTGCGATGAAGGCCGGGATTCGCGTATTAACGAACTTGTTACTACAGGTTTGCGTTCGCAGACTCAGGCCGCTGGCGACTTTGATATTGAATGGGCACGTGATCCCGGCGCATACCCTTGGCAAATCAAACAGTTGGCTGAATTTCGAAAGTGGCTTGAACGGAATGGATTCGACCCAGATAACAAGATTCTTACAATCGGCCACCCTTGCGTCGGGCAAGTTGATCTGTCAAGGTCATTTGGTACAGAAGACTGGCAAGACATATACTCGCAATTGAGTCAGCATCAAGACGTGTATAAAATACGTACCAGCACAACCAGTGCTACATACGAGTATCGCTGGAATGATCCAGACTACGCAGAACAACAAATTAGGAGCATGAAATGAATTGGATTAAACGACTTTGGTCAAGAATAACACTAGAAATACGTTATCGTAAAAAACTAAAAGAGTTGAGACGTAGAGACCCCTTCATTTACAAATGAACATACTAGGAGTCAGTGCTGGCTTCCATGATGCGGCAGCCACAATCATAAGTCCTGACGGAGAGATCCTGTTTGCCGGCCATTCAGAGCGTTATAGCAAAAAGAAAAATGACGCTGACTTCTGTCAAGGTCTCGTAGACGAAGTTCTTGATTATGTCCCTGAAACGGTTGCCTATTACGAGCGTCCTTGGAACAAACAATTCAGACAATGGTATACAGGGCAAGGCGTTGAATGGAACAAGTTAACAACAAAGCAAATATTAAGTAAGCAGTTGGGCGGTCAAATTGAACCTGAGCGGGTACACAGTTACAATCATCACTTGAGTCATGCGGCTGGAGGGTTTCAAACCAGCCCATTTGATCGTGCTACTGTAGTGGTAATAGATGCAATAGGCGAATGGGATACTATTAGTATATGGGGCGCCGAATATGATCCAAAAGGTCGGGCACGGTACAAAAGATTATGGCGTCAGGTTTATCCACACAGCATTAGCCTGTTCTATAGTGCGGTAACTGAACGCATCGGTCTGCATCCGCTAGATGAAGAATACATCACAATGGGCATGGCCGCCTGGGGTCGAAACACCTGGTATCATGACATGCGTGAACATGTGATAGCAGATGATCGTGAGATACGATTACGGCACAACTTCCACACAGGCATGAGTGCAGACTTCCTAATAGGTTCCAGCAATGAAAACATTGCGGCCGCGGCGCAACTGGTAGCAGAAGATCTTATTAGACAAGTAATGATTCGTGCTAGAAACATGGGTTTTAGTCAAAATCTGGTATATATGGGTGGGGTGGCATTGAATTGCACAGCCAACCGTATGTTAGGAGAATACTTTGACAAAATCTGGATTATGCCTTGCCCCGGTGATGCTGGTAGCAGCCTCGGTGCTGCCGCTTTGGCTCATGGGCATAGAATTAACTGGAACAACAGTTATCTGGGCCATCTCATTCCAGGTGTTTATCCTGTTAATGAGTTGCTGGACCGGCTTCTTACTGAACAAATTGTGGGAGTTGCCTCCGGCAGAGCCGAGTTCGGTCCCCGCGCACTGGGAAACCGTAGCCTCCTTGCAGACCCTAGAGGCAGCAAGATCAAGGAGAAATGAAATGCTATCAAACGTCGTCAACAGTTCCGGTCGTTTGCCCCGGTCTTTT
>Ga0181349_1000954_pt1 | contig 12391 bp, 7 predicted proteins | sample Su13VDMM110SD_FD_130106 | JGI IMG/M metagenome (GOLD analysis project Ga0181349, IMG submission 130106) | Freshwater viral communities from Lake Michigan, USA - Su13.VD.MM110.S.D | ecosystem: Environmental > Aquatic > Freshwater > Lake | place: USA: Michigan | collected 2013-07-16 | reverse complement strand
TGGTTTAAATAGCACTAACATAACGGTTACCTTTGCTCCTGACGGGGCCGGAACGCACTACCTTGTGCCACTAGAATCGGTAGCCCCAAACAAATATGTAGACCTCTTGGCCGGTTGGAACGCGGGCCCTTTGGTGTTTGAGGAATACGATGAGCTGTTTGTCACTTCTTCGCAAGATTATGTTTATGTGACTGTGAGCGCGCTTTTGGTGGACAGAAGCTAGGACTTTAAGGGATAATTGGCTTAAATTCGCGTCCTTTCCCGGCGCGCGGCCCATGAGGCCTTTGGCAAAAATTGGAAAGGACTATCATGGCAAATGAAGGAATCATGGCCATGCCTCAGGGCATGGGCATGCAGGGCGACCAAGCCCAACAACAGCGACCAACCGTTACGAGCGCAGACTCGTATGATGCTGCGCAAACTGCGCTTGGCATAGTCAACCCTGGCGGAGACGTTGCGCTAAAAGAAGCCATTCGCCAAAACATCGGCGACCTTCAACTCACGTCTACACAGCTTGACGTGCTCATCCAGATTTTTGAATACGTCAGCCAAAACCCTGGTGACTACAAAAACCTACTCCAACAAATAATTGAAGCCGGTGCCCTTGATAAAGGGGACATGCCAGAAGAATACGACCCTGAGTTTATTGGCTCAATGCTCGCGGTGCTGCAAGAGATGCGGCAGATGCAGGGCGCTGGCGCTCAAGAGCCCATGGACATGTCTCCTATGGTCCAAGGACTACAGCCCGTGGGCATGGCCTCCGGTGGCTTGGCCGACGTGGGCCAGTACCTTGCTTCCAAAGGTCGCGGTGGTGACAGTATTCTTGCTCACATTACTCCGGAAGAAGCTGCGCTGCTCAAGAGTCGCGGCGGCTCTGGCACGATTAACCCAAACACAGGTTTGCCAGAATTTAAAGGCGGCTTTCTTGGTAAGGTTTTTGACGGTATTGGGGAAGCGCTCCAGGGTGTTGTAAACGTCGTCAAAGACGTGCTCAAAAGCCCCGTCGGACGTGTTTTGGGCACGATTGCGTTAGCCACGGTCCTCGGGCCAACGGCCATTGGCATGTCCCTTGGATCAGCAGGAACGGCGGCGGTGGCTTCTGGTGCTGTCACTCTTGTGGGTGGCGGATCAGTCAAAGACGCTTTGATTTCTGGCGCGATGGGCTACTTTGGCGGTGGCGGCACGATCATGGGCGTAAACCCTGTTAGCTCTCTTGGCCAATACCTCCCAGGCGTGGCAGGCAGTGCATTGAACACGGGCCTGGCAACAGGATTGGTTGGTGCGGGTATTGGCAAGTTGGGCGGCATGAGCACAGAAGACGCTTTGAAAATGGGCCTGACGTCTGGCGTAACGGCAGCAGGCGTCCAAGGTCTCAAGAACAACACCACCATGTTGAATGACCCGGCTTCAGTTGAGCCCAATAAGCAGCCGGTCACGCTTGACTCTAATAACAAGCCTGCTTTGGCGGACGTAGGAGCTATCAAGCCTGTTGGCACGGCACAAGACTTGTTGGCATCTAGGGCCCCTGGGGGCAGTATGCCTGCGGACTACCAAGCAGACTTTTACAAAGAGATTGGCATTGACCCTAGAACGATGTCGTCGACCAGTGTTGGAGAGTCCCCCACTAATATTCAGATTGAGCGTAGTGCCTTGGGCATGACTGGGCCAATCGACACTGCACGTCAGCTTGTCCAAGAGCCAATAAATACGGCCAAAGACTTGTACGGGAAGTACCTGTCCCCTAGCCGTCCTGGCTTGCCTGCAGACGCAGGTATTTTCACCAAATATGGTCCCTTGGCACTGGCAGGCACAGCCGTCATGGCCGCCACTGGTGGCATGGAAGGCGACCCTGCTAACCCGAACCCTGCGTTTAACCGCAACTACACGGGCTCTGACTACATGAGGGATAACCCTGACAAGTTCACTGGGGGTCTTAGCACCTACACCAAGCCTACGACACTTGAGAATCCAATTGTCCCCACTCCGTCGTATGCCTCAATACCTGTTAGCCAACCTAGCAGCGTCCTTCCTATGGGCGTGACCCGAAGCCCTACCGGTGTGGCACAGCCTTATAACGTAGCAGGCCTGTATGGCGTGCCCCTTATCTACGGCCCCGACGGCCAACTTCGTCGCATGGCCAAGGGCGGTGACGCCAAGATGACCAGTTTCCCACGTCGCCAAGGCCCGATTAACGGACCCGGCACAGGGACTTCGGATGACATCCCCGCAATGCTGTCAGATGGTGAATTTGTGTTTACGGCCAAGGCCGTGCGCAACGCCGGAGGCGGCAGTCGTCGCAAAGGCGCGGCTCGCATGTACAAAATGATGAAGATGCTCGAAGGCGGAGCCGTTAAGGGGAAATAAATGGCAGAAGAAACAGTCACCCAACAGATAGTCCGGGAAGCCCCGGAGATTGAAGCGTACAAACTCAAGCTACTGCAAGAAGCCCAAAAACTGGCCTTCAATCAGGGCGGGGGCCAGACGCTTGCTCAACAGTTGCCCAACTACCAAGTAGCAGGGTTCAACCAGTCCCAGTTAGATGCCATGCAGGCCGCTTCGGATCAAGGCATTGGGGCCTTCACGCCTTACATGACCGCTGCCAATCAAGCACTGGGCGGGGCGTACAGCACCACTGGTGAGGCCGCTGACATCTTGCGCGGGGCTGACACTCGCAACCAGTTTACGGATGCCCAAAGAGCCATGGGTCAGGCAGGTGGAGCCGCAGCCAACATCACTTCTGGTATTGGCCAAATCAACCAGGGCCTGGGTTACTTGGACGTGGCCGCGCAGCGCGCAGCTGCATCCGACACCACTGGGCAGTTTGGCGCGGCGCGTCAAGACTTAGGCACGGGCCTCGGAGCGCTGGCCACGGGCCAGAACATGGCTGCCATGTCGAGCGCCGCCAACTTGCAGCCGGCCACTTCCACCATTGGCAGAGGCTTGGAGCAAGGGCAACAAACACTGGGTCTGGGTATTGGTGCAATTGCAGGCGCAGCGCAGGGCTATGACCCGCGCTCTAGCCAAAACTTTATGGACCCCTATCGTCAGCAGGTCATTGACGAGACCATGCGTCAGATGGATCGCCAGGGTGCGATTGCCGGTCAAGGCTTGGCAGCGCAGGCGGTGAAGTCCGGGGCATTTGGCGGAGAGCGTGAGGGCGTTCAGCGCGCGGAGATGCAGCGCAACTTGATGGACCAAAAGGCTTCCACTATTGCCAACCTCTTGTCCCAAGGCTACAGCCAAGCACAGGCGCAGGCCATGCAGGCGTTTGAGCAACAGCAGGGGCGTCAGATGCAGGCCGGTCAAGGCATTGGCCAGTTGGGCGCGCAACAAGCGCAGCTGGGCGTACAGGCCGGAGGTCAGCTGGGCAATCTGGGCGTGCAACAAGCACAACTTGGCCAAGGCGCAGCGGGTCAATACTTGCAGGCGGCGCAGCAGTACGGCAACTTGGCGTCTCAAGGCGGCGCGTTAGCTGGCCAAGAGGCTTCAATCAACCAAAACATTGCTAACTTGATGCTGCAACAAAGCCAGGCGCGTAACCAAGCCGCTCAAACAGCGGCGGGCATTTACGGCTCGCAAGCGCAGCAGTTTCAAGGCCAGGGCCAAGGCATCGGCCAGTTGGCCGCGCAGCAGTTTGGCGTTGGCCAACAGCAGGCTCAGGGCCTCGGCCAGCTTGCAGGTCAGCTGGGTCAGCTTGGCGTGCAACAAGGTGCATTGGGCCAAACAGCTCAGGCTTTGCAGCAGGGCGACATCAATTTCTTGTACAACACCGGCCAAGCGCAACAAGCGTTCAACCAGCAGACGCTGGATGCGCAGCGCGCTTCCGAGTTGCAAAAAATCTATGCACCCTATCAACAGGCTGGTTTCTTGTCCGACATCTACAAGGGCGCACCGTCCACGCAGATGTCTACCGCCGTGGCAAGCCAGCCATCGGCAAGCCCGTTCCAGCAGGCGGTTGGTATCGGCCTGGGCGGATTGTCAACTGCCGCTGCCGTGAAAAAAGCCGGTCTTTTTGGTTAAGAGGTCAATATGAACAAAAAAATGATGCGCGAAGACGACGACGTCGAAAACATGGGAATCATGCAGGGGTTCATGGACTCCATGGCAGATGAGGGCGATGACGAAGGTGAGGGTGAAGACAGCCCTGAAATGATGATGGAGCGTCGCCCTAACTCTCCTGAAATCCTGATGAACAACTTGCGGGGCGACATGCGCTCTCTTGACGCTCGTCGTGATGAGTTGGCGGACCTCGTAGGCTACCAAGCCGCTACTGAGACACCTGAAACCGTGCTTGCAATGCTGCAACCTATCCTTGCACAGCAAGGTGGCGGTATTGGCGCGCTTCCCCAATCACAAGACATGGCCCAAGGGCCACAGCCCCCGATGATGGGTGGTGCTCCTGGTATGCCGCCTCCCGGTATGCCCCCAATGCCTCCTGACGCTGGCATGGCCCCTCCTCCTGACCAAGGTGGTATTGCCGCTTTGATGGCAAGCATGGGCGCTGGTGCACCAGGCGGTGCTCCCCTTGGCCCACCGGGCGCTCCGCCCGCAATGCCTCCAGGCGACATGCCTCCCGTGGCCATGGCACGCGGTGGGTACGTCCAAAATTTTCAAGTAGGGTCTAGCCCGGCGGGTGTGACCCCTTCTACAGATGACGCCAGCGCTTCCGAAAAGGATTTGCTGATGTACCCGCCTGAACTGGTTGCAGCTGCCAAAGCGCAGATGAACACTTTAATGGCTTCAAAGGCCCAGGCCGTGCCAACACTTGCAGAAGGCATGAAGACGCGTCTGCCTGAGTATCAAGCACTGCTTGGCGCTGACAAGGGCCGTGGCAACGCAGAAGCACAGCTTTTGTTTGAGTTGGGCCAGCGTGCGTTTAATTTTGCTTCCAACACTGACGACCAAGGCCGCCCATTGCGCGGTAATTTCTTCGGCCGTTTGGCTGGCGCTGCCAAGTCCCTGCCCGGGGCTATTGGCAAGCACATGGAGTCCATGAACAACATCGACTTAAAACTCAAGACGCTGGCATTGCAAGCGTCTGAGAAGGACCAGGATCAGGTTGTGGCACAGAACACCAAACTGCTGGACACCAAGGCCCGCGTCTTTGGCGACATCTTAAAAGAGAGCGCCAGGGTTGAAGCCGCAAAACTAAAAGGCATTCCTAGCAGCATTTTTGGAAAAGGCGACTGGCATTTTAACGTGGTCAATATGCCTGGCCTCATGGAAAGTTACGCTGCGGGTACAACATCCCCCGAGCAGGACAAACTTGTCTCGTCCGCGATTACCGTGTTCAAGACGCCCCGCTTTGAGACCCGCTTTGATCCCGTAACACGTGAGCCGTTTACAGTGCAAATGCCTGTCATGCTGCCAGACTTTGTGTCACAGGCAGAAGCTGCCCGTGTGAAATTAGGGAAACCTGTTGCGGCCACTCCTGCATTGGTGCCTGCCAATAGCTCTGTACGCGTGCAAAACGCGCCAGCTGCTGCCCCTGCAGCAAGCGTGGCCAGTGACACGGTGCCCACGGCCCAAGCGGCAGTTACCCCTGCGCCAGCTGCTGCCCCTGCAAAAGCCTCGTTGTGGAGTGACCGTTTTAAGATTGCAGGCCCTGTGGCTTCCGCCATCGGATTTATTTCAAGTGTTCCCGGCTTGGGTGACCCGGCTGCAGAAATCACCTTGGCACGTCAAAGGGCCGAGTTGGAGGCAGAGCGTTTGATTGAAACCATGCTCAAGAGCACTCAAGGTAGCGTCACTGAGCAGAAGCGCTTGGAGAAGGTGCTCAACATCCGTCCTTCCGCCTTTACGGACCCGGATGTTTACGGCACACGCTTGATTGCCCTTGGTATGGCCCTTCAAGCAGGCATTAAAGAGTTTGATGCGCAGGGCAATAATGATTCTGCTTTGGCACCTGAGGCTAAAGCAAAGGCACGTCAGAAGGCCATGGAGTATCGTAAGTTTTATTCTGAGTTAGGGCTTCCACCGGCCGTGTTTTCTGAGGAAGAATTAAAGAAGTATCCTCCCGGCACAGAAGTGTTGTGGCAAGGCGTCACACCTGCTCAAATAGGCCCTCGTCGTCAATAAGGCAAAAACATGGCAGACCCAAAAGAAGAAAATACGGCTAATTCGGCACTCCCACCTGGGCTTGAGCCCATTGGAGGCACGCCGAGTACGCGTATGTTCTCAGAGCCTTTTAAGGACCCCTCTGGGGCTGGCGAACTGCCCCTTGGACTTGAAGCATCGCGCCCGACCCTCAGCCAACGGGCCACGGAAGTTGGCATTGGAACCGCCCAAGGCGCAGCGCGTGACACTCCTGTCGTAGCCGGTGCAGTGGCTGGCCTGCGTTTAGGCATGCCTCTGGCCACAGCAGCTGTTCCTTTTATTGGGCCGTATGCCGGTGCCATTCCTTTGGTTACCACAGCTATTGGCGCTGGCGCTGGTATGTTCTTTGGCAATGAGCTTGAGCGCTGGTTCCCTGCCGTTGAACGTGAAGACTTGGTGCCTTACCGCGAGGGCGGCAAGACGTTTGGTTCTGCAATAGCCACGGCTCCCGCGGCATTTAGTTTGCCTGTTATGACGGGCAATCGCGTGTCCAAATTTATCTCCGCCTTTGGCGAGACAGCGCGGCGCAGCCCCCTTGCCTTTATGGGCACCGAGGCGGTTACTGCCACAACAATGGGCGTTGCGGGCGGTGGAGCGGAGTCCTATTTCCCTGGCCAACAAGGCGTTCGTTTTGGGGCGGAACTATCAGCGGGCCTATTGACGCCTACTAAGTTGCTTGTCAATGGCCTGGACTTGGCCAAGGGCGGCTTAAAGCAGATGAAGTCGAGTTACGCCAACCGGTCTAACTCGCTGGAACTGAAGGCCACCAACATACTGCTTGATGCCCTGGACAAAGCGGGGGAAGACCCTGTTGCACTGTCCAAGGCCTTGCGTCAGCAATTGCCGGGCGCTGTGCCCACCCCAACTTCTGGCCAGAAAACAGGCAGTCAAGCCCTGATGGACCTGGAGACTGCCCTGGGGGAGCACCACGCCCAGTTTGGTGGTGAAACCAAGCAGCAAGCAATTAACTCCATGCGTGCCTACCAGGCGCTCATTGACAATCTGCAAAAAATTGGCAACCCTGAGTCGTTGAAGATGGCAGCGCAACTGCGCCAGCAGAACTTTGACAACATGCTTAATACGCGCTTGTCTGCAGCGGATGCCAAGGCAGCGCAAAAGATTGCCATGATCAGCAAGGACACTCCGCAGGCACGTGTTGCCATTGGAGACATTGTCAAGACTGAGACCGAGTTGGCACTGCGCCAGGCACGCGACTACGAAAACGAGCTGTGGACCGCCGCTGTCGGTGACATGACCAAGCCGGTTACTTCCGTGAAGCAAAGCAAGGTGCCTATGGAAGGCCCTGAGGCAGAGCGCATCTACAGCCGCACTGGCAAATGGCCAACAATCACCCTCTCAGATCAAGTGCTCAAGGCCCCTGTCATCAAGCCCCAGGCTACTGTTGATATTTTCTTGAACCGCGCTGCTGGCGTGGGCGAAGCGCTGTACGACGACGCCATCCCTGCGCCTGTGCGCAAGATCATGGAATCGTTGAACGTGAGCAAGGACGCTGTGCAGCAGTTCAAGGCAGGCAAGGCAACGCAGGAATTTATTGACACCAAGCAGGTGCCTTACGGCTTCAAGCCCAACCCAAGCGAGATTGGTGTTGATGAGCTGGTGAACTACCGCTCTACGCTCCTAAAGATGGCACGTGAAGCTGCCGGCCGTGGCGAGGTAAGCAATGCTGATTTCTACGGAGCATTGGCCGAGGGCATGCTCGGCGATCTAAACACACTGAAGAATCCTCTCTTTGACCAGGCGCGTCAGTATTCCAAGAGCCTGAACGACGTCTTCACCCGCACCTTTGCCAAGGAAGCGTCCATCACTGGCAGCACAACCCGTGCCGGGGCAGAGCGCTTGGCCCCCGAGCTACTCGTGACCCGGGCCTTTGGCGCTAACGCCGACGTCACGTCACTTCGCATGGAGCAGATTGAAGATGCTGTGAAGTTTGGCCGCACGCAATACGACGAAGCGGTAACTAAGTTTGGTAAGAACAGCCAGCAGGCCAAGAATCTCAAGCCCATGGCAGAGCTGTCGGACACACAAGTGGTGTCAATTCAGGATGCACAAAACCGTGTGCTGCGCTTGCTTGCAAACGAAGCGGTCACGACCGTCTACGATCAGGCCAAGGGCACATATGTGCAGAAGCTCAATACTGCCAAACTGACAAAGTTTGCACAGCAAAATGCCCCAATGCTGGAGAAGCTGGGCATCATGGACGACCTGCGTGACGCAGCGCATGCGAGCAACCTGCTCGCGCAAGTAACTAACCAAAACAGTGCCATCAACAAAACGGTAAAGAACCAGACAGCGTTTGCTCAAGTGCTGTCCGTGGAGAATCCAAGCCGCGCTATCAACGACGCGCTGACAAGTAAGTTCCCCGTCAGGAACATTGTCAACATCGCCAAGCTGGCCAAGGCCGGTGGTGGTGATTCAGTGGATGGGATGAAGTCCGCTTTGTACGACTACGCCTACACCAAAGCAGGCGGCAATTCTGGTAAGTTCAATATTCAGGCCTACGAAGACGCGCTCTTCAAGCCTATTGCGCAGAACCAGCCTTCTATGGTAAACATCATGCGCTCAAGCGGTTTGATGTCCCTCACTGAAATTAAAGACCTGCGTCGTTTGATCAACCCCATGGTAAAGATTGAAACGGCGGTGAAGAACAACATTCCGCTGGATGATGTGATTCAAGGCGCTGATGCGGTCACTGAGTTGGCCTTACGCGTTGTGGGTGCACGAATCGGTACAACGGCGTCCCCTGGTGGCGCGGGCTCCCTGATTGCTGCTTCTGCCGGTTCCAAAGCGGTGCGTCAAATCTTTGATAACCTGCCAAATGCAACCGTGCGTCAGATTCTGGAGAATGCGGTAAAAGACCCTGAAGCCATGGCTATTCTTTTGGACAAAGGTCGCACGCAAAAGCAGGAAATTGACATTGCCAACCGCCTGTTGAATTACCTTGGAAGCATAGGTGTGTCAGTAGGTAAGACCGCTGTTACGCCAGCGTTGAACTACATCGCGCCCGAAGAACCACGGCCCTCGCAAGTGCAGGCAGCGCCGCAGGCTCCGTTCACACCGCAAGGCCAGGCCGCGCGCCAACTGCGCATGATGCCAAAAGCACCGAGCACGCGGGGTGTGCCAGGGCTCATGGATACCGCTCCAAAGGCTTCCGGTCAAAGTGGCAGCAGTAATGCACCCACCAATGCCAATGCCAACGCACGGTCCCTGTTTCAGTCACTCTTCCCGTTTGACAGCGTTACTCCAATGGTTAACGCGCAGCAGCCTCCGACGCAGTAAGTCGGTCGAGCCACTGGGATTTAAACAGGTCCCAGTCTCGGCCCGCAACGGTGAACTCCTGCGTCGACCCGTCTTGTACTGCAATCAGCACAGCGGCATAGTCAATCGCCGTCCCGTGCCTCCAGTCATGTGCCACGGCATAGGCCGCCAGCTGGTGGAAGTAATCGGTGATGTACTCGTAGCGCTTAGGCTTGACGGACTGCTTGAAGTCAACAATGGCCAGCTTGCCACGGTACGTGGCCACCAAATCAGTTGTGCCGGCGTAGCGGTCCTGATAGTACAGGCCTACCTCAGACCCGTGGACAGCGGAGATTGCACCGAAGTACTTGTTGGCCAAGGTAAACGCCATCTGGTGGCCTTTCATGGCCATCCAATCACGGCCCAAGGCCAACGGAGCACCTGATAAAACAGATTCAAGGGTGCCGTGCATCCACGTGCCAACATAGGCCGCTTGTTCTCGTTGCTTATCAGCCTCTGCCTGGCCCACACGCAGGGCCCATTCCTTAAGCGCTGTTTTGTCTTTGGTGCGGTCCAGCACCGTGGTCACGGACGGAACCTGTACGTCATTTGGCAAGACATAAACACGTCCGGAAGATGCGTCGATTCTTTCAAGTTTTTCGTACACAAAATCGTGTGACCAAGGGATCAAATCAACCATGTTTTAAATTCCTCTCCAAGAACTTGTGTTGCGATGTCGATCTTTGCACGCAGTGCTTTGACGATCTTTTCGTCCACGGTGCCCACGGCAATCAGGTCAATGTAAGTTACGTTCTTGGTCTGGCCAATACGATGGGCGCGGTCCTCAGACTGCAGGCGCTTTTCCAAGTCAAAGCTGTTGCTGTAATAGACCATTGTGTTCGCGGCTGTGAGCGTCAGTCCGTAGCCCCCAGTGCTAGGGTTGCCAACAAAGAAACGCATTTCACTGTCCGGGTTCTGAAACTCTTCTAAGACGCGCTTTCGCTCGTCCATGTCCGTGTCGCCGTAGTACATGCCTACAGTGTTCATGCCGTATTCTTTTGAAAGCGCCAACTTGATGGCTTCAATGTCGTGCCGGTAATTGGCCCAAATGATCAGCTTGCCATCCGTCTCTTCAACAATGGCCAGCAGCTCATCTAAGCGCTTGTTGGGCAGTTCAATGACAGTGCCGTCGTCTAGCTTTACGTGGCCGCAGACGATCTGGTGCAGACGCATGAGCTGCGTGAGCGCATTGACAGTGCTCACCAGGCCCCCGTCAATCTGGGCCATGGCAAAGGCCTTCATCTCGTTGTAGTACTTGAGCTGCTCGGGCGTCAAGTCCACCTCGCGCTTGATGTAGAGCTTGTCAGGCAAATCCAAACACTCTTCTTTTTTCACGCGGTACGCAAAGCGGTCGAGCTTTTCTTTCAGCTCATCCAAACGTCTGTAGCCCACGACTTGTTTGAAGCTGTGGGTGTTGAGCTGGCGCTCCACGGTGACGCAGTAGCGGGCCTGGAACACGTAAAAGCTGCTGACGTTGAGGCAGTCATCCGACAAGAACGCGCACTGCTGGTACAGGTCCATTGGGCTTTTGGTAACCGGGGAGCCCGTGAGGATGCGCCTGTATCGCGCGCCACGGCCCACCTTCTCAGTGTTCTTGCTGCGTGCAGAGGTGTGCGTCTTGATGGTGGTGCTCTCGTCGATCGCCATCATTGCGTTATGCACAAGCAAAAAGCGCTTGGCGTAGGCTGTGCCCTTGGCAGTGCTAAAAGCCTCGACGTTCATCACCAAGATTTTTAAATCTTCGGTGACGGTAAACAGTTCATCCATTGCCTTTTGCTCGGCCTTTCTAGGCGACGGCGACCAGATGGCCATGCGAAATACGACATGGTCGGGTAAATGCTTAGGGATTTCTGTGTCATACCAGTTACGATAGACACCTTTAGGGGCCACGATCAAGAACCCGTTGAGCTTGCCCTTGTCGTAGAGCATTGCTACATTGTTAATCAGCATAAAACTCTTGCCTGTGCCCATGTCGGCAAAAAGCGCAGCGGACTGGTACTCCCAAAAACGCTGAAGGTAAGCCTGCTGATGTACGTAGGGCTTGTTCTTAAATGGGTAGGTCGATAAAAATTGGTTCATGATGTATCTCTTTCTAACAGGGGGTTGCAATTCCCTGAAAAGATAGTGTACACTGGTCCCTCGAATTCAGAAAGGAGAAATTCACGTGCCCAAAGTTTACGTTGTCTCAGAGACTACGCAACACAACATAGCAAGCGCTCTGGACTATGGCCAGATCGAAACTATTCTGCCTCCCAATGCGCAGATAGCTTTCTCTGTTGTGCCGACAGTCCGCCGCATCCAGCGCAAGTTGGAAAAATTTACTGATGAGGACTTCCTGCTCCTCATTGGTGACCCCTCTGCTATAGGCATTGCCTGTGCAGTAGCTGCCAGTAAAAACAATGGCCGCTTTAAGTGCCTCAAGTGGGACAAGCGTGAAAGACGCTATATTCCATTGGAGGTTGATTTGTTCAAGAAAGGAGAAATAGATGAGTCTTACGAATTTATTTGAAGATGACGCAGGTGCGTTGAAAGTATCTGATGATCAGGTATCTGGTATCGCTGGGCTTGCCAAGCGTGCCAAGATGCTTGAAAAAGAGATTGCTGAGATGGAGGAAGTTCTCGCAGAGCGAAATGATCAGTACCGCAAGCTCACCGAACAAACTATTCCTGAGGCCATGGCCGAAACAGGGATGAAGAAGTTTGTAATGGAAGATGGCAGTAGCATTGACATCAAGCCGTTCTACGGAGCGAGCATTCCAAAAGCACGTCAGGCCGAAGCGTACCAATGGTTGCGTGACAACGGTTTTGACGACATCATCAAGAACACCATCAGCGTCCGTTTCGGTCGCGGTGAAGACGAACTCTCAGTTCGTCTATTGAATCTACTGGGCACGCAAGGCTACCCTGCCGAGCAAGCACAGAAGATAGAACCCCAGACTCTCAAGGCCTGGGTTAAGGAACGTGTCGAAAAGGGTCAAAC
>Ga0181349_1000950_pt1 | contig 12422 bp, 14 predicted proteins | sample Su13VDMM110SD_FD_130106 | JGI IMG/M metagenome (GOLD analysis project Ga0181349, IMG submission 130106) | Freshwater viral communities from Lake Michigan, USA - Su13.VD.MM110.S.D | ecosystem: Environmental > Aquatic > Freshwater > Lake | place: USA: Michigan | collected 2013-07-16 | reverse complement strand
GAAGATATAGGGCAAGTTGGAACCGAAGGTGCAGTTGAGATTTTAGACCAACCCACGAAACGGGAACAATTAAATGAATTAATAACACCTGTAGCAACTCCACCCGAAGACATTCCATTGAGACGTAATTATATGCCACAGTTCAACCCGATGGCGGATGTTGGTGATTTCGATTTTGGAATTGGTCCGGTGTATGAGGCAGAACCATTTCGATACAATGCTCCGGACGATGCATCAATGGCGACGGCGGTTGCCGAACCCATGGTGAAAACCGGGTCAAAGAGTTATTACATCAAAAAAATCAAAGAAATGAGTGGAAAAGAGTTGAGAGCAAACGAAACGACTTTAAAGGAACTGAAATACGCTTACAAAATGCTAAAAGGTGGAAAACAAAAGTAGGTATTATTTTATCACACTATAATATAAAATGGCAAACGTTACGGGCAACAATACATTCAATAATATATCAATCACCGGGTTAGACGATGTAACAGTCGATAGTATTTCAGGAGGGACAGCATCATTCACGAACATCACGACTGATTATATGACTGTGAATCAGGTGCTTACGTCATCGTTTCAGTCGTATATGGATTTAGCGTTTGCGAATACTCTCCAAATCAATAATAATCTCGTGTTCGGTGCTCTGATAGATGGTATTGATATACCGGTAATCGACAACGTTTCTACACCGAGCGGGTTGGTGACACTGGCAAATCGAGGAAAGACATATTTAGCAGACACAGCATATACGAATGGAATATCAAACACGGGAACAATCACGACAGATGAATTGGTACAAACCGGAACAACTGCATTAACTATAGCGAACTTTGCGTTCGATACACCAGTGAGACCAGTGAATACCGGAACGAATTATATAGGGTCTCCCGGAACAATTACCGGATGGTCGTTTGCGAATATATCGGGAACCGCACCGTCAGTTTTAGCAGTGGGTCGTGGATTTTGGGATACACTGGGACCAAACACACTGGTGAATAATTATCCCGATTATCCAACTGTGACACAGGCACTCTCGATACGGCAAACGACAATCGGGAACTATAGAGTAAGTCAAAGCATAACAGTAGCAACGGCGGGATACTATTTGGTGTCGGGATGGATATGGGGACGATATTTAGATTATACAGCGTCTCAAACTACAACCATCACATTCGGTTCTCAAAATTCGGGAGCGGTAAGTGCATCAATGCAATCGTGGAAAAAGATTCAATTCATAACGGAAATAACCACAGTGGGGGTAAATACTCTTGCCATCAATGTGATACAGACAGTAGCGGTTGCTTCGACAACGGTAATGACGAACTTTAGAATAACGAGAGTCGGTGGAATAAGTGCTCGAAAAACAGGAACCGTAACAGCAACCAACGCTATACTTGCCGAAACGAATATCGGTATTCAAAGCACGGGTATATACAATGTCGGGACGATTCATAATTATGGTGCGATGAACGTGTATGGAGCATTAGCACCGAGATTGAACGCAATCATAAATAGTATGGTTATAGGTGATTGTAAATTCGGTGGAGAAGGACAAACGAATGATGCAGGGACGAATACGGTGTTGATAGGTTATGGCATCGGTGCGAACATTTCACAACCAGGAGGAATAAACGCAAATCTCACAAACGTCGTAGCACTTGGAGCAGGTGCTATGGAGCAGGTGAATGGAACACGACTCGATGGTATAGCGATTGGGAAATTTGCGTGTCGTTATTCAGCGTGTAACAACGGTATATTTATGGGAACAAATGCAGGATCAAATTTCGGGTATTCCGGTATAACGAATCTAACGAATAATGTGGTAATCGGTCATTATGCAATGGCACAAATTTTCACACTGAATAATCAATACAATTGTGTAGTAGGCAATTACATTATGGGTGTTGCAGATGGGACGAACAACAAATCATTCAATACGATTATGGGGCACCTTTCGGGTTATAACACAATGTCGAATTATCACAGCGTAATGGGTTATAACTCCTTTTATAATAATACTGCGGTTGGAAGTGTAGGGAATTCGATTCTGGGAGCACAGTCAGCGAATACATCGTCGGGTGCCAATACTCTCAAATACACAACAATGCTCGGGTATGGCACAGACCTAAACACGAATATCGTTTGTGAGAATTCGACAGCGATAGGTGCGTTTTCGAAGATTCAGGAAAGCGACACGATAGAGATGGGTGGCGCGAATCAAACGACCGGTGCGTATCCAGCAGTGGTTATACCCAACAAGGTTAAATTACAAACGAATGTATTAGTCGGTTCTGTATCCACATACAATATCACATTTAGGACTCCCGAAAATATAATCATAACCAATTCAATTACCGGCACTATTAATCTTCCCACACCTACGGCACTTGCTATAGGCACACGATTTACCATATATCGTGGATATTCTTCTCCCGCAACAACCATAGCAATACAACCGCAAGGCGGTGTGAATATCCTGTATGACGGGACTACATCGTCGGGGTTTTATGATATGGGTGTCGAGTCATTTATAACACTGGTGCTCGTTGCAACAACGGGTAATGCATGGGTTCTAACCGGTAAGTCCCAAATCAATGAACTCCCGAATGCAGGGTATTATCCAGGAACGACAGACAATAGTTATTTTGGAACACAATACAATAATGCAGGAACGGACCACACGATTATGGGTGTAGAGGCGGGTATGAATTTAGATGGAACGTCTGCGTCCAATGCGTTCTATGGGAATCAAGCAGGTAGGTCGATGACATCGGGGAGTTCGAGTGTTGCAGTGGGACAACTGGCGTTGTCGGAGAACACTATAGGATTGTATAACACGGCAGTGGGTTATAATGCCGGACGGGATTGTAAAAATACCGGCAACACTCTCATAGGATTTGCGACGGCACAGACCTCCGTTTTAATAGACTACTGCACGGCAATCGGTTGTTCGGTTGCTATAGCGGAGAATATTATCAATTCGACGGGTATAGGAACGAATGCAGTTGTTACGGACAGCAATACAATCGTGCTGGGCGGTGCTCTCTCTGGCACATATCCAACTGTTATTATACCACAGAAGACACAATTACAGACTAGAGTATCGGTAGGGGCAGTAGCGAGTTATACCATCACGTATCCAATACCCGAGGTTATAATCCTAACCAGTGCAACGACAGTGACGATCAATCTACCTACTCCACAGAGTTCATCGGTGGGTGCGTCGTTTTATATCATCCGTGCGTTTGCCACCGGATTAGCACCCAGTATTACTATTCAAGCAACTGCAGGAATCAATATAGCGGGAAATGGAGTGGTGGCAAACACATACACATATACAGGGTTAGAAACGATGCTATTCGTAACACTGATAGGAACCGCGGGAACAGCGTGGAGCGTATCGGGACGGACACTCGACCAAAATATAGCGGATGAAATATACGCTCCGCAATCCACTTTTAATTATGAGCATTATATCGATTTTTCGTTTCAAAGTGCAACCGTTAATTCGTATGTGGGAGTGAATACCGATACGGAACTGCGATACAACCCGAGTCTCAATCGATTAAGTGTTCCAAATATCCTCATAACCGACAAACAGGAAATACAAACGAGAGTAATGGCGGGTGCAATTGCGTCATACTCTCTAACGTTCCCATTACCACAGGAACTAATTATAGATTCAACCACGACCACGAGTGTGTTCTTACCAAGTGCTTCGACAGCGAATATTGGTGCGAGTGTGAGCATATCACGGAAATATCAAGTAGCGACAAATCCAATTATAATCGAAGTAAGTGCAGCAGCAACCGAAACAATACAGGGTTGGGATAATGCTCCGGGATCGAATTCTATTTTTATGAATTCTACAATCACATCTATGCGGTGTATTGTAAATGCAATCGGGCAATGGACTGCAGTGTATAGTCGTAACGAAGGACAGTTACAGCAGTCACCGATGAGGATTAACAATACGGGAACTACGACTGAAACCATAGTATCTCCATTCTATAAAATATATCCATTCACGTGTAAGGCAGGAGCGTTTATATTTAATCTCCCAACTTTAACTGCACAAATGGTCGGGTTCGAATTTAACTTTAAAAGAGCGGGTGGTGTATATAACGCAATCACATTCAACCCGAGTTCCGTTGTACCAACTGGCGTGTTCGGGTTAGGCGGGACTGCATTCGGGACAACCGGATCAAGCGTCCTTATCGGTGCTACGCAGAATAGTCTCACGCTCTACGTATCACAGACACAGAACGAATTTACGGGCACATTCACGAATACGGCAGGGGCAACTACCATCACTATAGTCACCCTACCAGCAAGTCAAGCGATATTCGTAGGTGGGTATATCAACCTGAACGGGAACTTCCGGTATATAACTGCAGATGGAGGAGGACGCGGTGGTGTCGGAGCGTATAGTATTAATACCGCTATAGCAGGGGCAAATACGGGACAACCCTTTACGGCATTTGTATCCTATGGTTGGTTGGTGATGAATCAGGGATAAACGAAAAAAATGTCTGTGTGTATATATATAACGATGTCTCTCAATCTCGTACCAACACAAGCAAAATTAGGAAGCGACATCAAGCGCATCCAGATTCTAAAAAAAATAAATGACCGCATAACCGAGTTAGGTCTAACCCAGTCCCAGTATAAAAACAACACGGAGTTCATATTACTCGTATTGAACCTTATCGAGCATTTGGTTAAAAAAAAACATAATATAAGCAAAAAGCAACTTGCAGTCGAAATAATCACAAACCTATTTCCGTTCAATGGGCAAGAGGTAGAAGCATTAGAAAATAATATCGAATTCCTACATAGCAATGGTATGATAAAAAAAGTGAGTTGGTATTATGCCTTCTGTTGTGGGGTAGTCGAATACTTCAGGAGGGGAAAAAAGTAAATCGGGTTGGGCGAAACTTGGTATATGTGGGAAGGGATATTGGTGTTAATCAATTATTAACGTCAATTAGTCCTCACTGCGTAATGCTCTATAACATTGCCACGGCAAACCCGATACAAATTGCCATAGGAATAATAGCGTCTAAATTTGGCATATCGAAGACACTGGTCGTGCTGATACTTGCGTTTATTCTATGATGCTAAACAACCGGAACAAGTGTCTCGAGTTGTATTTGTTTTTTAACCCACGATACGAGGTACGAGTCATCTGTCCCCCACGAAGCGAACGCTTCCCCTTCGAGCGTATATAACTTCACAGTGACAACCGAGTCATTTGTGTCCAATAGCGAAACACATAAAGTTGCGGATTTAAACATTACGTATGACTGCACAGTCACAGTTGCTTTACAAATCGTAACTGCCTGTTTGATGTTTGGATAGACATTAAATTCGATTGGGGGATTCATTCTATACATATACCCGAGAATAAAAATCCCGAGAGGTTTTCGAAAAACTGATTTAAAAAAAAATCAAAACTAAATCAAAACTGATTTAATTTTGGATTAGAATCAAATCAAAACTAAATCGAAACTGATTTAATTTTGGAGACATACCAAACACAATTTTCGAGACATTATATTATATATCTAAACATTTCTATATAGGAAAATATCCCGGGATATTTTCCTATATAGAAATGTTTAGATATACGTTTTCAATTTCAGTTCCATTCGTTTTCTGTTTTTAAATCGTATAGTTTCGTAATTCGACGTTTCAATTTCAGTTCCATTCGTTTTTTGTTTTTATTCTCGGTATATTATATATCTAAAAATGGAATCTATTATTTCGAAGTCTAATCCAAAACTTTCGACATCATCTATTCGCACCTATTCTGGTCTCATATCAAAATTATTCTATACATTTAATTCGAAGAATGAGGAACCAACTCTCGAATGGTTTAGAGAGAATCGAGAGTCTATCGTAAAGTATATCGAAAATAAACCTCTCAACACGAAACACACCATACTATCGGTTATACGCAAACTTCTACCGGACGACGACCACTATAAAGGTCTCATCGCAAACACAACCTCGTTACGAAGAGACGATGCCGACTCACAGAAACGAACTGCAAAACAGAGTGAGAATTGGATCGAATTTAAAAAGGTTCGAGAGATTTATGATAGGGTTCGAAAAGAGACTGAACCCATTTTAAAAAAACGCACCGCTATATCGAACGAAGAATTTATGAAACTACAAGACCTCGTCATACTCTCGTTATGCAGTGGAATATGGTTCCCGCCCCGCCGTGCGGGTGATTGGGTATATATGAAAATACGCAACATCGAAAAGTCGAAAGACAACTTTATCGACTCGAAGGGAAAAGAGAAACGTTTCGTTTTAAACAAATACAAAACGGCATCGACCTATGGGCAACAGGTCATACCTATACCGAATGACCTGATGCGTATTCTCAAAGCATATATAGCACACAACCCATACGAGTATTTGCTCGTCGATAATATGGGGAAACAATTCACAAACTCTCGATTGACGAAAACATTAAACCGATTATTCGGGAGTAAGGTCTCGGTCGATATGCTCCGTCATATCTATATAACTGATAAGGCGGGTAATATGCCTCACCTGCGTGAAATCCAAAAGACTGCAACTGCTATGGGTCATTCCGTTATGGAAAATCTTCAATACATACGACGCTAATGTGTTATGGTATTTTGGAGGTCGTCGCTACTATTGACTCCGCGTATCGTCATAAAAATGTTCTCTTTTAAATTTTCCAAATTTGCTCGAGCGTGTTCGAACTCCTTTTTTTTGTCATTTATTTTTTCGATGAGGAACCTTTGCGTCTCGTAATACACATATGCTATATACCCGGCAAAAAGAACGAGTGCTTGTATAATGTATAACATCGTATTATATATTATATACATATTCTATTTATATTTTATTCCGGATTATTATCGGGTATAGGTGCTTACTGTCTCACTTGGATTGAACCGGTTGCTGGGTCGAGGATGAAGACGACGTCCATCTTTGCCAGGAAGAAATAAGTCAAATTGTTGGTGGAACCGTTGGTGATCTGTGCCTGTAAATAGGTTTGTCCGGAAGTCATGTTCATGCCGTCCATAATACCCGCTCGTGAGACCTTCTCGAGAGAATACATCCATAAAAATTGGGATTGGTATAAAACGGATGAGGCATTTCCGGAATCACTAAAAATTCTGTCGGAGTCAGTGGGCAAAGCAGTTGCACTCGGGACATAGACGAAATAACGGGTAGGGACAAGTCCGGATTTCCATTCGTATGAGTTGAAGTTTCCAAGTGCTTGTTGGGTTTGCATGAACAACTGGGAGGGGTTGTTGAGAGGATTGATAGGGTTGCTGGGATACAATTGTCCGTTGATGTTCCACGAGAGGGAACTTGCCTGTGGGCACTTACTATCATATATACCGTTGATACATCCTCCCGTTGAAAGCGTGGAAGATTCACATACTCTCAAACCACACGCTCGAACGGATGAACCCTTGATGCCGGTCAAAATGGAAACGGCACCGGTTTGTCCGGAATTAACAGCAGAGGCGGACACACGCCAGGTTAGACCATTGTAATATTGGGGTCCGGTCTTTCCTAACAATCTCATACCTTCCATACCAACATCGACGTATTGGCAGGAAAGTGAGATGTTGTCGAGTGTCGAAACGAATGTTGCAGCGGTACCTGCTGTGCTGGTGACGAAGGTGATGGGTTGAACGGCAGCGGTTTGGAGGGTGACTTGGAGTCTGGAGGTCTGTCCAATGTTAAACATCTTCGATGCTCCTTTGCCTAAAAGGGCAGAGACGAGAGGCACCGAGTAGGAATAATAAACAGTTACAGCACCGTTGAGGGTTACATTGTTAATACCGGTAATAGCGTGTCCGGCAGTGATGTTCTGTGAGTTGCTCGATTCGGGTTCATAAGCAAAACCGAATGGGAGGGCAAGACAATCACGTTGGGCAACATCGATTTCGGTTTCAACGATAGTATCATTTACTAAACCAAACAGATTGATGTCTTCGACGATTGCCCCGGTTTGTTCGGTAATAAACATACGGTCGAACCACGCTAGTGCGTGAGAACGCAAACGGGCAGAAGTGATAATGGCATTGACGGGTGGTGTTGCTCCATTTTGGGGAATTTGGTATGCTACACGGAAATTCACGAGTGTGAATCGGGGGTCTAAATGGACACCCTTTCCACCCGAACAGGGTAAATCGAAAATGATATTCGTGCTGGTTCCGTTCAATTGAAGGGTTTGTGATGCTGTTAAAGTTTGGGAAGGGGACGCAACAGATTGGACGTTGCTTGGAACGACTCTCACGTTGTATGAATTGACACTTGCAGGAAGTTGGTAGTCAATCTCATTACTTAATTCTTTTGGGAAACCGACGGCGGACGACATTCTGTATATAATATACACAAAGACAAAAATTTTTTAGTCCTGTTCTAAAATGACATCTGTCGGGAGTTCGAGTTTTCGACTATTGACCGTTTCGACCAATTTGCTAAATCGTTGAGGGCGTTTCAACATTCGTCGATAGACATTGAACTGTAAGACGAAATACGAACTGACGTTGTTAAAATCAATCTCCTGATTGTTGTCATTCGTGATAGTAAGAACGATTCCATTATTGCCTATACTTCGAATCAAATACTCTGCACCGGTTCCGTTATATACAATTTGGGAATTCAATCGGGCACTATTCGGGATCGACGCGAGAATGTCTGTCGATGCCACGGCAGAGTTGGTTGTAAGCATCAATCCATTCGACAACACATTACAGTGTAAAATATACCGGTCTATCGGGAGAAAATCTACGCTAAATGGTGCAGTGATACTTGCCCCCGTTGTTAAAAGACTCCCGACAAATCCCATATTATAATCACACGTAGTTCCGGCACTGAATCCCCAACTCTGTCCTCCAGCACCCGTATAAGCAAATGTGAATTTATTCGTGATGGACGAAAACGAAACGGTCATTCCTCCCGGAAAAATAGTTCCTAAATACGCCATAAATGTATTCACGTTATAGTTGCCAAATGGCACCGTGTATGCATAGGTATTCAAATTGTATGTGAGTCGTATCGTGCTATTCCCGCTGTAAAAAATATAATTGCTATTACAGATCACTGCATACGGAAGAGACATTGTTATATACTCTATACTATCGTCCGTATCGAAATCGATATTGTTTTTTAAATCGTAGAATGCTTTGCTCTTCATCGTGCCGTTCAGTGGAATACAACTATCGCTCTGTGTATTCAGGTGGAGTGTGATGGTGTCCTTTATCAATTCGCTATACTGTATTGTTTCCATTTATATATGGGGGGAAATTATTTCCCCCCAACCCCCTTTTCGGGTGAAACTTCAGGGGTATGGGGGTTAGGGGGAACGACGAGTTCCCCTTCAACAATCACTTTGCCCTCTTCCGGAACTGCAGCGTCAGTTATGGTTAGAGCACTCTCGATGTCTTTTAAATTCTGTTCATTCACGATTCGCAATTGGTCTAAAACGGTTTCGTCTTCGAGTCCATACATTACCCGAAAGACTGCTTTCAAAGACGGATCGTCGAGTCCGTCGAATAACTTTTCGATGAACTTTTCAGAGTTCTGTTGCTTTATAGTTTTAAATGAAGACATTATAAACTATACATAGAGTTTTTTTTGGGGGAAACGTAGTTTCGCCTATGACCCCTTCCTTTTATAAATATACTAAAGGAGGGGGTTTGGGGGAACCTTGGTTCCCTCAGTCGTAGAGTTCGAAATACAGTAGGCATTGGAAATTGTATATCGGTTTAATTATGGACGAGTTCAAATCCATTGGTCTAAATGTGAGTGTAAAATCCTGATTACCCGTGGGAGTCATTACATTCACTCCACACTCCTCCGCTGTATTGACGAGTATTGTGTGCGCCGTTGACCCACCGGTGAGTGCGTTTTGTGGATATATTAACGACAACAATGTTCCATATGTACTCGTCGCACCCGATAGACTTTGTAAATTACACGCTAAATACCCCATATAGTTGTTCCAGTCTCCCGCTCCCGAAGTCCAAGAATGCATTGTTAGAGTGACACGGACTCGACAATTCTTATACTTATAATTTTCCATACGAAAAATATCATCCCAATTTAGATTCCAACGGACTTGCCCATCCCCGGATTGCTGTGGCATACCGTTGTTCCACGAGGGATTACCAATGCTGGTTAAATATTGAGTATATATTGGCATTTACTAGTATATACTTAATCACAGATATTTTTAAAAAAACTTAACACGGATTTGTGGAGGTTCCGGTGGTGGTTGGGGAACTGCATTTCCCCTAACCCCCTCCTTCTTTGGTTTCGTTATACCTATATCCTTCGAGACCGGTTTCGATTTCGATTTCGTTTTTTTCGCTATATAGATTACGGGTTCATCATCACTACTATCGCCCGATGTTTCGCTGTCGCCATATTCCTCACTGTCGCTCGATGACTCAATCACGAGAGTCCTTGCCTTTACCTGCTTTCCACGCTTCGTGGGTTTTTGCTTTTCGCTTGGTGCTTTCGCTACTGCTGGTTCTGCTATGGGTGTGGCGGGTGGCGGTATAGGTGTTTCGGGTACGGGTTCTTCCTTTGCCTTTTTTGCTCTCGGTTTTTTCTCTTTCGGTTTATCGAGTTCTTCGACCGAGACTTTCAGTCTCTCTGCTTTTTGTTTTTTCAATAGTTCATTACGGGAGGTTGCCATTGCCCTCATTCGTTCTGCCCTACGTGCTCGTTCTTCATCACTTATATTGCTCTTCTTCCGCTCTTTGGTGAGTTGTTCGGGTTGATTTTCGAGAGTTGGTTCGGGTGCTTTTGTTTCTTCCATTGTTTCTATAAATAATAACGACATTATAATTTGGTCGATAGAGCGGAGATGGTATTGATGGTTTGTGCGTATATTCGATTTGCCGTCGCCAACTCTTCTATCATTCGTCTCATATAATATTCCATTTCGACATTCTTGGGTTCAGGTGCAACTTGGTCAGTTTCGCCTAAATAGAATGTCGCGTTGATTGGCATTTGGAATGGAATGGGGTCTGTGTTTCCTAAATCTTCGGGAGGTGGGGTTGCTTTCTTCTTTTTATATGACCTTTTCTTTTTTGGTTCGTCCAATTTAAAATACACCCGTGCTTCCATGTCCTTACGGAGTTCGTTGGCAACAAATTCGTCATACTCTCGATTGAGGTCTGCCGTGCTGTGAGTTTCGAGAGTCTGTTCAGGAATGGGTTCCATCGGGGTCAATACTGTTTTCGGTTTTCGTGGCATTTTCTTTTATATATTCGGTTGAGAGATTTTGTTCTGCCAATTTTTCCCTAAATGCTTTTGCCCGTTGATCGTTCTGTTCTAAATTCCGTTTTATACGTTCCCGTTTTAATTGGAGAGATGACTTTGCTTTTGGCATTGCTATAGAGTGTATCAATGTATTTTTTTAAAAATAGATTGAACTTTTCGGGTTTTTTCGAAAAGGGCAAGGGGGTTCCCTTTGGTTCGAATCGACGAATTGAATATTTTTTGTATGACTGCGTAATATGCTGTGGTGTTGAATTTTTTCCGTCGAAAATTTCCACCCGTGTCAGTGTCAATTTTCAGGATTTTCGTGAAATCCGGCGTCCGGGCATATTCCTATTTACACAGGGAGTTGTCATAATATAGTGTGCTTCTCGTTCCGTTTTATCGTCTGCTGTTTCACACACACACGCTTCGATCAACTCGATTTTGCAGTTCTCGACACCGTATCGGTCGAAAATCTTCCACGCGGTCGTGCTTTGCTCTTTCCTCGACTCTCGATTTTTGTAAGACCATACGTGGTGCGCCATCCGGTCACACAAATAACGTTTCGTCGTTGAACCGATATACACGTGCGCAGGGTCGTGTGGGATTGTGGGAAATATTCGATACACCTTTGTTTGGTTATAATTGACCATTCTATATATGTATATGCCTAAATAGTTTTCACCCAAACATACACATACTCTCGATATTGCTGGTCTCGACCTCTCGAATCCATCGGTATTCGAAACGACTCACGCCCGAATATGCTCTCGAACACCCGATACAAATCGGCATTGATATTCACCGCCATAGCACCACCAGGCATTAACCCTTCATATATACGTGTGAATACTGGTCGATAGAATTCTTCCACCCACTTCTTTCGGGTTGCGTGTTGTGTCATCTCTCGATATTTTTCCAAATTATAGTAGGGTGGAGATGTGAGAACCAAATCGTATTCGACACTGCTATAATCGAAGACACGAGCGTCCATAAAAAACATTCGTGTGCGTGTATGCGTTCGCTCTCTCAAAAAATTACAGAGTTGGGAGTATGGTTCCCGTAGGTTTGTGTTGCTGTCAATACCGATATATTCCGGCACATTTCGAATACAAGCACCGACGAGACGACCACCCCAACCT
>Ga0181349_1000948_pt1 | contig 12425 bp, 5 predicted proteins | sample Su13VDMM110SD_FD_130106 | JGI IMG/M metagenome (GOLD analysis project Ga0181349, IMG submission 130106) | Freshwater viral communities from Lake Michigan, USA - Su13.VD.MM110.S.D | ecosystem: Environmental > Aquatic > Freshwater > Lake | place: USA: Michigan | collected 2013-07-16 | reverse complement strand
GCTTCCAGATAATAAGCCGAATACTTGCATTATAATTATTTAAAGAAAAAACTGCATTTTAACAGGATAACTTATGATGCAATTGAGAATGTTAAGTTATTAAGGGTGAGATGTTTTATATGCATCAAACTCTTGTTTAAGCTCTTGTATGGCCTTGATCAAAGGTGCCACAAGTTCATTGTAGCCAATGGATTGCACATCTTTGCCACCTTGGATTGTATGATCTTGGTAGCCACCAAAATCAATGCCCTTGTCATCTAACACCTGTTTGACTTCTTGGGCAATGAGACCATGGTGATAGCGAGTGCGCTTTTGTGTACCATCATGCACAATGTTGTTGATATCATTGGCTTGTCTCCATTGCTCTATTAGTACCTTGTGGTTTTCTTTTTCCTCTTCAGTTGCTTCAGGAGGCAGAGCAGCTGGAGGAGGGGTTCTATAACTGTCACGAAGGTCCCACTTGTAATCCACAGGGCGCAGTGCCATGATAAAATCTAACCCCAGAGCAGTATCTCTTATATCTGCTTTGTCTCTGATATCAGATCTCACTTGTAATTGATAATAATATACAGTAGTAGCAGCATCACCTAATTGCACTTCATTGTTGCCAGTGGCTGTTGCCTGGTACCCCAACACACTGCAGTTAGTAGCCCTGTTCAACAGTGTAGTATAGCTTCCAACAAGTGTATTGTTAAGACCGTTAAATATATTGTATGCTCCAGCGCTGTAGCCGACAGCAGTATTGCCTGCACCACTTAGCATTTCTGTCAAACAGTAACTCCCTACCGCTACATTGCTAGCAGCAGTAAGTGCTGCAAGAAGTGTTTCATGGCCTACTGCTACGTTATTTACTACTCGGTGCAGTGATGTGTTGGAATTTGCTCCAACAGCTGACTTGAGTGATCTACTACCTATTGCTATGTTATAAGCATCGCCTTTCAAGCCTGAAAGTGCAAAGCTTCCGATTGCAATATTGTCACTACCAGCAGCGGTCAATGAAGCTAATGCATTTGTGCCAATGGCTATATTGCTACTACTGGATGTACATGCACTCAATGCAAAGTTTCCAATTGCTATATTATTGCTTCCTGTGGTTATGGTATTTAGTGCACTTGCACCAAACACTATGTTGTTAGTGCCTGGGCCACGTCCAACCTTGACACCATTAATTATAAAATTATAATTGCCACCTGTAAGAAGACTTCCTGCAGTGTATCTCAATTCTTGAATGCCATCTTGACTGTATCCTACCAGATAATCTGCATTACCTGCAAATGATGATAGGCTAAATTGTGTAAAATTCTTGTTTGCCATATATTATATTTATATTTGAATTAGGTTATCTCCTGCAACAGTAACTAGTGTATCCCCATCAATTCCAACCACTTGATTAGCAGCAGATGGTGTAACAGTGGGTGTAACTGTGGGTGTAACTGTGGGTGTGACTGTGATAGTAGGTGTCACAGTGGGTGTAACTGTGGGTGTTACTGTGTGAGTAGGTGTTACAGTGGGTGTCACTGAAGGTGTAATGGAAGGTGTCACTGTGGGTGTCACTGTATGTGTCGGGGAAACAGTGGGTGTTACTGTGTGAGTAGGTGTTACAGAAGGTGTAGGTGTGGGTGAAACACCGGGTGTGGGTGTCACAGAAGGTGTGACTGTTATTGTGGGTGTTACAGAAGGTGTGGGTGATGGTGTAACAGAAGTTGTGGGTGTCAGTGTAGGTGTTCTGGTAGGTGTAGGTGTCACAGTGGGTGTAGGAGTGGGTGATGGTGCTATACCAAAACGAGGGGCATAGTGGTTGTATCTGTCGTTAACTTGCCAGGAATTCTGTGCTCCTGTGGCATACTCTGTTAAGAAGAAGTCACACTCTGCTGGGTTCCAGCCACCAATGCCGAATAGTCTGATGGTTTGGTTCCATGGTGACCGGAAATTGCCAGAGGCAGATGCTGCCATCATGCCATTCATGTACACACTGGCCACTACTCCTAGAGGCCCACCACATGGAGCCACTGTGAATGTGAGATTGACTGGTACATTGAGAGGCACCACAGTTGCTGGTTGCACTACCCAAGCTGGAGCATCTGCAACAGCTAAGCTTTCACCGTTACTAAAGACTACTGCACCGGGTGTAGGGTGAGCAGCGCCACCCAAGAAACATCTGAAACCACTGAGCTGGTAGCTTTCACTGCTAAACAATGCTCTAAAATATTCTGTAGGGTAGCTGCTCAATCGCAGCCACATGTTGACGGTGAAATTGTTGTTCAATCCCAATTGATTCCAAGTGAAACCTGGGTAGTCAAATACAAAAAAAGTTGAAGTGATCACATGTATGCCACCACCATATATGGTGATGGGATAAAAAGCAGTAGAAGGAGTGATAGTTGCATAATTTGTCAAACTCTTCAAATTCTGAACACTGGTACCAGTGCCTGGATAACTTGTAGGGTCGGCAAAATCAGCATAAAACACTCGGTTGTCAGGAGGTGTGGGTGTCACAGTGGGTGTGGGTGTTTGAGTGGGCGTCACTGTTTTAGTGGGTGTCATAGTGGGTGTTACTGTGGGTGTTGCAGTGGGTGTGAGGGTAGGGGTGGGTGTGATGGTGGGTGTGATGGAAGGTGTGGGGGTGGGGGTGCGCGTGGGTGTGGGTGAGGGAGTAGGTGGTATGAGAGCAGTTAGCAGCTTGAAGTTGGTAACATATTTGTCTGTACCTGCCTGCATCACCACCATGTTGTCGTACACATTGTTGCTCAAGCCCACTTTGTTGAGCAGGTTCACATCATCTATGTCATAAAAAGAGAGAGGCACAGAGCTTAAATTGATTTGAAAGATATGAAACACTGAATTGCCATCCACAACAGAAATCATGGTGGTGTAAGTGGTGATGCTGCTGTTCATGGGATAATAATCATGGGACACATTGGTGTATATGGGATTGCCTGGATCTGAACCAATGGTGTAACTGGCAATGTTCACTGTTCTGTAGTCCACAATGATGTCTTTCTCCACAGTTTGTGTGGTGCCTTCTCCAAAATCATACACAATCTTGATGGTGGTGTAAATGGAATTGTCCACTGCAGAAGGCACATAAGTTATGGTGTGAGGTCCTTTGAGAATGCCCAAATCTATGGTGGTGAATGTGTTCTGCACAGGATACCCCCAAGGAAAGAACAGAGCTCCATTGGCAGTGAATGGATACACAAATGTGCCAGTGGTGGCATTGAAAAAACTGCCATTGGCACTGTTGGGGTATGCAAAACTGGTGCCAAACACAGGATCCAAGAAGAAATAGTGATTCAGGTAATTGGGCACACCAGACATCTGCTGGGCAGTGGACAGTACTACATTTAGAGAATTCACTTTAATTATTTAAAGAAAAAACTGCATTTTAAACTGGGTTAGTTATCAAATTAAGCAGGTGTAAAATTGTATACATTTACAATTGAACCTGGCGCGTTAGAGTTATCTTCAGTCTTTACTATAATTTTATTTGTTGCAGAATTATATGCAAAAACACCTGGTGCAAGGTATGGTTGTGTGATCCAGCTGGCACCATCGTTGTTGGTGTAAAACATGCGGTAATCTGCAGCATTGAAGGTACCACCACTTACAATGTATATTCTATTGTTATAAACTGCTCCATAATATCCAAGCCCCGGATATGCAGCCCCTGTTGCTGTCCAATTTAAACCGCTATCAGTTGATTTGTATAATCTGTTCCCAGAGTTAGTGGCTGCACCATACCGGCTCCAAGTGTAAAGTGTTCCTGGTGTATTTGCAGCAAATAGCTTGTAGTTGTCCCCAGATCCAGTAGCATTGCTTTTGCGTAGAGTCCATGAAGAACCATTAGCTGATTCATATACATCTCTCATGCCAGACATTAATAGAAATTTATTAATTGCAGTATCAAAGCAAACAGGTCCATTTGTCACAGGTGATGTTAGTATGTTTTCTGTCCAATTTGTTCCATTAGCAGAAGTGAAACAGTATCTTGCTGCAACTCCCCCACCGTAGTAGTAGCTTGGAATATACAAATAAAGACCATTACCATAAGCCATGCCACCACCTTCCATGTCTTGAATAAAAGATCCAAACAAACTGTCATTTAACTTGCTATAGGACCAGTTTGTACCATCTGTGGAAGTATACAAATATGGGGTGCTGGTTTGCACTCCAGTGCCAGTACTTACAGATGCAAAAAATCTACTTCCAACAAAATACATTGCAGAAAAACTTTGATAATTATAATCAACACCAGGTATATTTGGCATGGCTACACCAGTGGACCAATTGGCACCATTGTCAGTAGAACTCCTGATGTATTTGTCTTGAAATCCTCCTAATAAAATATTATTTCCATACACCATGCTTCTGAAAGGGTAAGTGTTTGTGGCTGCTATAGGTGGTAAGTCGGGTTGTTGGGGCTGGAGTCCCGCGGGCGAGGGTGTAGGTGTTACAGTTGCAGTAGGTGTCACTGTTGGTGATGCTGTGGGTGTCACAGTGGGTGTGGGCGTGGGCGTGGCAGTTCTTGTGGGTGATACAGAAGGTGTTACTGTGGGTGTTACTGTGGGTGTAACTGTTTTGGTAGGTGTCACAGTGGGGGTGGGCGTGACAGTGGGTGTGGGTGAAACACCAGGTGTTTGTGTCACAGTAGGTGTCACAGTTGCAGTAGGTGTGATGGATGGTGTGGGTGTGTTAGTAGGTGTTTGCGTCGGAGTGAGTGTGACAGTAGGTGTGATGGATGGTGTGGGAGTCACTGTAGGTGTGATGGAAGGTGTGGGAGTCACTGTAGGTGTAGGAGCTGGTGATACTCCAATGATATCCAATGTATATGGCCAAGTATTGGAATCAAATGCGTATGTTTCTTGAGCATTTAACTGTGCAAGAGAATTGATCTTGTCTTGTGGTCTGAATTGCACAAAGTATTGACCATTTTCAGATACACCCACCACTCTGTTCATGTTTGTAAATGTGTTGGCAGATGTGAGCACATAATTGTGACTGGAATTGTTCTTGGATATTTGATATCTGCCAACAATGGCAAGATGTTGATCATATGGTATGCCTGGTGTTAGTGAAGGAGTGGGTGTGACAGTGGGTGTGGGTGTTTGTGTTTTAGTAGGGGTAACTGTGGGTGTCACAGTGGGGGTTGCAGTGGGTGTGGCAGTGGGTGAAGGTGGCGGTGGGCTAACAGAAGGTGTGACTGTTTTAGTAGGTGTAACAGAGGGTGTAGTTGTTGAAGTAGGAGTGGGCGTTGCTGTTTTTGTGGGTGTAAGGGTAGGTGTTGGTGTTTTTGTGGGTGTTATAGAAAGCGTGACTGTGGGGGTCACAGTGGGTGTAACTGTCATAGTGGGTGTTATCGACGGTGTAGGGGTAGGAGATGGGGAAGGGGCAATATCAGATAATGCCATAGTATAATCAACACCACCAACCACTTGTGACCAAACACCTGTGAGTGGTGTGAATACATTTCTATTGCTGTTGTTACCTAATCCCAATTGACCGTCATCATTTCTCCCTGTACCAAACCACTTGGTAGTACCTGCACTCAGTGCCATGGTTTGGTAACCACCACAAACCACCTGTGACCAAACACCTGTGAGTGGTGTGAATACATTTCTACTGCTGTTGTCACCTAATCCCAATTGCCCAGAGCTATTCGCCCCAGTGCCAAACCACTTGTTAGTATCAGCTGACAGTGCCATGGTGTGTGTTTGACCACAAACCACCTGTGACCAAACACCTGTTAATGGTGTAAATGCATTTCTATTGCTATTATCTCCAAGACCCAATTGACCACTAGAATTCCATCCTGTACCAAACCACTTGTTAGTATCAGCTGACAGTGCCATGGTGTGATTATAACCACAAATCATCTGTGACCAATTGCCAGTCAATGGAGTCAAAGTGTTTACCCCATATGGGGGGGTTGTAGATGTATAGCCTAATCCCAGTTGACCATAAAGATTGTATCCTGTGGCAAACCACTTGGTAGTACCAGCACTCATGGCCATGGTGTGATTGTTACCACAAGCTACTTGTGACCAATTGCCAGCTACTTGTGTGAATGTGTTGCAATCAACGTTGTTGTCCAATCCCAATTCACCTACACCATTGTCTCCAGTGGCAAACAATTTAGTAGTGCCTGCTGATAGTGCCATGGTATACCATGTACCAGTTATTATTTGACCCCAGTTACCAGTAAGCGGCTGCAGTGTATTTACATCTCTATTATTACCAATACCTAGTTGACCTCTCTCATTGTATCCTGTGCCAAACCACTTGCCAGTGTCTGCTGATAGTGCCATGGTATGAAGACCATTTTTACAAACCACCTGTGACCAAACACCTGTGAGTGGTGTGAATACATTTCTATTGCTGTTGTTACCTAATCCCAATTGCCCAGAGCTATTCCGCCCTGTACCGTATAATAAGCTCATACCCTTATGCCTCCTGTGTTAAAATGATGGTCATACATATAATTTATCATGATATGCTCCTATGTAAATCATTTACTTTTTGCTGATAAAATACAATGTCTTCTTTTAAGAGATCTACCAATTCATCCTGCCTATATGTACAAGTATTAGTTACTATATACTGTCCTATATCAGAGGTATCCAGATCCATATCTAAAAATTTACCTAATTTTTTAAATGATAACTCCAAATTATTTAATGTGTCTGCAATACCATAGAAATTATGATTGGTCATTTTTGAACATTTGAAAATATCATCAATTACTTTTAATTTTTGATTATTAAAAGTAAATGTAAATTTACCAATATTTTTTATAAAAAAATCTGTATATTCTTCTATACTATTAAATTGATCGATCCAGGTGCTAATGGCATAATTTGATTTTCTTTTTTGAGGTTGTTGTTTAATTTGTCGTGACCAAGCACGTGCTTGTCTATATGAAAGATAGAAGTTAGAAATAGGGTGCACCATAAAGGTGAACGAAAAATCAGATGCATCTTTAACTAATTTATTGTATGGAAATATTCCTCCCACTGAATTATTCACATTGGAAGGATATCGCATGTTATGTTTAACGCCATCAAAAGGTGTTGATAGTAGATCATAAGAATCTATTAATCCTTTCTCATACCCAATTTTTTCTTCTAAAGGACTATCAAACTCAAACATCATGTCAACATTACAATATCCATACTTTGCATCTAACACGTCAACAATACAAGATTTTGAAGTATAGCCAGACCCGCGGAGGCTGTGAACTTGAAGTTGTAAAATTATCATGATACATCTCCCAAGTATTGGCCTGTGCCACCTTGGTTGGCTGTGAAGCCATTGCGATTGATGCATTTGCCGGCTGCTCCACCTCCAGTAACACCATCTGGACCAGCTTGAGCAGATTGACCGTTTGCACCGAGATTGCCACCATATCCACCTTGTGAATACTGTCCACTGGTAGTACCATAGGCTGCTCCACCAGCTAATGCAGTTCCTGCATCACCGGGCTTATTTCTTTCTGAGTTTGCACCTGTACCAGAAGCTCCTCCTGCTCCTGCATTAATCCCTGCACCGCCGCCACCTGCAGAAGATGTAGCTTTATCACTCCCATTGTCGGGAATATTATTACCATAACCGCCGCCACCACCACCGCCACCTATGACTCCATTGTTGGTGATGATTAGATTATTATTTAAATTAATGGCAGGACCTCCACCGCTACCTGCGCTCCACGATCCACCTGCACCACCTGCACCTGCAATAACACCATTGGCAGGTGAATTAGTACCATCCGACACTGCAGGCACAATGAGCTTGATGGTGGATCCTACAGGCCATGTGCCAGTGTCCAATGCATATGACCCAGTTGATGAACTTCCAATGTTGCCTGCCACAGTGAATTCCACATTTCTTGCACCTGCAGGCACACCATAGATGGCCACATATGCATTGTACAGATTCACATCCAATGTGTTGGTATTAGCTGTACCAATTGTTACAAATTGTGTGGTGGGTGATGCAGTGGGTGTCACAGTGGGTGTAGGTGTCATGGTGGGTGTTCTTGTGGGTGATACAGTAGGTGTCACAGTGGGTGTCACAGATGCAGTGGGTGTCACAGTGGCAGTGGGTGTTCGAGTGGGTGAAATGGTCACAGAAGGCGTCACAGTGGGGGTAACAGAAGGTATAGGTGTTCTTGTAGGTGTTTGAGTGGGGGTAACCGTGGGTGTTTGGGTAGGTGTTCTGGTGGGTGTAGGTGTGTTGGTAGGTGTTTGTGTAGGAGTGAGTGTTGCCAGCACTTTGAGACGCAAGGAATAAGGCACTTTTCTGCTGGTGATCAGATATGCAGATCCAGGTTGCATCACAGTCAATGTATTTTCTCTTTGCAATGGATCATATTCATCATATTCCACAAGTGAAGAGTGATCTGTGCTGGTACCAATGACCTTGATGGTGTTGCTCAGATCTATGCTAGGCAAGTAATTCTCGTAATCAATATTTTGAATATACTGGGCATATTTGGTGATTTGCACATTGGCAAATAAAGGAGTAGCAGTTGGAGTAGGAGTGGGTGTGGGTGTCATAACACTAAATCTCCTGCTGTGAAGTAGTTGACATATGTATAATTTATGGGGGCTCTGTAATAGGTAAACACTTCATTTGCATAAATGGGGTCAAATAACACATTGGCCACAAGCTGTGCTCCAATGTACAGATTCATGGTGTCAGGTATTGTGAGAGCAGACAAGCCATTGTAACTCAGCACATCTTGACTGCCATCTGTGGTCAGGGTGACACCACTTAATCCAATGGGCCCAGGTCCTGCAATACCTGTGTTCACATTCAATCCTGGATCAGATGTACCCACATTATTCCAAAAGAAACCATTCACATTGAAGTTTTTGATCATCATTTTGGTTGCAGATGTCCCAGAGCTGAATGACAAGCATGGTTTCACATACCTGGGCAATGCTTTTGTCAGGTTATAATTGGCATATGTGTAAAACTTTTCTTGATCTGACTTCTTGTGCTGCACAATGACTTGTCTTCCCAAATTGGCAATGCGCACTCTGACTCTCTTGAATTCTGGTGCACCAGCAGTGATGTACTGATAAATGGTGAATGGTTCTTCAAATGCAGACAGTGCAGGTGTTCTGTACAGTGTTTGATATGCTTTGAAGAAAGCATCTCTGATGGTGATGGAGTTCGGCACACTTGCACTGTACCCCTGTGTGTTGAAGCCTTGCAAGCCAAAATTACCATTGATGTCAAATCCAATTCCCAAAATGCCACCAGAAAGACCTGCATAATTGATGAAAGCAGCTTGATTGAGTGCATTTGCACTGATGAATGTTGCATTGGTGTAGTTTAATCCAGGTCCAGGTGCTCCTCCTGTGGTCTGTGCAGTGTATCCCAAGAAAGATACACAGAACCCTTCACCAGCTTGTTGTTGATCACCATGGCAAGCATAATCAAATGTGACCACCACATCTTTGGTAGTGTCAAATCCGCTGCTGGCATATATGATGGTGCTCACAGATTCAGGTGTGAGTATGTAATTACCAGAAGGGTAAATGGTCAAGGTAGTTGTTGCAGATCCTGTGAGGTTGACATCTGCTACCACAGCACTCACAGTGTAGGTGCCAGTGCTAATGGGCAACACCTGGGTATTGCCTTGCAAGTAGTAGGTATTGAACGTCAATCCACCATATGCAGCTGCATATGCAGTCACAGTTTGAACTGTGCCATTGTATATGTAATTGGGTGCAGGTGGATCAAATGATATTGCATTAGAAATATCTAATTTTTGCAATGCAACAGTTGTTTGTGCAGTTACTGGTACAAATATGGATGTGGAAGCAGAACTCAACAGCAGTGTCACTGTGCCAGAACCACTCAAAGCGGAAAGTGTATTTGTGGCCACCATGGCACCAGGGCCAGACAACACTGAAGCATACACAGGAATGTCATTGGTAGAGAAATAGTAAGCAGAAACACGTGTCACTGCAGTCTGTTGGTATCCCAATGTTGCAGGCACACTAATTATGTTAATTTCTGGTGTGGCTCTGGGCACAGAACCAGGTGGTTCATTTGGTGCGATGAATGCATTGTAAGGAGGGCTTACCAGCTTGGTGTATGCACTGTCAGTATATGCTGTTCTGCCTTGTGGGTTGCCAGTGTAAACAAAAGACAATCCAAAATCAGTAGGATCAGCACTCAATTGCAAGTACAGGCTGTCTATGGCTTTGGAACTCAATTGGCAATTTTGCACTTGCAGATCATATGTGGAAGATATGTTTTGATGCAGAGTGATGGCAGTTAGTGGGTTATTGCTACAATTCAAGTAGTTTATGTTTTGTATATTGGATAAATTGAGTGTAGACAATTGATTGTTATATAGATAGAGGTACTGAAATGAAGGAGAGTTTAAATTGATCTGAGATATTTGATTGCTATAAAGATATAGTGTTACATAATCTTGACTTTGTGCATTGAAATTTACACCTGTTAGCTGATTAGAATTTGCAACGCATTGCGACAAAACAGGGTGTGAATTGATTGTTAATTGTCTTAATTGATTGTTGTTCAGGTACAAAACATCCAAGTTGCTGCTGTTGCAGTCAACAAAAGAAGATAACATATTTGTATATGCATATACTGTTACAAGAGAATTGAAATTATTAATATCCAGACTTGTGATGGAATTGTTGTTGCAAATTAAGCTTGTCAAATTAGTGGCTTGTGGCAAGTTCACTTCATTGAGTTTGTTTTGTGTTACAGACAGGCTAACTAAATTTTTCGTGTTTATTTGTGGAGGGAGAGCAGTGAGACTTGCAAGACCAATTGAAACAACACTCAAGAAATTGGTGTTGGTCAGATCAATGGCAGATAAATTGTAGAGTTGGTTGCTAAGGGTAAGGCCACTTAAAGAAGGGTTATTGACAAGTGATATGGCAGATAATGAATACCTGTTGGCTGGTGAGCTAGAAAAGGTACCTGCAATTTGAACTGTATGGAGAGAGGGGTTATTGTCTAGATTGTATCTTGGCACTTTGGGGTTGGTAGAAGAATTAAAATATTTTAAACTGGGAGAATTGAAGGTCACTGTGGAACTTAAGTTGGCATTAACGGTTAAATTCACAGTTCGAAGAGAATTGTAGGTGAGGTTGGTGTTGAGTGCAGTTAATCCAGGATTGGATTGTATGTCAATGATTTGCATTGCACTCAGACTTTGTAAATTCAAGTCATAAGGTGTAGATGCAGATCCCATTGTGTAGAAACGGAGCCAATTTAGAGCAGAAAGTCCAGAAAAATCAAAAGAAGAAAGCTTTGGGATATTGCTGAGGTACAGTGTTTGCAAGTTTTGCAAATATGTCACATTCAAGCTGGTCAAGGCAGGCAGATTGGCAAAACTAAGCAAGTATACTTTGTTAAAATTATTAGGTGAAGACAGATTTATAGTTGTATCAGGATTTCCATCCAAGAACAGTGAGCTAGTTCCATAGGTAGGGTATATGACGTTGGTTAATTTTGAGCAGCCATTAAGATACAGATCTCCTAGGCCAGTCAAAGGTGTTAAATCCACTGAGGATAATTTTGAGCAGCCAGCAAGAGTTAAGTAGCTGTTGGGAAGACCGATGGGAGGTGCAGGATCATTGTCCAGATGCACGTCACTGAAGTTGATGCTTGTTAGAGATGGGCAAGATTGTATTTGAAGATTGTACAGCCTGGTTGAACTAGGTATTTCTGCAAAATTTAAATGAACAAGATCGGGAGAATTGCTTACATTCAAAGCTCTCAAACTGGATAAACCAGCAATGCCTTTGATGGCGCTCAAGGCACTCAGAGAACCCAGTCCAGATATATCCAAATAATATAACCCAGACAATGCATCTAATGTAATGTTGTTTGCAGAAAGGGTGTATTGTGGGTCATATGGCGCTGCTTCACCGCTGTATCCCCTGCCACCCACATACAAGTACTGCAGAGTGGGAAAATTAGGAATATTAACTGCAGTTAAGTTGTTGTTTGCCAGGCTTAATATTTCAATTGAGCTTAGAGGTCCAGTGAGGTTGAAGGAATTTAATTTTCTATTGGAATATGAGAAGGTATTCCAGCGACTGATTGTAAAAACTCTTAGGGCAGATAGAAACTGTGTGTCACACAGAGAGAAGTCTTTGACTTGTAATGGATTTTGGCCTGCATATACACTTGGAATTTGACCACCTTTGAATTCTAATGCAGAAAGAGATCCATCTGACATATTCAAACCACTAGAAAATTGACAACCACTGATATTGAAGGTTACCAAATTACCCTGTCTGAGATCCATGTAATTGATATTCTTGTTAAATACACCTGCAATCCTCACTGCAGTAAGATTGCCATAGAAATTTCCAGCCCACATGATAAGATTTGTAAAATACTGATTGTATCTCAAATCCAAGTCTCCTCTC
>Ga0181349_1000940_pt1 | contig 12494 bp, 9 predicted proteins | sample Su13VDMM110SD_FD_130106 | JGI IMG/M metagenome (GOLD analysis project Ga0181349, IMG submission 130106) | Freshwater viral communities from Lake Michigan, USA - Su13.VD.MM110.S.D | ecosystem: Environmental > Aquatic > Freshwater > Lake | place: USA: Michigan | collected 2013-07-16 | reverse complement strand
TTAAAAGCACAATGGACACCAGAATTTGCTCAAGATTTAAACGCATACCAATCTTTGGATGCTGAAGCTGAATTGACTTCAATCATGAGCGAATATATCGCATTAGAAATTGATCTTGAAGTAATTGATATGTTAATCCAAGATGCTTCTGCAGCAGATGAATATTGGTATGCTACTAACAACCGTGTATTAAATTCTAGCAAAACAGGATATGATAATGCTAATTTCTTCAACACACAAGGTCAGTGGTTCCAAACTTTAGGAACTAAAATGCAAAAAGTTAGTAACAAAATTCACCAAAAGACTTTACGTGGTGGTGCAAACTTCATCGTAACTTCTCCAACTGTAGCAACTATCCTTGAATCAATCCCAGGATTTGCTTCATCTTCTGATGGTGATGTAACAAAAGCTAGCTATGCATTTGGTATCCAAAAAGCTGGTCAAATGAATAGCCGTTATACAGTTTACAAAAACCCTTACATGACTGAAAACTTAATGTTGATGGGTTATAGAGGATCTCAATTCCTTGAAACTGGTGCGGTATTTGCTCCATATGTGCCTCTAATCATGACTCCATTAGTGTACGATCCAGAAACATTTACTCCACGTAAAGGTTTATTGACTCGTTATGCTAAGAAAATGATCCGTCCTGAATTCTTCGGTCGTATCTTTATTAACGATTTGAATGTACTTTAATCGGTAGTAAATAACCAAAAATGAAGAGCCTGGCGAAAGCCAGGCTTTTTTTATCTTTTTACAATATTTATCAACAAACGTAGTTATATGACAGATTTTAATAGAACTGCTGAAGCGCAGGAAGTTTTTAAAGAAAAAAGAAAACCTAAGGGCCCAATCAAATTTAATATACAATTAAACGAAGAGCAAAAGCGTGCTAAAGAACTAATCTTAACTAGTACAATAACTGTATTAAGAGGTAAAGCTGGGTCTGGTAAATCATTGTTAGCAGCAAATATTGCTCTTGATTTATTGTTTAAAAAAGATATTGAAAAAATTATCATCACTAGACCAACTGTAGTAGCAGGAGAAGATATTGGATATCTCCCAGGTGACGTTAATGAAAAATTAGCTCCATTTACAGCTCCTGTATATGAAAACATGCATCGTCTATACAATAAAGAAAAAATTGAAAAATGTATAGTTGAAGGTGAAATTGAAATTGTACCTGTTTCATTTATGCGAGGTAGAAATTTTACAAACTGTTTAGTTGTAGTAGATGAAGCACAAAACTTAACAGACAACCAAACTGAACTGCTTTTAACTCGTATATGTTCCGGTAGTAAAATGATATTTTGTGGGGACGCTGCTCAAGTTGATTTACGAGATAAAAAAACATCTGGATTTGATGTCATATGCAAACATATGAAAGAAGTCCCAGGCTTTAACGTAATCACACTAGAAAAAAATCATAGACATCCAATAGTAGACGATATTTTAGAAGTATACAAATCTTTCAGAGGTTAGCCATATTTATAAATAAAATATAAATGGCTAATTTGTATGTAACCATTACTGAGGAAATTACACTTCCAAATAATACTACTGAAAAAACGTATGTCTTTAAAAATATTACGGGAGTTAATCAAATTCTTCGTCGTGTAGATACTATTGCTACAACTTTTAGTGGTTCAGGAATTGAAATTATCCGTTTTTGTAATAGTGAAGAAGAACAAACTGGTGGAGCATTTGTAAAATCTCAAGTACAATACATTCGAATTACCAATTTATCTACCCAATATAATACTTCGGTGTATTTAATTGCAAATGATAACACAGAAAGTGCTATATTTGATTTAGGTCCTGGGAAATCTATAATGTTAGGGGATACTGAAATAAATACCCCATCAATTAATGATTATGTTGTAGATGGATACGTTGATGAAGCTTACTATAGTGAATTCATATATTTAAGTTCTATTAAAGCAAAAGCAATTTCAGGAAGTACACAATTAGAATATTTTGTAGCGTCCACTTAATATTTATAAATAAAAGAAAATGGCAAATTTAACACTTAGACAAGTAAAAGGTTCTCCTCTTACCATCGCTGAATTAGATGGTAACTTTGAATACTTTACAGGTTCATTTACTAATACAGGAATAATTACTGCAAAAGGATTTAGTGGATCCTTTACTGGTAGTATTGCTACGGCATCTTATGTAAACCCTTTAGAACAAGATGTTCAACTTACAGGATCTTTAGTAGTTGATGAAGGGTATTTTGCTAATTTTCCTACATATTCAATCAACTTAACTATCCCCTCAGGATATAACGCATTATTAATAGGACCTATTTATAATTCAGGTTCAATCACAGTTGGAACCGGTTCTAGATTAGTAATATTATAATATAAAAAAAATGAGTACATTAAGTGTAAACACAATAAATCCAATATCAGGAAATAATTTAATTCTTTCAGGAAGTAATATTGCTATTCCTGGAAATTTAACTGTAACAGGAAATATCATAGGAAACATTAGCGGATCTGCTACTATTGGAGGCATTTTAACAGTTAACGCAGCTACTGGAACAGCAACTATTGTAGGCTCTCTAATTGTATCTGGTAGTAACACATTCCACAATATTGGAGCAATGACAACCGGTTTAAATTGTATTGTTCGCACTGGAAGCAATGCAATGGCCCAAGGATATCTTACTTTTGCTTCAGGTTCATTTTCACATGCTGAAGGTGGAATTACTATAGCATCAGGGTCATATTCACATGCTGAAGGTATTCAAACAACAGCAGTTGGTGAATCATCACATGCTGAAGGTGCAGGTACAATAGCAACAGGAGCTGGTTCACATGCTGAAGGAGGTTTATTAAACTATGCAAATACTGCAACTGCTACAGGTGAAGTTTCTCATGCTGAAGGATATGGTCTAAGTATAGGAGTTGGTTCACATGCTGAAGGAGGATATTATTTATATGATCCTTATAATAGTCAATGGATTGTTTCTACAGGTGGAGGTCAATCTTATGGGCCCGGTTCACACGCTGAAGGAGCAGGTGTTCAATCCCGTGGGGAAGTTTCACATGCTGAAGGAGTTAATTCTCAAGCTTGGGGAGTAGGTTCACATGCTGAAGGTGGATATATGACAGCATCCATTGATCAAAGTGGTATAACAACTGTTATACAAGTTGCTGGAGGTATAGCATTTGGAAACGGTTCACATGCTGAAGGTATTGGCACAAGAACATTAAATTCTGGAACTGGTTCACATGCTGAAGGATCTGGAACAGTTGCAGCTGGTGCTACTTCACATGCTGAAGGTAGACAAACAAGAACTGATGGTAATTCATCACACGCTGAAGGATTTAGAACCTCAGCTTCAGCTGATTATTCACATGCTGAAGGTAGTGGCTCTAAAGCTTCTGGAACAGGTTCACATGCTGAAGGAAACAATACGCTTGCTTCTGGAATTTATTCACATGCTGAAGGATACATAACATCTGCTTCAGCTAACTATTCACATGCTGAAGGTGTAAATACTATAGCTGAAGGGATAGGCTCACATGCTGAAGGTTTACTTACCACAACTTCAGGTGCTTTATATGCACATGCTGAAGGGGAAGCTGGTGGTGCTCTTGGTAGAGGTTCACATGCTGAAGGATTTCAAACAATTGCTATTGGAAATTATTCACATGCTGAAGGAGTTAACACTGAAGCTCGTGGGGTAGGCTCACATGCTGAAGGTGGATGGGCTAATGTAATATATTCTCCAACATTTCCTTTTTATCCTACCAACATTGGATTTACACCCGGAGGAACTGCATGGGCCCCAGGTTCACATACTGAAGGTTATATGGTTCAAGCATTTGGAACATCATCACATGCTGAAGGTGGATTTACTCAAACCTATGGGTATGCCTCTCATGCTGAAGGATATCAAACAATAACAAATGGAGATAATTCACACGCTGAAGGTGATAATACTGTTACCTTTGGAACCGGTTCACATACCGAAGGACGATACACAACAGCTTCAGGTGATTATTCACATGCTGAAGGTAATAGATCTATAGCTTTTGGAACAGGTTCACATGCCGAAGGATCTGGATCTATAGCATCTGGTTCATATTCACATGCTGAAGGACGATACACAACAGCTTCAGGTAATTATTCACATGCTGAAGGACAAGGTACTTTAACTACAGGGATAGGTTCACATGCTGAAGGTCTTAATACAATTTCTTTAGGAATCTATTCCCATGCTGAAGGACAAGGCACAATAGCGTCTGGTTCATATTCACATGCTGAAGGTGCTGGTACTGAAGTTACTGGAAATTATGCTCACGGTGAAGGAAATGGCACATTTGCTACAGGAAACTATTCACACGCTGAAGGTGAAAACACAAGTGCTCAAGGAATATCTTCACATGCTGAAGGTGTTAATACTTTATCACCCGGAAATTATTCACACGCTGAAGGAGACGGTGCTGAAGCTTTTGGAATTTCTTCACACGCTGAAGGTCTTAACACAGATGCTCAAGGAACAGGTTCACATGCTGAAGGGAATGAAACAGTTACCCAAGGATATGCTTCACACGCTGAAGGAGGTCAAACAGCAGCAATAGGAGTTTATTCACATGCTGAAGGATCTAATACTGTTGCTTTAGGAACAGGTTCACATGCTGAAGGGTATAATACCATAGCATCCGGTTCATATCAACACGTTCAAGGACAATTTAATACTCATGGTGACAATACATCATTAATGATTGTTGGAAATGGTACAACTAATGTATCACGTAAAGATGCATTTAAAGTTAGAATGTCCGGCTCAATTATACTTCCAACCACCCAATCAAATGCTCCTGCTTGGACAGGTGCAGATGGAGAAATGATATTTGCAACCGTAACAGGAAGTTATAGATTTTATGTTTGGATGAATGGAGCTTGGAGATCAGGTTCACTAGCATAATCTAAAAAAATATTTAAAAATTTAAGGCACCTAAATGGTGCCTTTTATTTTTCCCCTTAATATTTATAAATAAAACGATAATCAATGAGCACAATCAGTACTAACACTATTCAACCCTTATCGGGGAATACAATAACAATCCCAGGAGATTTAACTGTAACAGGAAATATTAATGGAAACATTAGTGGGTCTGTACAAATTGCTGGAATTGCAACCTTTGATCCAGTTACCCAAACAACCACCATTTCAGGATCATTAATCATATCCGGAGGAAATACACTTCACAACGTTGGAGCAATGACAACTGGTATAAGTTGTTCTGTTGCTTCTGGAAGCAATGCAATGGCTCAAGGATTACAAACTGTTGCTTTAGGGTATGGTTCACATGCTGAAGGTGGATACGCTATTTACAACCCAACTGCAAATGCAGTAATTTCTGTCACAAATGGAGGGAATGCTAGCGGTATGGGTTCACATGCTGAAGGAACTAGTACTGATGCTAGAGGAATTGGTTCACATGCTGAAGGTGCTAGTACTGTTGCTTCTGGAGCATTTTCACATGCTGAAGGTGGATACATTACTGCATCTGTTGATTTAAATACAGGAATTACAACAATTAATATATTTAATGGTGGTAGAACATTTGGCCCAGGTTCACATGCTGAAGGAGCAAGTACAAGAACACTTTCAACAGGTTGGTTTTCACACGCTGAAGGATATAATACAAGAACCGCTGGAATTTATTCACATGCTGAAGGTAGTGGATCTTTAACTTTTGGATCAGGTTCACATGCTGAAGGATACATAACATCTGCTTCAGGTGATTATTCACACGCTGAAGGTGAAAGTACAATAGCTAGTGGATATGGTTCACACGCTGAAGGTAGTGCTACTATTGCTTTTGGATATGGTTCACACGCTGAAGGTAGTGCTACTGTAGCTTCTGGACTCTACTCTCATACAGAAGGAAATCAAACATCTGCTTCAGCACAATATTCCCACGCTGAAGGAGATAATACAATAGCTAATGGTTTTGGATCTCATGCTGAAGGTAGACAAACAAGAACTGATGGTAATGCATCACATGCTGAAGGTTGGAATACATTAGCAAATAGCTTTGGATCACATGCTGAAGGTTATTTTACCTCAGCTTCATCACAATTCGCTCATGCTGAAGGATATCGTGGGTTTGCTTCTGCTGCATATTCACATGCTGAAGGTGTATTTACATATGCTGCTGGAAGAGGTTCACATGCTGAAGGAATAAACACATTAGCTTCTGGAGCATTTTCTCACGCTGAAGGTGTTTTAACAAAAGCAAATGGAACTGGATCACATGCTGAAGGGGGATATGCTGATGTAACATGGGCTGGTTTTCCACCAGAACCAGTTGCTATAACATCTTACCCAGGAGGAACAGCTAATGGAAAAGGATCTCATGCTGAAGGACAAGAAACAGTTGCTGAAGGCTGGTTTTCTCATGTTGAAGGTGCTTACACACATGCTAATGGTGAAGGAGCCCATGCTGAAGGATTTTTAACTTCAGCCTCAGGTTTATATTCACATGCCGAAGGATCTCGAGCAAAAGCTTTAGGAAATCAATCACATGCTGAAGGATATTCTACATTAACTATAGGATTTTCATCTCATGCTGAAGGTTCTACTACAACAGCCTCAGGTGACTATTCACATGCCGAAGGATCTGGCTCTAAAGCTTCTGGAACAGGTTCACATGCTGAAGGAGAAACTACAATAGCATCTGGACAAGGTTCACATGCTGAAGGTAATCGTACAAGAACTGATGGATATGGTTCACACGCTGAAGGATACCAAACTTCAGCCTCAGGTAACTATTCACACTCTGAAGGTATTTTAACTATAAATAGAGGAATAGGTTCACATGCTGAAGGACTTGGTTCTATAATTTCAGAGTCTTTATATTCACATGCTGAAGGAGAATTAAACCAAATTTTTAGTAGAGGTGCTCATGCAGAAGGAACCCAAACTCAAACTTATGGTAATTACTCACATGCTGAAGGAGTAAATACTTCAACTTACGGAAATGGTTCACATGCTGAAGGGGGATATGCTGATGTAACATATTCTCCAACATTCCCATTTGCTCCTGTTGTAATCTCTACAAGTGGTGGAGGAACCTCATTTGCCCCAGGTTCACACGCTGAAGGAGCCTTTACTGAAACCCATGGAACTAGTTCACACGCTGAAGGAGCAAATACTTCAACTTATGGATATGCATCTCATGCTGAAGGGTTTTTAACAATATCTCAAGGTCCAAATTCACATGCTGAAGGTGTTGGAACAATTGCTTTTGGAACAGGTTCACATGCCGAAGGATCTGGATCTATAGCATCTGGTTCTTATTCACACGCTGAAGGACAAAACACAACAGCTTCAGGCAACTATTCACATGCTGAAGGACAAGGTACTTTAACTACAGGGATAGGTTCACATGCTGAAGGTCTTAATACAATTTCTTTAGGTATATTTTCTCATGCTGAAGGACGATCTACACTATCCTCAGGAGGATATTCACATGCTGAAGGTTTATCTACTACTTCCTCAGGAGCATATTCACATGCTGAAGGTGGAGGTTCAATATCACTAGGCCAATATTCACATGCTGAAGGGTATTTTACAACAACTCTTGGACAAGGCTCACATGCTGAAGGTTTCGGAACAATTGCTTCTGGTTCATATCAACATGTAATGGGTGTTTATAATACTCAAGGAGATGCTATATCTTTAATGATTGTTGGTAATGGATCCGATAATAGCACTCGTAAAGATGCATTTAAAGTAAGCAACAACAACTCAATAGTTATCCCTCAAACACAATCTTCTGCTCCTGGTTGGATAGGAACAAATGGAGAAATTATTCCTGCAACAGTAGGAGGTCAATATTTCCTTTATATGTGGATGAATGGAGCTTGGAGATCAAGTTCATTTGCATAAAACATACAACATACTTTAAAAATTAAGGCACCTAAATGGTGCCTTTTATTTTTTTTCTTATATGTATCAACAAAACAATCGATGAGTACATTAAGAGTAAATAATCTTGAACCTATTTCAGGTAATTCTGTAACAGTAAATAGTGAATTATTGATTAAAGGGCCTGGAGGGGATATTGTAGTAGGTGGTACAGGATCTTCTAATATATCAGCATCATATGCTACTACAGCTGGATGTGCTAGTAACATAAACATTTCTACTATTGTTCCTGGAGATACTACAACTTCTGTAGTTTTAGTAAATGAACAAGCAGTAGGTTGCCAATCACCTTTTATTGATTCTGGTTTAACTTATAATGCTTCTACAAACATATTAAACGCAACTGTTACAACTGCTCAAACAGCTTCATACGTTAGTGGATCTAATGTTATTGGAACTGTTACAACTGCTCAAACAGCATCATATGTTAATACGTTAAATCAAAACGTAACAATAAATGGAAATGTAACTGCAAGTGGAGACATCAGACTTACCACTTCAGGAAGTGCTGTTGTTCGTCCTATAATTAATTTAGTACCTACTGGAACTGCTTCATTTGACCCAAATTCTACAAATACTACTACATATTCAAATTACGGAATTAACATAATTTCCACAGCATCTTCTCAATCATATTGTTTAAGATTACCTCAAACACCTACTCAAGGTAAAACAGTTACACTTATCAATAAAAGTGGTATAAATGTTCTTGTTTTTCCAAGTGTAATAGGTGGAGATATTAATGGAGTAATTGATGGATACTTAGTTATCCCATCTGATGGAAAATCATATTCATTTGATTGCTACGAAAACCCACTCCCAGGAGGATGGTCAGTAACAAATGTTAACGCATCATCAACAACAATTACTTCTGGTGTTATTAATTTTAATCACACTACATCTTCTAGACATATTGCTTTTGTAAATGATTCAATTAAAGTAAGTGGAAGTAATTTAAGTAGTGCTAATGCATATAATGGATTAAATACAACTCAATATGCTGTAGGTAACTTTACTAATGCCTTTGGAACATATATTTTTGGACGCATCTACCCAGATACTATTACTGGTCAAAACACATGGAATTCTATTGATAGTATTCAAGTTTTAACAAATATTACTGCTAGTAGTAATGTTGATACAAATTTAAGACTTTCATTAGGAACTACTGTTGAATATTATGAAAATTTAAACCCAACAGGACCCGTTACTCCATTTAATCCTATTGCAACATATAATTCTTTTAATACAAATGTATTAACTCCATGGATTAACAATCATCCTGGAACAATTAATTCATGGATGTATTCAACTATCCAATTACCACCCCAATCAACCTCAACTGTCCCAGGAATATTTACTTCATCTTCACAAAACCCTTACACATCAAATAATGTTGGAGACCCAGGAACATTAATAATTAATCTTCCATCTTTACCAACATATACTGCCGCCGGAGGTGGGTTTAAAATGTTAGGAAGAAATTATATAGGATCATTTGTTCATCCTGTTCAAGGATTACTTGATGCATATTACAATGCTGAATTTTGTCCTATTTTTGAATTAAACGTTTATGATAACTCATTCAACCCAGTTAATATTTCTAATGCTAAACTTCAAGTATCTTATAACGTATCACTTTAATTAAAAATAAATTATTATGCCATTTTTACCTTTATACAGCGCAATTTTAACTCAAACTTCAAATAGCATTTCCCCATCTATTGCATCTGATAATTTAATAACAGGATCATGGGTAAGAGTAGATACTGGATCCTTTTATTTTTTATCATCTGGTTCATTTACTGGACTTACTGGAAGTTACACAGGAAGTATAGGAGCTATTTTAACTTATTCTCCTTCTTCTTCAAATGATACAGGAAGTATAATATTTTCCATATCAAGTAGTAGTACAGCAAGTTTAAAAACTACATTTTTTCCATCTACATTTACCCTATCAGATTCAGTTATTAAAGGAACATGTTCTATTAATATAGGAATTAATTATATGTAAAATTAATTTAAAAAATAGTTTAAAATGGGCCTCTAAATGAGGCCCTTTTTTTTCATATTTATAACAAAATAGTAACATGAACATTCCTATTTGGCCCGGCTCAAGTTCATTCCAACCAGGAGATACTCCATTTGGATTTTATGATAATGAATTTCAATTTCAACAAGATGCTGATAAATTTTCAAAATTTGCTGCACAACGTTTAGGATATCCTTTAGTTGAAGTTGAATTACAAGACATTAACTTTTATACTGCACTTGAAGATGCAGTAACAACTTATGGAAATGAATTATATGCATACCAAGTAGCAGAAAATTTATTGTCTTTTCAAGGAAATCCTCAAACTATAGGACCTGCAAATAATAGAGTTATACAAGAAAATCTAGCTTCTATTATTCGCTTATCCCAACAATATGGAGAAGAAGCAGGTGTTGGGGGTACAATTGATTATTATACAGGTTCTCTTGAATTAACCGCAGGACAGCAAAACTATGATATGAATCAATGGGCTATTGATAATGGAATTCAAGGTCGTATCGAAATCAAACGTATATTTTATGAAGCACCACCAGCAATTACTCGTTACTTTGACCCATATGCTGGTACTGGTACAGGTATGATGCAAATGCTTGATAGTTTCGGATGGGGTTCATACTCCCCAGCAATTAACTTTATGTTAATGCCTATAAATTATGATTTACAAAAAATCCAAGCTATAGAACTTAATGATCAAATTAGAAAATCTCAATATACTTTTGAACTTGTAAATAATAAATTACGCATTTTTCCAATTCCATTAGGAGGAGGTAGACATAGATTACGATTCGAATATATTTTAGAATCTGATAGAAATATACCATATGCTCCTAATACTGGGCAAGATATGATTACAAATGCATCAAATGTACCATATGAAAATCCAATATATAGACAAATAAATTCAATTGGTCGTTCTTGGATATTTGAATATGCTTTAGCTTTATCTAAAGAAATGTTAGGATATGTTAGAGGAAAATACTCAACATTACCTATCCCAGGATCTGAAGTTACCTTAAATCAAGGGGACCTTATTTCAGCTGCAACTAATGAAAGAACAGCATTGATTGAACGTTTAAGAACATATTTTGATACTACTTCTCGTAAAACTTTACTTGCTAATAAAGCAGAAGAAGCACAAAGTCAAATGAATATATTAAATGACGTTCCAATGACAATTTTTATAGGATAATATGGCATTATTTGGTACACAACGTGATGTTTCTTTATTTAGACACCTTAATCGCGAGTTGTTATGGGATATCATTACCCAACAATGTGTATTTTATTCATTAAAAACAGCTGAAACTAAAGTAAACATTTATGGTGAAGCGGCTGGCGCTAGATACTATGAAGAACCTGTGCTTTTAAACGTGTTAATTGATAGAGGAGACTTCTCTAACCCGGTTGATGACTTTGGTGTAACTACTGATAGACCAATGACATTTAAGTTCCTACGTGACGATTTACGTGGTAAAAATCCTGTTAATTCTGGTGGAGGTCCTGATATAGGTAATTATCCTGGAACTCCTTACGGAGCAGATGTTTTACCTGAAGTAGGAGATATTGTAATGTGGAATGATTCATATTGGGAAATTGATAATGTAAACGATAATCAGTTATTTGTTGGGAAAGACCCAGCCTACCCATACAATGAAAATCCATTAAATCCAGGATTAGATAATTTTGGAACAAATCTGTCTGTTATCTGTACAGCACACTATGTACCAGCAGATAAAGTACAAATAACTAGAGAAAGAATATAACATGCCATCAGCTAGAAAACCTAACCCAAAATCTCAATTAGAGATACAAAATAGTCAGATAGAACCTTATGTGTTCCCTGAAACGGGTGAATCCTATGGTAATCCTAATATACCTTCTCAATTTAATCAATTTACAGATAAAGACCAAAGCGGAGTAGATTTTAATCGTTCCGAACAAATGTCATTTAAAGAAGATGATGTAAAACCATTTACTGTAGGTCTTCAGGATATTGACGAATCCATAATGTATTACTTTCAGAATGTTATTCGTCCAACTGTTTATCAAAATGGAAATAGATTAGCAGTACCTATAATATACGGTTCACCAGAAAAATGGAAATCAGTTCAAAAAGACGGATACTATAAAGACAAAAATGGTGCTATTATGGCTCCTCTAATCATGTTTAAAAGAGATACGATGGATAAAAATCGTTCTTTAACAAACAAATTAGATGCTAATACTCCACATTTATATGCATCTTGGATGAAAACATATAATCCAAAAAATGCATATTCAAATTTTAGCGTATTAACAAATCGAAAACCAGTAATGCAGTATGTAGTTAACGTAGTGCCTGATTATGTTAATTTAACATATTCTTGTGCTATTCAAACATATTATGTTGAACAGATGAATAAAATTATTGAAGCTATCAACTATGCTTCAGACTCATATTGGGGAGACCCAGAACGTTTTAAATTTAAAGCATCTATTGATTCATAT
>Ga0181349_1000937_pt1 | contig 12504 bp, 9 predicted proteins | sample Su13VDMM110SD_FD_130106 | JGI IMG/M metagenome (GOLD analysis project Ga0181349, IMG submission 130106) | Freshwater viral communities from Lake Michigan, USA - Su13.VD.MM110.S.D | ecosystem: Environmental > Aquatic > Freshwater > Lake | place: USA: Michigan | collected 2013-07-16 | reverse complement strand
CTTTGATTTACATTATTAATATAGTAAGGATTATTTTTATCTTCGATAAGATGAACATAACCTTGGATAATAGACTGTCCTTTTTCTTCTTTTTCTACTTGTTCATTAGAAAGTAAATAGTTTATTTTTTTATTTTCCAGACTATTAATAAAACAATTTAAATAATATTGTTCAAATAATAAGGGATATGTAATATATGTAGTTTTTATAACATCTTGAAGTTCTGTTTTAAGTTGAGCTGCGAATTTATCATCAATATCAATGAAATATTTTTTAACATCTTTATGAAAATTTTTAGCCAAAATTGGATTTTTGAAATACATTAGACCGCAATTTATAGCTGTCTTTAAGTTGTTCGACCAAACCGATGGCTTAAAGGAGTAATTTTTATCATAAAAGTTTATAAGTTTTGAATAGGCTCTTTCATAATGAGCTATTTCTAAATTTTGAAAACCAAAATCTCCAGAAAATAGATCTTCTGGTAATCGCCTAAATATGAAAATATCTCCGTCAATATGAATAAATGGTTCATCTTGCAAGGTCAATGAATATATTTTTGGATAAGCCCAAAAAAGATAAGGATCAAGTTTTTCAAAATCATTTAATGTATTTTTAATTTTAATTTTACTATTTTCAAAGTATTTAAATATATTGTATCCATATTCGTCTGTATTTAATTCTACTTTTTCAAACCATTTTGCAGACCAAAGCATAGAATAAACGAACATTAATATAAAATTTTTTTCGCTCTTGCATCTAGCCAAATTATTTATAAGAGGTTTAGACCAAAAAGTATATATAGCTTTCAACTCTATATTATAAAGTTAAAATTGTAAAATATCAATAATATATTACCAAGAAGCAATCGCTGATCTGCGCCAATTATTATTAGATATGCAAAAATATGCGTAATTTTGATCTAGCGACATTTGGCCAGATGTTCCAACGGTATTTGGAGTAGGTGGAGTAGATACAAAAGATATTCCACCACCACCACCATTTATTGTAATTGTAGCTGTTGATCCACCAACAGAAGCAGATACGCCAGCTCCAACAAAATTCAATGTAGAAGCAGAACCTTGAGAAGATCCTTCGTCTTGAATTGTTATTAATGAAACTCCTGCTTCTCCACTTAGAAGAATTCCTGTGCCATTTACAGTTGGTCTAGAATTAAAATTAATATTTCCGAATACAGATGGTCTAGCAAAATATACTCCACTAGCAAAATCTAATGTTAAAGAATTTTCTCCAGAAGAAGTATGAGCACGAGGTTGACCATCGCCTAAAACAGCAGAACCACTATGCTCTCTGTGGATTATACTACATCTACCACCAGGAATATAACTATACGGTGCGGAAGTCGTATTTCTGAGTCCTCCTCCAATTATTGAATAATCACCCGATGCAATATTTAAATGTCCTCCACCAATAGTTGAAAAATATCCAATTGTATAATTACTCTCTCCTCCACCAACTGTTGAAGTACTTGCTATCGCGCAATTTTGGACTCCTCCAGCGATTATTGAACGAGCACCTACTGCACAATTGTTGTATCCTCCACCAACCGTTGAACAAGCACCCGATGCAATATTAACATTTCCTCCACCAACCATTGAACTCTGACCGAATGCATAATTAAGGTATCCTCCACCAATTGTTGAATTATATCCTAATGCACGATTAGCGAGTCCTCCACCAACTGTTGCATTAGAGCTATCTGCACAATTGCTGTATCCTCCACCAATTGTTGCACAAATTCCTAATGCACTAATACAATTACTAGCTCCTCCACCAATTGTTGACCCAGGACCACATGCACAATTGCTGTTTCCTCCACCAATTGTTGAAGCATACGCAGTTGCAGTTGCAGAATTATTAGCTCCTCCACCAACTGTTGAATAACAAGCTGTTGTTAGATTCGCACTTCCCCCACCAACTGTTGAAAAATTTCCTACTGCTTTATTAATGACTCCTCCACCAACCATTGAATAACTACCTGATGCAATATTACCACATCCTCCACCAACCATTGAAAAATCACCAGACGCAATATTAACATTTCCTCCACCAACTGTTGTAAAACAGCCTGATACAGTATTACCCTGTCCTCCACCAATTGTTGAAGAATATCCTAATGCACGATTAGCTAATCCTCCACCAACTGTTGCATAACAAATTGTTGCAGAATTATTAGCTCCTCCACCAACTGTTGAATAACAAGCTGTTGCTCTATGACTACCTCCTCCACCAACTGTTGAATAAATTCCTAAAGCACAATTGTTGAATCCTCCACCAACTGTTGTAAAACAGCCTGATGCAGTATTATTACGTCCCCCACCAATTGTTGAATAACAAGCTGTTATTCTATTATCGGATCCTCCACCAACTGTTGAAAAATTTTCATAAACTAAATTTCCACTGCCTCCAGCTATTACGACATGAATACCACTGAAGAAATTATTAGCGCCAAATATTTTTATGCCAGAAACAAATTGATTGCCAGTATTATAAACTAAATTAGAAGCAACTACTGGAAAATTACTATCTATTTTAAGATTTCTTACAAATATACCAGAAACATCATCTTTAAGATAAAATCTTTGACCAGATGATATGCCTGTATTTGAAAAATGAAATACTTGATTGCTCATTTTTAATATCTTACTTGTTTATGAGTTCCATTTTCATCTCTATAGTTTAAAATGCCATTAAGAGAAGTTAAATTATAAACATCAAAGCTAATTAAAGTTTCATAATCTTTTAGGTTTGCTGTTATACTATTATAATGGTTTTCTAAAGTAGTTGATTCTTCAGCAGAAGGCTCAATTTCTTCTCTTTTGGGTTTGTTATCTTCGCCCTTAATAACAGTGATTTTCTTAAAGGGTTGATTTTTTTCTGTTTTTGCGTATGTTGTCATATATTTTTGCTTTGTGTATTATGTATTATAGATTAAATGATCCAATTCCTCCAATGCAATTTGTAAAATTTCCACTTGCAGTTCCACCACCACCACCAAATGAATTAGTTCCCCCAGTGCAATTTGTAAAAATTCCCCTTGCCTTTCCATTTGTACCTCCACCAAATGAATTAGTTCCACCAGTGCAATTTGTAAAAGTTCCACTCGCGGTTGCGTAAGTTGCACCAAATGAATAACCTCCCCCAGTGCAATTTGTAAAAGTTCCACTTGCAGTTCCAGAAACAGAACCAAATGAATAAGTTCCACCAGTGCAACCTGTAAAAATTCCACTTGCAGTTCCAACTGAGGCTCCACCAAATGAACCACTTTCCCCAGTGCAATTTGTAAAAATTCCGCTTGCAACTCCAACAAGCCCGCCAAATGAATAAGTTCCACCAATACAATTTGTAAAAATTCCACTTGCAGCTCCACTACGACCACCAAATGAACTTTCTCCCCCAGTGCAATTTGTAAAAGTTCCACTATAATTTATACCTAGTGTCATAGCCCAAGCACTGGATTCATTAGAAATAAATGATATATTTTCTAAATATGCAAGATTTAAATCATCATTTGGAAAATAAGCTGTTGGATCAGTATCATCTTCATTCACTACATAAGTTGTATTACTATTTTCTATTGTTAGATTATATAATTTAACATCATTTGCAGTTTGTTGAACTGTGCCTCTGCTTATTTCTCCAACATTACTTGTTATAAGATGCTTGATTCTATCTGAAGTAGAACCGATTATATCTATATATTGAGTATCAAGAATTAAACTTTGAGTTCCAAGATCATATCTTGCTGGTGGTAAAATAACAGCTAATCTATTAGAAGTTGATAAAGCGGCGCCGTTAGGAGTTACAGTTTTTGCAAGATCATAAGCTGCTAAAAGATTATTGCCATTAGTAATTGCATCATCTGTTACTTTAATAGTAACATAATTCGCGCTATTTAACTTATTTAATATATCAGCCATTTTAACTTACTCCATTATCTGCACTAAGCGTTACCCAACCTGTGTAACCTATATTATTTACACCCAAGAGTTGCAAACTCTCGTTCTTATAAAGATTAATATTATAGAATCCATCTATAGTTCTTTGATTTGATCCAGTTATAATTAATACTCCAGTATTAAGATTTTTAACATAATAATTTATGCCAGAAGTTATGTCACTAGGCAAAATTCCTATTACATTATTTGAACTATTAACGATATTTATATAAATATTATCAAAAGTAAAGTTAGAATTAAGATAATTATAAGATGATAATTTCTTATTTGTTATTTCAAGAGTATTAAAAGAACCCGTTTCAGTGAAAGTTTTAGTTCCGTTAATAATTTGATTTCCAGTGTTATAGACCAAATTGTTACCTAAAATATTTCCAACTACTTCTAATTTTTCAGATGGATTATTTGTGCCAATGCCGATATTGTCGCCTGTCCAGTATAAAACTGGCTGTCCAAGTTGATTTGCTAAATATCTTTCGTTCCAATTAACTGATTCTACGTCATTTGAATCTACTAACGTTCTATTAGACCATATAACAGAACGAACTTGTTGATTATCAAATAAAGCATTTTCTTCTGCGCTTAGTATAAGACTACCGTCAGGTTGTTTTATATAAACAAAATCAATATCAGTTTCAATATATTGACTTTTACCTATTCTATTATTAACTCCACTAAGAAGCACATCACCATAAAAACTCTTATTTCCATTTATACTTTGATTACTAGATATTAATACAGCATTAGTATTTACAAAATTTTCTGTAGCAATATTATCTAATGTTGTGATTCCGCCATTTCGTGATCCTGTGCCAATTTTAAATTTATTATTAGTTAAATCATAGCCCATGATTGGGCCAAGTCCACTTCCTTGAACTCCTGTGATAAAGAATATGCCACCAGCGATTGCTCCTCCAGTGATATTTAATAAAAGGTAATTACTTGCTACGTTAGTATTTGTTGTATTAGCTATTGTTTGAGTTCCAGTTACAGTTAAATTATTAATGAAAATATTATCATAGAATGTTTTATTTCCATAAATATTTTGGGCTCCATAAGTTAATACTGAAACGCCGCTGAGTGTATTTATTTTATTATTAAGATTTGCCCCAGTTAAATTAAGGTTAGAAATTGTAGCATATTGAGTTAAATCTACTCCTGTTAGTACTGGATTTCCTCTTACTGTTGGAGTATTTGTTAAACTAACATTTCCATTTTCTATGTATATATCTATTCCAGAAATAAGAAGATTATCAACATTATTTAAATCTAAGCCATTAAAATCTCCAGTTTGCGCGAAAACATTATTAGCATTAATATCTTTAAAATAAGCTGTTATATTATTTGCGTATAAATCTCTTGTGCCTTGTATTGACATACTATCTGGACCATCAAATACCATATTGGTTCCAGTTGGAGCATATAAACTAAATGTATTTACTCCTAGACTAATAGTATTTCCATCTGCAGTTAAATTTAGAAATGGCTCGTCTGATCCAAGACCTTCAATTGTTAAACTTTGAGTATTTCCAGGAGAACTTTTTCCACTAATGAATCCAACAATCTGATTATCTTCAGGAGCTGTAAAATTTATTCTTTCAAATGTTTTAGCTCCACTAATAAGTTGATTTCCAGTTGTATATACTAAAGTACTTGGCAGTCCAGCTGCTTCACCACTTAAAAGAACGCCTGTACCATTAACTGTTGGTCTAGAAGCAAAAGTTTTAACTCCAGAAATAATTTGATTCCCAGTTTTAGCTACAGCATTTATTGTATCTGGATCAAGATAATCTTTGCCACCAATTTGATGTGAGCTTTTATGTATTGTCGTATAATGTAATTTAAAATCAGTATCTTGATTTCCAGCTGAATTTGTCCAACCATTCATTGGAAGTCGTGCTGCAAATGTAAATGGATCTCCAGCTTTTACAATTGGAGATTCAACAACTAAATTTATAGGATTTAATCCGCCATAATAAAATTTCCATCTTGAAGCGCCAGTATCAAAATACATTTGAGATTCAATTGCACCATCAATTCCTGTATACAAATAGTTTGGATTTGGAGAAACAACTGGTCTATATTCTGGAACTGGTTTTAAAATTAAATTATTTATATAGCTATAATCAACGATCAAATTAGTATATGGATCAGTAAAAGTATTACTTGTATAAATAATATCATCTTGAATGAAACGTTTTGAGCCACTTATAGTTTGATTACCGCTTAATGTAACATATCTTAAATCTAATATTCCAGTATTAGGAATTCCAGCTGGTCCAACTGGTCCTTGTGGTCCAGGAGGTCCTGCAATTCCAGGGAGTTCAACTGTAGTAGCTTGTGAGCCTGGAACAATTACTTGTACATTATAATCTGGCATAAATTTATATTGTTACTTCTGGAGCAACCATAAATCTACCCCTAAGCAATTTCACTGCATCACCAGTTAAGTTAGAAGCAGTATATCTTTCTATGTCATAAACAAAAGATCCTACTGGTAAATTTTCAGTTAAATGAGATCCTATATTTATAAAAATAATACCAGACGGCAGATACTCTCCATAAGTACCGCTATAAAGCACAGGATTAAATTGCAATAAAAGACCAGAAATGTTGTTGTATCCATATCCATATCTAACTTGCCCACGAATATCATAACCACTTAAATTAATAGCATTTCCATAAGAATCTCTAACAATAAGTGTTAAATTCAGAACATCTCCTTGTATTGCCTCTATATTGTATGAAGTTGCCATATAAAATATTACACTATTAATCAATAGTAAAATGGAACATATATTCTTCCAAAATCTGGATGAAAAGCGCCAACTATACCTGTTCTGCTTCCAATTTGCAGTGTCATTTGAGGATTTGGAGATGTTCCTTGTCCTGTCGTTAATAAATTTTGACCAGTCGAAACAAAACCAGTATAAGGAAGAGTGGCACCATTAGATCCGCTAGTATCAACAAAATAATAAAGTCCAGAATCTGTAGTATTTATTATCATCCATTGACTATTAAGGCTTAATCCACTTGCGCTATTAGCAATTGGAAAAAGGTTTCCACTAGTATTATTTCCATAAATTAAACTAAATTGATTATCTTCTGATAGATAATAGTTAGTCAATGAACTTACATATCTTGAATTAAAATTATTACTAAAATTATTTGTTAATTTATATCTTTGATTGACACTTGATGTTAATATTCCAGTACTAAAACTTGGGGCTGGATTAAGGCCACTATTAGAAATATTAGATCCAGTATAATCCCAATTTGAAACTGGAAAAGTATTACCGTCACCATCATTATAAAAATAAAATCCTGCACCAGTTGAATTTGCTATAACCCATCTTGCTGGAATTAATGAAGTTGTATAAATTATAGCTAATGAATCATTTGGATTATTATAAAAATGAAATCCAGATACACCATAAACTCCCTGATAAGCGGATACTTGAGTTCTATAAAAATTGCTTGTTCCTGTAAAATTTGATCCATCTCTAATTCCAGAATATCCAGAATTTGGAGAATAACTTATAACAGGTATATTTGTACCACCATTTAAAATATTAATTTGATCAGCTAGATGGTCAAATTCGTTATCTACTATATTTAATTGAGTGAAGGTTTGTCCACTCAAAGGTAAATATTCAAAAGAAGCTAATCTATTATTAGAAACAAAATTTCCAGAATCAGCAGATGTCAGTATCTTTTGATCATTAATTGTTGGATCTAAAACAGATGTAATTTCAACTTTGTCTAATTTAATACTTAAATTTGTGCTACTGGATGTGCCCAAACGAATTTTTCCTACTTCATTTAAACCAGTAAGATTTTGATTTCTTCCAAATACTAAGCAGCTTTGGGCTCCAGTGCCTATAGTATTAGATGAGCCAAAAGCTGAATTACTAGTACCAAGAACCAGATTGGTATTTCCTACGGATATATTATTATTTCCATATAAAATATTATAATTTCCAACATTTAAGAATTGATTAGATAAAGTATTTCCGCTTATTAAGCTCGAATTTCCTAGTAAGATTGAATCTGATATATTATAAAGTGATTGACTATTTCCACCAATATAACTTGAGTTTACATTTTTAATTAGATTAGAGTTTCCAACTAAATAATTTCCAGTTACTTCTTCATTTAAAATATTATTATTTCCAACTAAGAAATTATTAAATCCAGAAAAATTATTAGAATTTACATCTCCAATAATTTTATTATTAAGATTTGAATTTGCATTTCCATTTCCAAAAATTAATGAATTTGTTGAATTTAAATTTAAATTAGAATTACCAATTACAATATTATTTGGTCCAACATTACCATCTATTATTTCTTCTGATTCAAGAGTAACATCTCCTTGAATTGGTGCTCCGCTCCAAATAGGATCATAAAAATTCCAACCCGTAGCTTGCCAAGGATTATAAGATTGCCCTATTGAGTAGTAAACATCTTGTCCATCCATTTCACTATATATGTTCCACTTACTTGTGTCATTATATATTGTGCTAGAACTAAATGGATTAAGTGGATCTACAGAATAAACACCTTCTATACCAGTACTAGAATCAACTGGATAATATCTTGTATTAATATATTCCGCTCCAGCATTGACTACATTTACAAAAGATTGACCCCCTGGAACTGTGCTTGCTAATGAAGAATTATTAGATCCAATCATCAAAGTAAAATCTCCAGAATTTGAAAGATTTGAAACTCCCAATAATATACTTGTATTTGAGTTCCTGGCCGAATTAGTATTACCAATTAAATTTAAATTTATAGTATTTTCACCATAATTTCCTATACCAAAAATATTATTACTTGTTCCGTCTATGCTCGTATTAGCTAATCCAATTAAACTTATTGCATTACCACTTTGTAAAACATTACTGTTTCCTAAATTTACAACTGATGTGCCACCAGAAATAAAATTAAAATCTCCTACGCTATAATTTGCAACTCCATTTTGAATGTTATTAGAAGTACCAAAAATTTCTATATTAGAAGAATCTTTCAAAGAATTAGACGAACCTATTACATAAAAATTGCTTCCACTACCTAAATAATTCAATCTTCCAATGATATATTTACTATTTCCATCATAAGATGAATTAGCAAAACCAAGTATAAAATTTTCATTTACATTTTGAATACTATTTGCGTATCCAATTGATGCCGATGGAGCAAAAAAATCGTTAATACCAGTAGGAATATTTCCACTATTAAAGTTAAATTTACCTATCGCTATTCCAGTCTCGGCATATAAGTAATTTCTATCTCCAAGTACAATTTGATTAGAAGGTAATTCTATAAATTGACCAGAAACGTAATTAATTAAATACGATCTACCAGAGATAATCATCTATATAATATACACTTTTTAAAGTGTTTTTAAAAAAGATTATCTACCTTCAGATAGAATTCTTAATGCTTTTTGATCAGAAGTTGTATTAATTTGTTGTTTAGGAATACGATAATTAGAAACATGCTTTCTAAATTCTTTAATTAATCTTTTTGTTAATGTTTCCCTATCATCAACTGGAATTAGACCTAATTTACTTGCATGAGTTTGTAAATCGCTCTTATTCATATCAGATAAATAATGCATATACTTATCTTCTTCAAGAGTTTTATATTTAGACATACCAGTATCGCCCCAAATTTGATCTAATGTTTTTGGTTGATATCCTTCTATTTTTCCATGAGTTTGTGACAATTCATTAATATTTTTTATCTTTTTATTCATATTTTTTTCCTTTAGCCTTACAAGGTGTTACACGATTTAAATTATAAAGAGAATATTAATATTGATATAAATACAATAAAAAACCCGAGGAATTGCTTCCTCGGGCTTTCTATAACTTTTTGAGTTAGTTTAGCGAGTTTGTCTTAAGCCAACGATTGTACGGGCATCAACACAAACGCGACCTTCTTCGAGAGAACCATAGAATCCAGTTTTCTCAGAGCGAGAAACGAATTGATCATCAGGAAGAACGGTGAATGTACCACCGCTTTGTGCTTGACGAGCAACTGGACGAATGAATCCTTCGCGACTTAGGTCTAGGCCAACTATAATTTCTCCTGTGCTGATATCGGTTTGAGCACCTCTAAGAGCATTATAAAGAGTATTATATTTAGCACCAACTCCGAGTTCGACTAGGTCATGAATTGTTACGCCGAACAATTCGCTGGCACCAGCGGAACGGAAGATTTGTTCACGAACTGCTTCTGGGGCAGTTTCAAATGTCCTTGATCCAGCGGTGTTTGTGCCGATTGGATTGAAGGCGATTGAGCGGATATCAGCCATAACTTCTGGACTTACGAATAGATCGGTTAGTCCGTAGCTATCAACAGTTGTGCCACCAGCATAAGAGGTATTAATTCTTTTTACTAGTTTCATCAAGTTGCTGAGATCGGTCAATTGAAATGTAGTAGCTGCTGAAGCAAGAACGTGGCCACCAACAACGCCATCGTTAGTTAGAGTACCATCTCTGGCTTCGGCAAGAGCTTTTAGAACTACGGCCCAAGCATTACGCTCTTGTTTTACAAGAACTTCATTGCTCATGCGTTCTACTGCTTTACTTACAACATCAAGCCGTCCACGACGAGCATAGCGCTTTAGGAAGCTAACTGCACTGTCAAGACGATATGTTGAGATTTTTAGTTCACTGAAGCCTTCTACTGTAGAGGTAGGAAGACCACCTGCTACATTTTGACTCCAAACTGAAACGAAATCTGTGCCTTCATTGTAATATAGATCAAGAGGAATACTTGGAGAATCATCTTCATCATATGGGGACTCTGAATAAATTGCGCTAGCTGTTCCAGCTTGTAGCAATACTTTGCTAACGACTGGACCAATAAAAGCTGCAAAAGCTTCAGTTGCTTCTCTTGCTACTGCAACATCTCTGCTGCCCATAGCTTTGATAAGCTCAACTTGTTCTGGTGTATTTTTTAATTTGATTTTCATTTTTTTAATTTTCTCCTATAAATTAGAGTTCAATCTTGAGAGGAACTATGCCATTGACAGAGGTTCCCAAGAATGTTCCAACTTTGGTTGCGCCAGCGAGCAAGGTTGTTGATGCTACGAGTTCACCGTTTCCAGCGAATGCAATTTGTGCAACTTGACCTGCTGTAGCACTTACTCCACTATAAAGTACAACGCCGCGTGTTAGAACTGGAACTGCTTGTCCACTTATAACAACACCCATTTCTGCGACTTTACGAGGATTGAAACCTAGTTTTTCACCATTTTCGTCTAGTTCACGAATATCAAGTAGTGTTATACCGAGTACTGCACTACCAGATGTTGCTAGAGTTACTTTTGGTACGGCTCCGTAACGATCTGATACAACATTGTTGTAAGATGCGCCAACTGGTCCGAGTGATTCAATTGGATTACCCAAATTGTTTGCTGCTACAGGTTGAAAACCTGGGGCTACGACTTTAACAAATGCGCCTTTTGTTGATACAATAGATGGACTTTCGCATCCACCACTATATGTAAAAACATTAAGAACATCATTTTCGTCATAACTTCTGAATGGTCTAAGATTATGTGCCATGATTTATTTCTCCTTGTTTATTTTACTATGAAACCTTCCTCTAAACTAAAAGCTCTGCCATATTTTTCTTTTAATGTGGCTTCACTTGTAGATGAAGAGTTTGGTATAGATGCTTTTTCAACTTTGCCGTTGGAAATAGCATCTTCAACTACTTCAGAAACTGTTTCTGAAACGTTTACTATTTGCTCAGAAGCGATTACTTCTTTTGCAACAGATTGTTCTGCTTTTGCCATCTTAGCTTTTTTAGCTGCCTTATTTTTTTCTTTCATAAGAACAGCCATTTTCTTTTTATAAGCGGCAAAAGTTTCTTCTTCTAAATCTTTGATATCGGTAGCGAGTACTTGACGATCTTCATCGTCTAGATCGAATTCTTCGTCAAGGCCAGCCATGCGAATATTGAATGCTTCTTCTTTAGCTTTAGCTGCTGCTTCTGCTTCGATTGTAGCAAGCTTTTGATTTACTTCTTCGAGTTGTTTCTTTAGAGTTTCGTGCTCTGATGAAACTGCTTCGAATTTTTCATTAGCGGCTTGAATAGCATTGTCTTTTTCTGCTTTTTCAGTAATAAATTTGTCGCTAACTTTTTGAATTTCCTCAGCGATAAATTCTGTTACTATTGAAGCTTTTACTTCTTTAAGAAGTTCGTCTGTGATTTCAGATATATTGTTTATCTTCATAATTATTCTATTTGTTATCCTCTCTTGTTTTACATCTAAATTAGATATTTGTGAAATATTATTTTCAGATTGATTAGATTCGACTTCTTGAACCTTATCTTCCTCAACTTCAATTTCTGGAATATCTTCTTCTGTTTTTGTCACTACTCCACCAACATCTGCTGCTGGATTTGTAGTTAAACCTATACCTAGTGGTATAACTTCACCTAAGACTTGTCTATAAACATAAGAATCGCCATTAATTTTGCCAGTTCCACCTAATGCTTTAAGATT